>Ga0187843_10000135_pt1 | contig 59180 bp, 51 predicted proteins | sample SpaLakP09_SKY_43_FD_134516 | JGI IMG/M metagenome (GOLD analysis project Ga0187843, IMG submission 134516) | Oligotrophic lake water microbial communities from Sparkling Lake, Wisconsin, USA - SP09_SKY_43 | ecosystem: Environmental > Aquatic > Freshwater > Lake | place: USA: Sparkling Lake... | reverse complement strand
CTCATCCCTCATCCCTTCCCCATGCCCCACCGCATCATCCTCTTCCGCGGCATGAACACCGGCGGCGTCCGCGCGCCGGTGGCGGAGCAGCGCGTCATGGCCGAGGCCATGGGACTGAAGAACCCCCGCACCCTTCTCGCCAGCGGCAATCTGGTGGTCGAGACCGACCGCGCCCCGGACGCCCTCGAACACGATATCGAGGCCGCGATGGAGAAGACCTTCGGCCTCAAGGTCGCCGCCATGGTCCGGACGCGTGAGCAGTGGGCCGCGCTCATCGCCGCCAATCCGTTCGCCGCAGAGGCCGCCGCCCAACCCTCGAAGATGCTGGCCATGGTCATGAAAGACGGGGTCCGGCCCGGCGCGCTCGAGGCCTGCCGCGACCTGGCCGAAGGCGGCGAACGGGTCGAGGCGATCGACGACGTCCTCTATTTCTGGTTCCCCAACGGGCAGGGCGAGAGCGGCATCTTCAAGAAGGCCACGCCCCGCATGCTGGGCATGGGCACGGGCCGCAACTGGAACACCGTCCTCAAGCTGGCGGACATGGTCGGGCTGACGCGGTAAGGAGCGGGCCATGACCCACCGCCGCACCCATCTCTGGATCAGCCTGATCGTCGGCCTCGCCGTCTGGGGCGCCTATTTCGGCCATTTCCTGCAGCAGATGCGGCGCGGCGAGACGGGCGGCCTGGCTCTCTGGTTCCTTGGTGCCCTGGCGGTGATCGTTCTCGCCGAGACCGTGGCCACCGGCCTGATCGCCTGGCTGTTCAGCCGCCGCGCCCGCGTGCTGGACGAAGGCCCGACGCTCGACGCTGCGCTGAAGGCCAGCCATGTCGCCCTGATGCTGCTCATCGGCCTCGCCCTGACCGCGGCCGCGGCGCTCGCCTTCGCCTCCCTGTTCGGCTGGAGCCTCGACCTGTCCGGCGCGCGCGGTCAGGTCATCGCCGCCAACGCCCTTCTGGCCATGGTGGTGAGCGCGGAACTGCTGCGGGCGGGGCTGACCCTGGCGCTGCTGCCGAGGCGGTAGAGTGGCTAGTGGCCAGTGGCCAGTTGGTAAGTGGGTCAGCGCCCGGCGATGGCCGCCGACGAAATCTCCTCCAAATCTGGACGCACCGCTCACTAGCCACTAGCCACTAGCCACTAGCCACTCCTCTGGAGCCCCTCATGGCCGACACCTATTCCACCCTCCTGATCGAACGCCACGCCGACGGCTATGCGCTGGTGACCCTGAACCGGCCCGAGGCGCTGAACGCCCTCAACTCGGCCCTGTTCAAGGACCTGTCGGACTTCCTCGACGCGGTCGAGCACGACGACAGCGTCCGCTGCGTGATCCTGACCGGCTCGGGCGACAAGGCCTTCGCTGCCGGTGCCGACATCAAGGAGATGTCGGACCAGACCTATGCCCAGATGTACACGGGCAATTTCTTCGCCCTCGGCCACGACCGCATCACCCGCTTCCGCAAGCCGATCATCGCGGCGGTCAACGGCTTCGCCCTTGGCGGCGGCTGCGAACTGGCCATGCTGTGCGACTTCATCGTGGCCTCGGAGAAGGCCAAATTCGGCCAGCCCGAGATCAACCTCGGCGTCGCTCCCGGCATCGGCGGCTCCCAGCGCCTGACCCGTCTGGTCGGCAAGTCCAAGGCCATGGACATGGTCCTGACCGCCCGCATGATGGACGCCGCCGAGGCCGAACGCGCCGGCCTTGCCGCCCGCGTCGTCCCGCACGAGACCCTGCTGGACGAGGTCCGCAAGATCGCCGCGAAGATCGCCTCCCAGAGCCCGCTGGCCGTCATGGCCAACAAGGAAATGGTCAACGCCGCCCTCGAGACCACCCTGACCCAGGGCGTCCAGTTCGAGCGCCGCCTGTTCCACAGCCTGTTTGCCTTCGAGGACCAGAAGGAGGGCATGGCGGCCTTCGTCGAGAAGCGGAAGCCGGTGTTCACGGGGAAATAGCCCATGTTCCGCAAGGTTCTGGCCGCCGTCGGGCTGCTGGCCGCCTGCGCCCCGGCGGCCCAGGCGCAGATCACGCCGCGGCCCGAGGTCCTGACAGGGGCCTTCACGCCGGGCTTCGTCGGCGAGGCCGATGAGGAACGCTATCCGGTCCGGACCGTCCGGATCGGCGCGGTGCAAATCTCGAGCGGACGCGTGATCCTCGCCGACCCCTTCCTGATGTCCCCGCGCGACCGCCCATTGACGCTATCCGTGCCGCCAGGCCGCTATCCGGTCGATCTGGCGGTGGCCGACGCGGGCGACAGCGGCCAGCGGGTCGCCCTGGCCCGGCTGCTGATCTCGGACGCCCCGCCCGTCCGCTGGGCCCTGGCGGTGACGGAGGAACAGGATCCGGCCACCCTGACCGGCGCTGACATCTTCGGCTACGGTGTGGATGCCGGCACCGGGGCCTTCGTCGACGCTGCGGTCCCGGCCTGGCTGGCAGACCGCTATCCGCCGACGGATGTCGATGGCTACACCGCCGTGGTGGATGACTGGCAGGTCCGGGGCGAGGCGGCGGCCCCGGCGCTCGGCATCCCGTACGGCTTCGCCCTGGTCGAGCCGCTCGGGCCCGGCGGCGCGGCCATGTTCTCGTCCGGATGGGGCGACGGCTACTATGCGTCATGGGTCGGCTACGATGCGGACGATCATCCCGTGGTCATTGTGACGGACTTCGCCGTCATCACCGCAGTGAACTTTCCGCCCACGTCTGACTCGCGTTGACCGTCATACCCCTTTCCGCTATAGCCGCGCGCTCTTCGAGATTTCCCCGCCGTGGACCGTGCTCCGCGGCGTTTCCGTTCGTAAGGTTTGACTGATGGCCAACAATGCCGGCGCCAAGAAAGCGATCCGCAAGATCGCTGCCCGCACCGAAGTGAACAAGGCGCGCCGTACGCGTGTCCGCACCTTCCTGCGCAAATTCCAGGAAGCCGTCACGGGCGGCGACGCCGGTGCGGCCAAGACGGCCTTCATCGAGGCCCAGTCCGAGCTGATGCGCGCCGTCTCCAAGGGCGTGGTTCACAAGAACACGGGTTCGCGGAAAGTGGGTCGCCTGGCCGCCCAGCTGAAGAAGATGGCCGCCGCCTGATTTCTCGGCACCCGGACGGCCTTTCATAGGGCCTTCATGGTAAATATCAGCGATTCCAACGGCGAGGGCGCGAAGGCTCCCTCGCCGTTTGCACGTGCGCCGGTAACCGCTGTCAGGCGTATTGGCACTCGCTTGTGTGGCGAAAACGCGTTTTTCGTTGACGGTGTTTGGCTTTAGCGGAGTCAACAATTTTAACTGCAATTCGAGTCGCGAATCAGCGTTGACGCCCCCCTTCTCGAGGGTAAGTTCGAGCCGCTGACGCACTTCCATTCCCATACGGAATGAAAGCGGCGCGGAACCAGTTTTCGTGTCGGCGTGAGACGCCTGTTCAAGAGTTCGACCCCACCCGCGAGGCACCAGCCGCACGGGACAGGAGAAGTCGTCCCGGATCAGGCCTCTCCCGAAGTGCGTCGGGTGATGGGTTTCGAAGGGTGGCTTTGACGATGACGGGGAGCGCGCAAATGGCGGGGATGACGGATCCGGATCGCATCTGGACCGAGGCGGCCGGTCGCCTGCGCAGCGAGATCGGCGAGGGGCCCTTCAGCTCCTATATCGCCCCCTCGGCCGTGCGCGCCGACGGTGCCGGCCAGCTGATCCTCGTCACCCCGACCGCCTATGCCCGCGACTGGGTTCGCAAGAACGCCCTGCGCCGCATGAATGAACTGTGGCTCGGCCTCGACGGCCTGTCGCGCCGCCTCGACGTCCGCTGCCGCGCCGAAATGGGCTCGACCCCCTCGGCCTCCCAGGTCGCCGCCGGCCGCGCCGAGGGCGCTGCTGTCATTCCGCTGCAGCCCGTTCCCATGCCCATGGCGACCGTGCCCCCGGTCGCCGACGGCGCCCGCGCCGTGCGCGCCGCCGGCCTGCAGGACCGCCTGACCTTCGACAGTTTCGTGGAAGGGCAGGGCAATGCCTTCGCCCTCGCCATCGCCCGCCAGGCTGCCGCCTGGGCCGATGGCCATTTCAATCCGATCTTCTTCTGCGGCCCCTATGGCTACGGCAAGACCCACCTGCTCAACGCCATCGCCTGGGAGGCCCAGCGCCTGCGGCCGGACGCGCGCGTCGTCTATCTGACCGCCGAACGCTTCCTGTCGACCTTCGTCCGGGCTGCCCAGGACCGGACCATGGCGGCCTTCAAGGACAGCCTGCGCAACGCCGACATGCTGCTGATCGACGACGTCCAGTTCGTCGGCGGCAAGGCCGGCACCCAGGAAGAACTGCTCTCGACGCTGACCGCCCTGATCGAGGACGGCAAGAAGATCATCCTTTCGGCCGACCGCCCGCCGATGGCCCTGACCGAGGTCGAGCCGCGCCTGCGCAGCCACCTGGCCTCGGGCCTGACCTGCCCGGTCGAGCCCGCCGACCGCGCCCTGAAACTGGCCGTCGCCCGCAACCGCATCCAGGCCCTGGCCAACCTCGGCGTCGTCTCGGGCGAGGCCCAGGCCGAGGTGCTGGAACATCTGGTGGACCGCACCCCCGGTTCGATGCGCGAACTCGAGGGCGCCGTGAACACCCTGGCGGCCGTCGCCGGCGCCCGCCTTTCGGCCCTCAGCGTCGACGAGACCCAGGCCCTGCTCGGCTCGGCCCTGCGTGGCGGACCCGAACGCCGGATCACCGTCGACGAGATCCAGAAGACGGTCGCCGATCATTTCAGCCTCAAACAGGCCGATCTGCTCTCCGAGCGCCGCACCCGCGCCGTGGCCCGCCCGCGCCAGATCGCCATGTGGCTGTGCAAACAGCACACGACCCGCTCCTACCCCGACATCGGCCGCCGTTTCGGCGGGCGCGATCACACCACGGTCCTGCACGGCGTGCGCAAGATCGAGGAGCTGATGGCGCTGGACGACCAGATCGCCCGGGATGTCGAGACGCTGACGCGGAAGCTGCGCGGCTGAAACGAGGGACTAGGGATGAGGGAATAGGGACCAGGTTTTGGCCGGGGCCCTGTCGGCGGGGATTATCCACACATCGATGGGGCGGCGTCCCTCATCCCTCATCCCTCATCCCTCGTCCCTTCCTTGCCCCGCCCGGCCAATCCGCTAGAGTCCGTAGCCCTATCTCTTTGCGGCGGCTTGTGAGTCGCTGACGGCGGGCGAGACCACATGCAACTGACCATCGAACGATCCGCGCTCCTCAAGGCCCTTGGCCACGTGCAGAGCGTCGTCGAGCGCCGCAATACCATTCCGATCCTGTCCAACGTCCTGCTCAGCGCCGGACACGACAAGCTGTCGTTCGCCGCCACCGACCTCGACATGGAGATGGTCGACGAGGCCGAGGCCCAGGTGAATGTCGAGGGCCAGATCACTGCCCCCGCCCACACCCTCTATGAAATCGTCCGCAAACTGCCGGACGGTGCCGAGGTCTCGCTCAGCTACAACGGCGACGATCCCCGCCTGGTGGTCCAGGCCGGCCGTTCGAAATTCAACCTGCCGGTCCTGCCGGCCGGCGACTTCCCGGTCATGTCGACCGACACCTCGGGCACGCGCTTCACCCTGCCCAAGGAAGACCTGGCCCGGCTCATCGACAAGACCCGGTTCGCCGTCTCGACTGAAGAGACCCGCTACTATCTGAACGGTCTCTACCTCCACACCGTGGCCGAGGCCGGCATCCCGCTGCTGCGCGCCGTCGCCACCGACGGCCACCGACTGGCCCTCGCCGAGACGCCCGCCCCTGAGGGTGCCGCCGGCGGTCCCGGCGTCATCGTCCCGCGCAAGACCATCGACCAGGTCCGTCGCCTGCTCGACGACGGCTCCGGCCCGGTCGAGGTCATGGTCAGCCCGCAGAAGATCCGCTTCGAGTTCGGCCAAGCCAGCCTGACCTCCAAGGTCATCGACGGCGCCTTCCCCGACTACATGCGCGTCATCCCCAAGGGGAACGACAAACAGGCCGACATCGACAACGCCCTGTTCGCCCAGGCCGTCGACCGCGTCGCCACCATCTCGGCCGAGAAGAGCCGTTCGGTGAAACTGGCCTTCGAGCTGGACCGCGTCACCCTGACGGTGCGCAACATGGAGGCCGGGCAGGGGGTCGAGGAGGTCGAGATCGGCTATTCCGAAGAGCCCTTCGAGATCGGCTTCAACGCCCGCTACCTGCTCGACGTCGCCGGCCAGATCACCGGCGAGACCGCCCACTTCAAATTCGCCGACCCGGCCTCGCCGACGCTCGTGCTCGATCCGGGCGATCCGGGCGTGCAATATGTGCTGATGCCGCTGAGGGTGTGACGCCCTCCCCATCGGTGGAGAAGGACGGAAACGTCATCGAGACGTCGAAGGTCGTCTATGGGGCCTGGCTGTTCGCATGGGTCTTCGTCGCCTTCCTGTCCACGGCCCTGATCGCTCTTGACGGGACTGCGTCCGACACGGTTTTCATCACCGTGCCGATTGTCGGCATTCTTTTCAGCGCTACCGGAATCCTCCGTCCGAAGCGGATTCAGCTGAACCGCGAGGCGCTGGCGTATCGCCCCGTATGGGGAGCAGGGCTCGTGCTTCGGAGAACCGACATTGCGTCGTTCGACGTCTTCGTTCTGCACTACTCGGGATCAGGATTCCTGATCTGCAAGATGCGACCGGAAGTTTTGAAGGGTGGCGACCGGCACAATCTCGGTGTCGACATGTTGCCCGATGAGTTGGTCAAAACGCTCCGGCGGTGGCTTGGCCGCACGCCATGATCACCTCCCTCACCCTCACCGATTTCCGCTCCTATGCGAGCGCGACCCTGCCCGTCGCGGCTGGGGCGGTGGTGCTTCACGGCCCTAACGGCGCAGGCAAGACCAATCTGCTTGAGGCCCTCAGCCTCTTCACGCCCGGCAAGGGGCTGCGCGGGGCCACCGCCCCCGAGATGGGCCGGCGCGAACCGGGCGAGGCGACCGGCCGGGCCTGGGCCGTCGCCGCCATCCTTACCGACGGCGAGGAGGAAACAAGGCTCGGCACCGGCGTCCAGTCGCCCGGCGCGGCGCGCCGCATCGTCCGCATCGACGGCGAGACCGCCCAGCCCGGCCGGCTGCTCGACCATCTGCGCCCGGTCTGGGCCACGCCGGAGCAGGACCGGCTGTTCTCCGACGCCCGCGCCGCGCGGCTGAAATTCCTCGACCGGCTGGTCTTCGCCGCCGACCCCGCCCACGCCGCCTCGGTCTCCGCCTATGAAAAGGCCCTGCGCGAGCGGTTGCGCCTGCTGACCGAGGGCTCGGAAGGTCGCGCCGCCGACCCCCTCTGGCTCGATGCCCTCGAACTGCGCCTCGGCGAGGCCGGGGCCGAGGCCGCGATCGCCCGCGCCGCCGCCCTGACCACGCTCCAGGCCGCCATCGACGCCCGCAGCGACCGCCCCTTCCCCCAGGCCGAGCTGGGTCTGACCGGCGAGGCGGAGGCCATGGCGACCGCCGGCGCCGGGCCCGAGGCCATCGCCGCCGCCATCCGCGAGGGCCTGACCCGCAGCCGCGCCCGCGACGCCGCCGCCGGCCGCTCCCTGTTCGGCCCACACCGCTCCGACCTGACCGCCCTGCACCGCGAGAAGAACCGCCCCGCCGCCGAGGGCTCCTCGGGCGAACAGAAGGCGCTGGTGCTCAACCTGATCCTCGCCCAGATCACCCGTCTGGCCGACCAGCCGGCCCCGCCGGTGCTTCTGCTCGACGAGGCCCCCGCCCACCTCGACACGGCCCGCCGCGCCGCCCTGTTCGACGAGATCGAGGCCCTCGGCCTGCAGGCCTTCATGACCGGCACCGAGGCGGAGTTGTTCGCGCCGCTCCGGGGCCGGGCGCAGTTCGTGCGGGTGGAGGGCGGCGCGCTGACGGTGGAGTAGCCGTTCTCGTCTCCTCCCCATTCGCCCAGGCGAACGGGGAGGAGACAGGACTCCGGCACCCTCTCGGCTGACCATCCGCGACGCCCCCTTCAGACACCGCTTTTCCTCGCAATTCCGCCCTGAATCCCTATATGTTGCAGGCCTTGGCGCGACCCGGATTCGCGTCCTGAAAACCGTCCGTTCAAGGCGGCCCCGCCGCCGCCTTCAGAAGCCCTCCCGGAGGGCGTTTCACCGACCGAATGCATGACCGACCAGACCCCGACCGCGCGTAACGAAGACACCGCCGAAGAGGCCGCCTACGGCGCCGATTCCATCAAGGTCCTGAAGGGCCTGGACGCGGTGCGCAAACGCCCCGGCATGTATATCGGCGACACCGACGACGGCTCGGGCCTGCACCACATGGTCTATGAGGTGGTCGACAACGCCATCGACGAGGCCCTCGCCGGCCATGCCGACCTGGTCCAGGTCATCCTCAATGCCGACGGCTCGGTCACGGTGACCGACAACGGCCGCGGCATCCCCACCGACATCCACGAGGGCGAGGGCGTCTCGGCGGCCGAGGTCATCATGACCCAGCTGCACGCGGGCGGTAAATTCGACCAGAATTCCTACAAGGTCTCCGGCGGCCTGCACGGCGTCGGTGTCTCGGTCGTCAACGCGCTGAGCGACTGGCTGAAGCTGGTCATCTACCGCAACGGCAAGCGCCACGAGATGAAGTTCGCCCGCGGCGACACGGTCGAAAGCCTCAAGGTCACCGGCGACGCGCCGATGCGCGACAACGGCAAGGTCCTGTCCGGCACCGAGGTCACCTTCTTCCCCTCGGTCACCACCTTCGCCCACATCGATTTCGATCTGAAGACGCTGGAGCACCGCCTGCGCGAGCTGGCCTTCCTCAACTCGGGCGTGGTCATCAAGCTGCAGGATCACCGCGGGGCCGAGCCCTTCGAGGAAATCCTCCACTATGAGGGCGGCGTCGAGGCCTTCGTGCGCCACCTGGACAAGTCCAAGTCGCCCATCCTCAAGGACGTCATCGTCATCCGCGGCAAGAAGGAAGGGATCGAGATCGATCTCGCCCTGTGGTGGAACGACAGCTACCACGAGACCATGCTGTGCTTCACCAACAACATCCCCCAGCGGGATGGAGGCACCCACCTGTCGGCCTTCCGCGCCAGCCTGACCCGCGTCATGGGCGGCTATATCGACGCCGCCGGTGCCGCCAAGAAGGAGAAGGTTTCGGTCTCGGGCGAGGACGCCCGCGAGGGCCTGACCTGCGTTCTGTCGGTCAAGGTGCCGGACCCCAAATTCTCGTCGCAAACCAAGGACAAGCTGGTCTCGTCCGAGGTGCGTCCCGCCGTCGAGGGCCTGTGCTCCGAAGGTCTGTCGACCTGGTTCGAGGAACATCCCGTCGAGGCCAAGGCCGTCGTCGCCAAGATCATCGAGGCCGCCGCCGCCCGTGAGGCCGCGCGCAAGGCCCGCGACCTGACCCGCCGCAAGACCTCGATGGACATGGCCTCCCTGCCCGGCAAGCTGGCCGACTGTCAGGAACGCGATCCCGCCAAGTCCGAACTGTTCATCGTCGAGGGCGATTCCGCCGGCGGCTCGGCCAAACAGGCCCGTAATCGCGAGAACCAGGCCGTCCTGCCCCTGCGCGGCAAGATCCTGAACGTCGAGCGCGCCCGCTTCGACCGGATGCTGTCATCCGAGCTGATCGGGACCCTGATCCTGGCGCTCGGCACCGGCATCGGGCGTGACGACTTCAACGCCGACAAGCTGCGCTATCACAAGATCATCCTGATGGCCGACGCCGACGTCGACGGCGCCCACATCCGGACCCTGCTGCTGACCTTCTTCTACCGGCAGATGCCGGAGTTGATCGAGCGCGGGCACGTCTATATCGCCCAGCCGCCGCTCTACAAGGTCTCCAAGGGCAAGCAGTCGCGCTACCTCAAGGACCAGTCAGAGATGGACTCCTACCTCATCGAGGAAGGCTCGTCCGAGGCTGAGCTGGACCTGCCAACCGGCGAACGCCGCGTCGGTCTCGACCTTCAGGCGCTGGTCCGCGAGGCCAAGGCCTTCAAGGCCGGGGTCGATCGCCTGTCGCAACGTGCCCCGGCCTTCGCCATTGAACAGTCGGCCCTCGCCGGCCTGTTCGACGAAGAGGCCGCCGACCCGTCGAAGGCCGCCGCCCGCCTCAACCTCTACGCGGAGGAAGGCGATGGCGACTGGACGGGCCAGGCCGGTGCCCAGGGGGCCGTGGCCTTCGAACGCGTCCGCCGCGCCGTCACCGAACGCATCGTGCTGGAAGAGGCCCTGATCCGCTCACTGGACGCCCGCCGTCTGTCCGAGCGCTCGGCCGCCTTCGAGGGCCTGTTCGACAAGCCGGCGGTGTTCCGCCGCAAGGACAAGGCCGTCACCGTCCGTGGCCCGCTGGACCTGCTCGAAGCGGTGCTCGACGCCGGCAAGAAGGGCATCGCCATCCAGCGCTACAAGGGCCTGGGTGAGATGAACCCGGAACAGCTGTGGGAGACCACGCTCGACGTCAACGCCCGCACCCTGCTGAAGGTGCAGGTCGAGCATCAGGAAGACGCGTCGGACCTGTTCGCCAAGCTGATGGGCGACGTGGTCGAGCCGCGCCGCGAGTTCATCCAGGCCAATGCGCTGGATGCGGCGGTCGACGCCTGAGGCGGCTCAGGCCGACGGGACCCGCGCCTCGACAAAGGCGTCGATCGTCGGCCATTGGGGCGGATTGGCCCGCACGCCGTCGCAGGCGATCTCCTTCAGGATGCCCGGGATCGTTCCGCTCCGGGCGTTCAGCCAGTCGCCCTGGTCCGGATAGCTGCCGGTCTCGACGCCATCGGGCCCGTATTCCACCGACAGGGTGCTGCGCCACTCGTTCGAGCCGCATTTGAATTCATAGCTGTCGACCGTGTGGCTCTTGTCGCCGGCCTCGCCCCGCAGCGGCACGATGGCCAGCTGGATACGGGTGATGTCGCCCTCCACCACGATGCCGTCGACCTCGGCCATATAGGCCGAGTTGGCGCTGCGCGAGAACACGTGCCAGGTTTCGGCCGCCGCCGGCGTCGCAAACCCCAGAACCGCCAGCCCTGCCAGTACGAATTTCATGATGTCCTCCCCGGATCCCCGGCGACATGATGCCCCGCTGTACGGCTTTGGCAAGGGGCTGTCAGGCGGCCCGGCGAAGCCCGGCCTGCGCCGCCAGCAAGGGCTCGATCAGCCATTGCGCCAGATGCCGCACCACCGGCACCGCGACTCCGTCGCCGGTCAGGTGACAGGCCGCGCTGTAGGAGTCCGGCAGGCGGTAGCTGTCCGGCAGTCCCATCAACCGCGCCGTCTCCCGCGCTGACATCAGGCGGGACCGGACCTGTCCGCCCTCGACCACCAGCAGGGTCTGGCGGCTCGACCCTCCGCCCGGAGTCCGCAGACAGCCGGCGACGTCGAACCGGACCTCGGCGCGCTGGACCCGCCCGCCCGCCGCATCGCGCCGTGTCCGTCGGTACAGCCCCCCGACGCAGCGTTCACCGGTCCGCCGCGCCGCCTCGACCTTGGCCAGGTTCGTCGGCGACATGAGGGTCAGCAGTGTGTTGGTCTCCGCGGCCGAATGCCAGCGGACCCCCGACGGTTCGGGCTCGATCACCGATCCCAGGCTCGCGTTCGAAAGGCCGGGCTCCGGCAGCCGCCACCAGACCATCCGGGCCTGCAGTTCGGCCGGCAGTCGCTCGACCGCCCGGCGCAGGGCGGGCGTGTGAAACGGCCCATCCGCCACGGCCGTGGTCAGGGCCGGATCGAGGGGAGCATCCTCACGCAGGCCGATCACGAACAGACGCGGTCGCGACTGCGGCACAAAGCGGTCGGCGTTGATGACCAGGGCCCCGCACCGGTAGCCCGCGTCGGCGAAGGTCCGGCAGATCACCTCGAAATCCCGACCGCCATGAGAGGTCAGGGCCCCGCACACATTCTCGACGGCCATGACGCGCGGCGCCCGGCCTTCCGCCGCCAGCGCGCGGGCCAGCCCCCAGAAGTCGTGAAACGTCCCCGACCGCTTGCCGCCCAGACCGGCACCGACGCCGGCCAGCGACAGATCCTGGCAGGGGAATGAGCCCCACATCAGCGTCGCTTCGCCTGGAAGGTCGGCGGCGGTCAGGGCGGCGATGTCGCCGACCCTGAGGGCGGCGTCCCCCCAGTTGGCCCGATAGGAGGCCGCCTTGGCCGGATCGAAGTCATTGGCGAACAGGCAGCGCCAGGCCTCCCCGAGGCCGGCGCGCACCATCCCGCCCCCGGCGAAGAACTCGTAATAGCCCCCCGGCGCGGGCTCCCTGACGGTCGATTCGGCCATCCGCGAACGCTGACGCGACGACAGGCGGAAGTCCACAGATGGTCCGCCGACGGTAATTCTTGCGTCGCTAAAGCTTGGGAAAGGGTCGGTGGGTCATGGTGGGCGGTCATCACGGAACCGAAATGTCCCCAGTGAAGCTCGTCCTCGTCGCCGCCCTGCTGTTCGGCTTCGCCTTCGCCGGCGGCGCGGAGGCGGCAACCCAGTCCCGTGAGAGCCGGGTCGACCTGGCCCAGCGCGTCGAGCAACGGGCCGCCGCGACCAGCTTCCCGGCCCTTGAGGCCTTCGGGGATTCCGCCCTCACGCACTCGGGCCGCGAAGGGCTGAACCGGCTCTATCACGTCATGTGGATCACCCTGAACCAGGGCGATTTCGAGCGGGCCGAGGTCTGGAACAACCGCCTCGCCGCCGCCGCCCTGGCCCGGCGGGACGAGCGGTACCAGATGATCGCCCGACTGAACGCCCTGACCATCCGCTACGACAGCGGCGACAGCACAGCCTCGGTCGAAGTCGACGAGATCGCCCGCACCACCACCGACTGGTTCGTGAAGGCGCACGCCATGCGCCTCAGTGCCCTCGCCCTGATGGATCAGGACCGCATCGGCGAGGCGCTGCGCATCCTGACCGCCGCCGACGCCGTCATCCCCGAGGACGCGCCCTATGCCGACACGGCCCGTGCCGGGCTCTGGGAAGTCACGGGCCTCGCCTTGATGGATCTGAACGACATCGAGGGCGCGACAATGGCCTTCCGCCGGTTCGAGATCGACTTCTCCAACCCGGCCTATCCCCGCCCTGATTTCGACGCCCTGTACAATCTGACCCGGCTTTCGGTCCAGGTCGGCGACCAGGATCTGGCCGACCAGCTCTATGCCGCCCATCACCGGCTGTCGCGGCGGGCGGGGCTGGAGAGCCTGATGGTCTATGACGCCAATCTCTGCGCCCTGGTGGCCGAGGGCGGCGGCGACTCCCGCGGCGTGCTGGACTGCCTCTCTCCCTATGGGGCTGACCTCGGCGCGGCGGAATTCCTCGCGCCGCAACTGCTGCCGTCCCGCGCCCTCGCCTATGCCCGCACCGGTCAGCTCGGTCTCGCGCGCCGGGATCTCGCCGAAATCCGCCGTCGCGAGTCCGCCGGCCTGTTCCGCGAAGAGGGCTTTTCGGAAGTCCCGCGGGTCGAGGCCGCCCTCCTGTTCGCCGAGGGCCGGACCCGGGAAGGCTTCCAGCGGCTGGAGGCCTATCACAAGGCGCAGGACATCCAGACGGCGCGCCGGTTCAGCGCCGGCATCGGACAGGTTACAGGCGACATGCAGGAGCAGCTCGCCGAACGCCGCCGTCAGCTCGACACCGCCCGGACCAACACCCGGCTGCAGAAGGACGTGATCAGTTCCCAGCGCTGGATCGTCGGCATCGCCATCGTCTTCTTCCTGACCGCCGCCGGCCTGTTGGTCTGGCAGTGGCGCTCGGCCGGGCATCTGCGTCTGGCGCGTCGGGCCGCCGAGGAGGCCAGCCGGTCCAAGAGCGACTTCCTCGCCAATATGAGCCATGAGATCCGCACGCCGCTGAACGGTGTGGTCGCCATGGCCGACGCCCTGGCCCGCAGCGACCTGGGCGCGCGGGAGCGAGAGATGGTCGATATCGTTCGGTCGTCCAGCGACACCCTCCAACGCCTGCTCTCCGACATCCTCGACACCGCCAAGATCGAATCCGGTCAGCTCACCATCGAAACGGCCCCCTTCCATCTGGCCGACATCGTGCGGGAGACCGCCGCCCTGTGGCAGCCCAAGGCCGAGGAGAAGGGCGTCGCCCTGGTGATCGAGATCGCGCCGACCGCGGAGCGGCGGGTCCATGGTGATGCGGTTCGCATCCGCCAGATCCTCACCAATCTGGTCAGCAATGCGCTGAAATTCACCGCGGTGGGCGAGGTCCGGCTGAGCGTCGAGGACACTGCCGACGGCCGCGTTCGCTTCACCGTGACGGACACCGGTGTCGGCTTTGAGCCCGATCAGAAGGCCCGCATCTTCGGCCGCTTCCATCAGGCCGACGGCTCGATCACCCGCCGCTTCGGCGGCACGGGCCTGGGCCTGACCATTTCGCGCGAACTGGCCGAGCTGATGGGCGGAGCTCTCGACTGCGACAGCGAGCCGGACGTCGGCTCACGCTTCTGGTTCGAGACGCCCCTGCCGATCGCTGCAGAGGCGCAGGCCGGCGACGCGGTGGTTTCAGAGGCCGGGTCTGACGCGGTTCCGCTGCGGATCCTGCTGGCGGACGACCACCCGGCTAACCGCAAGGTGATCGAGGTCCTGTTGTCCGGCGCCAGCGCCGAACTGGTCTGCGTCGCGGACGGCAGCGAGGCCCTCGAGGCATTCCGGACCGGTGTCTACGACCTGGTCCTGATGGACATGCAGATGCCGGTGATGGACGGCCTGACCGCCACCGCCGAAATCCGCGCCTTCGAGCTGCAGCGCGGCCGGGGTCGTACGCCGGTGCTCATGCTGACGGCCAACGCCATGCCTGAACATGTCGAGGCCGGACGCAAGGCCGGCGCCGACGGCCACCTCGCCAAGCCGGTGACCATGGCCACCCTGTTCGCCGGCATAGACCAGGTCCTGACCGCCGCCGCTCCGGGACTCGACGCCGAGGCCGCCTGACCGCCCCGGGAGGATATGTTCGCTGAACGTGCGGGGCGCATTGCCCGGTGTTTTGGGCTAGGAACGCCGCCCACCGTCCGGAGCCTCGTGCATGATCCCCGCAACCGCGCCGACGGTCGGCATTGATTTCGGCACGACCAACACCGTCGTCGCCATCACCGGCCCCGACGGCGCAGCGGTCGTTCTGCGCTTTGATGCCCCCACGGGCGAGGTGACGGCGTTCCGGTCGACCTTGAGTTTCCAGGTCCGACCGGCCGTCGGCAGCCAGCCCCCAGAGCGGGTCGTGCAAGCCGGGCCCTGGGCCATTGACGCCTATGTCGAGGACGCCCTGGAAACCCGGTTCATCCAGTCGTTCAAGACCTTCGCGGCCAGCGCCGCCTTTTCGGACACGGTGATCGACAACCGGCGCTACAGGTTCGAGGACCTGCTCGGTGCCTTCCTGCTGCGCCTTCGCGCGCACGGCGGCGAACGGATGGCCGCCTTGCCGCCCCGCGTCATCGTCGGCCGGCCGGTGACCTTCGCCGGCGGCGCACCGGACGAACAGCTGGCGCTCGGACGCTATGAGGCCGCGTTCTCCCGCCTGGGGTTCACCGACATCCGCTACGCCTATGAGCCGATCGGCGCGGCCTTCTTCTTCGCGCGGACCCTCAGTGCGGACGCCAACGTCCTCGTCGCCGACTTCGGCGGCGGAACTAGCGACTTCTCGATCGTGCGCTTCGAACAGTCCCCGGAAGGCCTTCGCTCTACCCCCCTGGCCCGCTCGGGTGTCGGCGTGGCGGGCGACGCCTTCGACTACCGGATTATCGACCACCTCGTGTCGCCGGAACTGGGCAAGGGCGGGGCGTACCGGTCGTTCGGCAAGACACTTCCCATCCCGCAACGCTACTACGCCGCCTTTGCGCGCTGGGATCAGCTGGCGCTGCTGAGGGCGTCCAGGGAGATGCGCGACATCCGCGCCCTGGCCCGCACGGCACTGGAACCGGAAAAGCTGGACCGGATGATCGAGATCCTCGACGACAATCACGGCTATGCGCTCTACCGCGCCGTATCCAGGCTGAAGATGGACCTGTCGAGCCGCGACGAAGCCACCTTCTCCTTCGTCGCCGGGTCCATCCGCATCGAGAAACCGGTCAGTCGTTCACAGTTCGAAACCTGGATCGCGCCGGACCTCGCGGCCATGGAGCAGGCCGTCGATGATGCGATGGAGCGATCGGGATTGGCGACCGACCGGATCGACCGGATATTCCTGACCGGCGGCACATCGTTTGTCCCCGCCGTGAGAGACATCTTCCATCGACGATTTGGCGCTGACCGGATCGAGACGGGCGGCGAGTTTGAGTCCATCGCATCGGGCCTGGCCCTGATCGGACTTGAGCCGGACCTGGATGTCTGGAGTGAGCGTCGATCGCCTTCGAGCTGAGCCGGCGCGTCGCGCGGACCATCACCCGAAAACGGCGTCCGGCTTCCTGCGAACCCTGTCCGGCCGGACCTTCGGCCCAACGGCCGCTTCTTCCGACAAATGTTTGAAAGAAAATGGCGCGCCCGGAACGATTCGAACGTCCGACCCTCAGATTCGTAGTCTGATGCTCTATCCAGCTGAGCTACGGGCGCGCTTGGCCGCGAACGGCGAGGGCGGGTATCTAGCGGAGGCGGGGGCGGGGGGCAAGGGCTGTCCGGCGGGTTTTCGGTGATCCTTTCTGTCCGGGCGTCGAAGGCGGCGGGGAGCAGGGGGTTTCGTTCGCGCGGACGGCGGGCCAAGGTGCGCCGCCTTCCCGCTTTCGCCTTCCAGTGAGTCCGCCATGATCGTCCTTCCGCTTCGGCCCCTGCGCGCGGTCACGGCCGCCGTTGTCGCGGCGACGATGGCCCTGGCGGGCTGTGCGGGCGGACCGGTCCTGCCTTGGGCTTCCGGGGATTCCGTCCCGGCTCCCGTCCCGGCGCCCGAAGCCCCCCTTGCCCCGATGGCGCGCGGCCCCTTTGTGGCGGCGGCGAATCCGCTGGCGGTCGAGGCGGGGCTGAAGGTCCTGCGCGAGGGCGGTTCGGCAGTGGATGCGGCGGTGGCGGTGCAGGCGGTCCTGGGCCTGGTCGAGCCGCAGTCGTCAGGCCTCGGCGGCGGGGCCTTCATGATGGTGTTCGACGCGGGGACGGGCGAGGTCACCAGCTATGACGGGCGTGAAACCGCGCCGGCGGCGGCGACGCCCGAACTCTTCTATGAGAACGGGCGGCCGCTCGGGGTTGGCGAGGCCATCCTCAGCGGCCGCTCGACCGGCGCGCCGGGCGCGGTGGCCATGCTGGCCATGGACCAGGCGGCGCATGGCCGGCTGCCGTGGAACGCCCTGTTCGGCGACGCGGAGCGGCTGGCGCGCGACGGCTTTGCGGTCAGCCCGCGTCTGGCCGGCTTCATCGCCGCCAGCCGGGGGCAGGGGCGGACGCGCTGGGCCGACGCCTATTTCACAAAGCCCGACGGCCAGCGCTATGTCGCGGGCGATGTGCTGAAAAATCCCGCCTATGCCGAGACCGTGGCCGAACTCGCCGCCGGCGGGGCCGGGGCCTTCTACAACGGCCGGGTCGCGCGCGAGATCGCCGCGACGGTGGCCGAGACGCCGCGTCCGGGCACCCTGACAGCGCAGGACATCGCCGCCTATGAGCCGATCGAGCGCGGTGCCCTGTGCCGGCCGTACAGGATCTATGTCATCTGCGTGCCGCCGCCGCCCTCCAGCGGCGTGGCGGTGCTGCAGCTGCTGGCCATGGCGGAACAGACGCCGGACATCGCCCGGGGCTCCGACAGCGCGGAGGCCTGGACCGCCTTCGCCCAGCTCCAGCGGCTGATGTACGCTGACCGCGACCGCTATGTCGGCGACCCCGGCTTTGTCAGGGTGCCGGTGCAGGGGCTGCTCGACCCCGGCTATACGACCGCGCGCGCGGCGCTGGCCCCGGGCCTGACCGGGGCGGCCGAGGCGGGGACGCCGCCGGGCGGGGTGCTGGCCGGTCCCGATGCGACGAACGAGCCCGCGGGGACCTCGCATTTCGTCATCGTCGACGCCGAGGGCAACGCCGTCAGCATGACCACCACGGTCGAGAGCGTGTTCGGCTCGGGCCGGATGGCGGCGGGCTTCTTCCTCAACAACCAGCTGACCGACTTCTCCTTCTCGCCGACGCGGGCCGACGGGGCGCCGGCCGCGAATGCGGCGGCGGCGGGCAAGCGGCCGCGATCGTCGATGTCGCCGATCCTCATCCTCGACCGTGAGGGGCGGCTGGTCGGCGCCCTGGGTTCACCGGGCGGCCCGTCGATCCTGGCCTATAACGCCCGCGCCCTGATCGCGACGCTCGACTGGGGCCTGCCCGTCCAGACGGCGTTCAACCTGCCCAATCTGGTAGCGCGAGGGGATGGCTTCGGCGCGGATACGGAGCGGTTCTCCGAGGCCCTGCGCGCCGGTCTGACGGCCCGCGGCGTGACCCTGCGGCCCAACGACAGCGAAACCTCCGGCCTGCACGGCGGACTCTGGCGCCAGGGGCCGGACGGCGTCTGGGCCTGGGACGGCGGCGCTGACGACCGGCGGGAGGGCGTGGCTAGAACAGGGATTAGGGATTAGGGAAGAGATATCCGGGGCGGGATGACGGGCGTAGCCTCATCCCTCATCCCTACTCAGGCTTGATCGACAGCTGGAACGCGATGACGCCTTCGGACACGTCGGTGTCGACGCCCTCGCCGGCCCGCAGGCCTTCGACGCCCATCTCGCGATAGATGAGGCCGATCGAGCTCTGGACGGGTCCCCGCCGCATGGCCACGCCGAGCGAGGCGTCGCCCATGAAGGAGCCCGCGTCATGGCTGACGCCCGAGCGGGCGAATTCGCCGTCCCGGTTGCGGGCCCAGTTGTAGCCGACCGCACGGCCCGAGCCGGCGGCATAGAGATACCAGCGCGGCCGTTGGCCGAACGCTTCTTCGCCCTCCGGCACCAGCCGGTCGAGGTCGGGTCCGATGCGCAGGGTCGCCCCGGCCTCGGTCGAGCCGCCACGCGAGCCGACGCCCACGCCGACATGGGGCGTCAGGGCGACGTCGAGCCCGGACGCCGTCCGGCCGAGAATCTCGGTCCAGCCGCGGGTGTAGGTCAGATCGTAGTGCTCGGCCTCATAGGCCGCAGGATCGAGCGGTCCGGGCGGCAGGGGTGAGCCATCGACCCGGCGCACGGGACCTTCGGTGCGCAGCCGCAGCCGGTCGTCAAAGGCGTCGTTTTCGAACCAGACGTCGCGGTTTGAGGCGACCCAGGGCGAGGTCCGGTCCCGTGAGGGGGGCGCATAGCCGCTCCAGCCCTCTTCGGGTCCGAAGGTCGGGCGGTCCGCCTGGGCGAAGCGGTCCTCGCGGTCGATGCGCGTCAGGAGGTCCGAAACCGTGGCGTCAGGCTCACGGGCGACGACCCACGGATTGGACAGGGGGACCTGGGTTTCCGGCGGTGATGCGACGGCGTGCGCCGGGGCCGCACAGGCCACAGTCGCCAACACTCCGAACGCAACAACCGTCATACGCATCAACGGTCCTCCCGATCCGTTAACGAAGGCAACCCTGCACGATGCGGGCGGCCTCGCCAACAGACTTCTGCTCCGGCCGACAAACGTCGGGCGAAAAGCGAGGTTCCGGGGTCACAGCGCGGTGGACGGTGCCCGCGGCCCTACTGGCAGGCCAGGCACTCGTCGTAGTCGGTGCGGGCAGCGCTGAAGAGGTCCGGCTGGTTGGGATCGACCTCTTCCTCAACCTTGTCCTCGGCACCCGCGAAAGCGGCCCGCTGAACCGATTTGGAGCGCAGATAGTAGAGCGATTTCACGCCCTTCTCCCACGCCGACCAGTGCAGCATGTGCAGGTCCCATTTGTTCACATCGCCCGGGATGAACAGGTTGATCGACTGGGCCTGGCAGATCTCCGCGGCGCGGTCGGCCGACAGTTCGACGATCCAGCGCTGGTCCAGCTCGAAGGCGGTCTTGAAGATCGACTTCTCGTCGTCGGTCAGGCCTTCGAGGTGCTGCACCGAACCCTCGTGTTCGAGGATCGAGCTCCACACCGCCTCGGTGTCGATGCCCTTCTCGCCCAGGATCCGTTCCAGATAGGGGTTCTTGACCGCGAACGAGCCCGACAGGGTCTTGTGCGTATAGATGTTGGCCGGGATCGGCTCGATGCCGGCCGAGGTGCCGCCGCAGATGATCGAGATCGAGGCGGTCGGGGCGATGGCCAGCTTGTGCGAGAAGCGCTCCATGACGCCGCGCTCGGCGGCGTCCTCGCAGGCGCCCTTTTCTTCGGCGAGCAGGCGGCTGGCCTTGTCGGCCTCGCGGCGCAGATGTTTGAACAGCCGCATGTTCCACGACTTGGCCATGGCGGACTCGAACGCCACGCCCTGCGCCTGCAGGAAGGAGTGGAAGCCCATCAGACCCAGACCCACCGAACGCTCGCGCTTGGCGGAGTAGACGGCCGCGGCCATGGCCGGCGGGGCGCGACGGATGAAGTCTTCCAGCACATTGTCGAGGAAACGCATGACGTCCTCGATGAACTGCGGCTCCTCACGCCATTCCAGGAAGCTCTCGGCGTTGACCGAGGACAGGCAGCAGACGGCGGTGCGGTCGACGCCCAGGTGGTCGCGGCCGGTGTGTAGGGTGATCTCGCTGCACAGGTTGGACTGTTTGACCGACAGGCCCAGATCGCGCTGATGCTGCGGCATCTGGCGGTTCACAGTGTCGGAGAAGATCAGGTAAGGCTCGCCCGTCTGCAGGCGGATCTCGAGGATCTTCTGCCAGAGGGTGCGGGCGTCGACAGTCTTCACGACCGCCTGGTTCTTGGGCGACAGCAGGTCGAACGTGCGGCCGTCGCGCACGGCCTCCATGAAGGCGTCCGAGATGTTGATGCCGTGGTGCAGGTTCAGGGACTTGCGGTTGAAGTCGCCCGACGGTTTGCGGATCTCGAGGAACTCCTCGATCTCCGGATGGTGGACGTCCAGATAGACGGCAGCCGAACCGCGGCGCAGCGAGCCTTGGCTGATCGCCAGCGTCAGCGAATCCATCACGCGGATGAAGGGGATGATGCCCGAGGTCTGGCCGGCACCCTTGACCTTCTCACCGATCGACCGGACGCCGCCCCAGTAGGTGCCGATGCCGCCGCCGTTCGAGGCGAGGGCGACGTTCTCGTTCCAGACCGACTGGATGCCGTCGAGGCTGTCGGCCACGGAGTTCAGGAAGCAGCTGATCGGCAGGCCGCGATCGGCGCCGCCGTTCGACAGCACCGGCGTCGAGGGCATGAACCACAGCTTCGACATATAGTCATAGACGCGCTGGGCGTGCTCGTGGTCGTCGGCATAGGCCGTGGCGACGCGGGCGAACATGTCCTGATAGCTCTCGCCGGGAAGCAGATAGCGATCTTCCAGCGTCTTCTTGCCGAAGTCGGTCAGCAGGTCGTCACGGGTCCGGTCGAGCTGGAGGGAGCGCACCACGGACAAATGGGGACGTGCAGCCGTATCGCTGCCTGCAACCGACGGAAATTCCACCGTCTTCAACGCTTCACCGCCTGCCATGATCCGCCCCGAGTGCTTGTCGATACGCCAGATGTTGTGTGGTCAACATCATTACAGCGCTAAATGTGGTTCATGATTGGTTACTGGCCAAGCCCTCAAATTTTGAGTGAGGGGCAACTTCATGGATGACATTTTCGTATCAGCCCTCGGTGTGAGTGATTCGATCTAGCCACAAACCTGCCGGATTCAGCCACCGTGGGGATTGCCGCCCCGACCAGCTTCCTGTGTGCGATCCGACAGGATTGTGGAAATAAATTTGCGGTGGGAACGTCCCACAAGCGTGACCGTTTGCGACCGATGACTTCATCCCCGATTGTCCCGTTTGCGCGTCGGCTGTGGCGTATCGCCCGGACCGAAATTGTCGCGCTTGCCGCCCTGTTGATCGTGGCGGGGGGCATCATGACCTTCGTCGAGCTGGCCGACGACATGAGCGAGGCCGACGGACGGGCCTTCGACCAGGCGGTTCTGCAGGCAATGCGGCCCGGCGGCTCCGCGGACGGCTGGGGTCCGCCCTGGCTTGAAACCGCGGCCCTCGACCTGACCTCCCTGGGCGGGATCGCCGTCCTCGGCCTGTTCGCCGTGATCGTGCTGGTATTCCTGATCCTGCAGCGCAAGCGGCTGTCGGCCCTGCTGCTGGTGCTGGGCCTCGCCGGCGGCGTGGCGATGAGCGAGGGGCTGAAGGCGCTGTTCGAGCGCGACCGGCCGCCGGAAGCCTTCCGCGCCGTGGAGACCATCAACGCCAGCTTCCCCTCGGGCCACGCCCTGCTGTCGGCGGTCTTCTATCTCAGCATCGGCGTCATGCTGACGCGGGCGTTCCCGCGGCGGCGCTTCAAGGCCTATGTGCTGGGCGTCGCCCTGCTGCTGACCCTGATCGTCGGCCTGACCCGGGTCTATCTGGCGGCACACTGGGCCACCGACGTGCTGGCGGGCTGGAGCGTGGGGGCGGCTTGGGCCATGGCCCTGTGGCTGGTCGCCTATGCCGTGCAGCGTCGACAGGCGGTCCACACAGCCGGTCCGCATGACGAGGCCTTGCCGGACGAGCCGATCGCCGATAAAGACCCGCGCGTCATCGGGGAGTAGCCGCCCGCATCTCTCAGCGGGGTTCGCGTCAACACACTTCCTCTCGCCCGGAGAGGATGGCGCGGAAAGGTTCTTGTGGCCCTATGCCACGCACGCGGTGCGCGGCGACTTGAGGGCATGGTCCTCAAGCAGCGAGCGCCCGCGGCGCGAGCGATAGGACCCCAGGACATCACGGCAAGACCGCTGGCTTCGCAGGGTGCTTCCACGCGGGGGCCGGCTGTGATGCCAATGGTTTGTCCGCCGAACCCCCGCGAACGATGATGTATTGGAAGCCTTCCTGATCTCGACCGGCCTCGTCTCCATTGCGGAGATAGGCGACAAGACCATGCTGCTGGCGATCATGCTGGCGGCGGCCTGGCGACGGCCCCTGCCGATCCTGCTGGGCATACTGGTCGCGACCCTCGCCAACCACGCCTTCGCCGCCCTGGCCGGCTCTGTGCTGGCGCGGTTCATGGACGGTGACTGGGTGCGCTGGGTCGTCGGTATCGCCTTCCTCGGCTTTGCGGCCTGGGCCCTGATCCCGGACCGGTTCGACGAGACGCCCGACCGGACCGAAAAGACCTTCGCCGGCATCTTTTGGACCACGACCGCCGCCTTCTTCGTCATCGAGATGGGCGACAAGACCCAGGTCGCCACGGCCATGCTGGCCGCGCAGTTCCAGAACCTGCCGCTCGTGGTCGCCGGCTCCACCCTCGGCATGATGCTGGTGAACGGCCCGGCGGTCCTGCTGGGCGAGACCGCGGCCAAACGGCTGCCCCTGGGCTGGATCCGGATGGCGGCGGCGGCGGGTTTCGCGGCGACCGGGGTTTGGGTCCTGCTCGCGGGCTGATAGAAGCGGCGTCTCCCGAAAGTGCCGAGTCCCGATGCGTCTGTTTCTCCGTCTTGCCGGTGCCCTGGTTCTTGTCGTCCTCGTCGCCCTGATGCTGGCGCCGGGCGGGACGATCGAGTCCGAGAAACTGATCTGGGACAAGGCGGCGCATTTCATCGCCTTCGGTCTGATCCTCTGGAGTTTCGGGGTGCTGTTTCGGCGGTTGCCGCGGATCGGGGCGGTGCTGCTGGCGATCGCGCTCGGGGCGGCCGTGGAAGTGGTCCAGGGCTATGTCGGTCGTGATCCCAGCTGGGGCGATCTCCTCGCCGACGTCCTCGGTGTCGCGACAGCGCTGCTGATCTGGGTGGTCTGGCGGGGATTCCGTCCGCGCGAGGCGTTCCAGGGCCCCACCGTCTGAAGCCGCCGGACGCGCCTCAAGGCGTCCGAATTATTTACGTCTTGGCTGTAACGCTTCCGACATTGGAAATGGCCGGAGGAAACCGGTTGCGGGGTCGTTGGCGTCTTTTCAGGCATGAAGCAGGCCGCATCGCGGGCCCTGCGGCCTGGGTTTATGTGCTGCTGTTCGCCGCGTCGCAGCTGATCGGCCACTGGAGTGTGGCGACCTTTGACGCGGTCGCGGTCTGGCTTTCGAACGGCATTCTGGTCGCGGCCCTGCTGCAGCTGCACCGCCGCCCCGCCGTGGCCGTGCTGACCGCCTGTTTCACCATCAATCTGTTCAGCAACATCATCCGTGGCGACGTCGGCATACTGCTCTGGCTGAACGCGCTGATGAATATGGGCGAGGCCTTCCTGTGCGCCTTCCTCGCCCGCCGCGTCTGCGGCGCGGCGCTCGACATGCGCCGACCGATGCGCCTGCTGACCTTTGCCGTCTATTCCGCCTTCCCCGCGGTCGCCGTGACCGCCACCGTCGGCTTCGGCCTGGTCATGGGCATGCGCGGCATGGGCCTCAGCCCCGCCGCCGTCTTCAGCATCTATTCCTTCGTCAGCGTGGAACTGATCGGACTGCTGCTGATGACGCCTGTCCTGCTGCTGGTCGCCCGGGCCCATCGCTTCAGGGGCATGGCCCGTGCGCGCGCGCCCGAGGCCGTCGGCCTGTTCGCGCTGATGCTGGTCGTGACGACGGCGGCCTTCTGGCAGAACAATCTGGCCATTGCCTATCTGACCTTCCCGCCGATGCTTCTGATCGGTCTGAGGCTGTCCCCGACCAAGACAGCGGGGGCGCTGATCCTGCTCGCCGGCATCACCGGCGCGGCGACCCTGACCGGGCACGGCCCTGTGCACCTGACGCAGCTTGCCGAGGTCCAGGGGCTCGAGGGCATTTCGCCCATGCTGCACCGTCTCGGAATCTACAATCTGTATCTTCTGGCCATGGTGGCCACCATCCTGCCGGTCTCGACGGTGATGACCGAACGGCGCCGGCTGGAGGCCCGCCTGCGCGCCCGCACCGTCGCCGCCCAGGAGGCCCGAAGGACCGCCGAGGAAGCCGCCGCCGCCCGCTCGCGCTTCCTTGCCATGATGAGCCATGAGATGCGCACGCCGCTGAACGGCGTCGCCGGCTTCGCCGATGTGCTGGCGAGCCGCCCCGGCCTGGACGCCGACGCCGTCCGTCAGGCGCGTCAGATCCGCCAGTCCAGCGACGGCCTGCTGATGCTGGTCGAGGACATTCTCGACTTCGCCCGCGGCGACGACACCCTGTCGAACGAACCGCTCGACCTCGCTGTCGTGGCCCGCGAGACGGTCGCGCCCAGCCTGGCGGCCGCCGAGGCGCGTGGCCTCAGCGTGATCATCGACGACCGCCTGCCGGCCCAGGCCCGTTTCACCGCCGACCGGCGCGCCCTGCGCCAGGCCCTGCATCCCCTGGTCGCCAATGCGGTCAAATTCACCGAGCGCGGCGAGATCGTGGTGCGGCTGGATCGCGCCGGCGACGGCGTCTGTATCCGCGTCTCCGACACCGGCTGCGGCATCGAACCGTCAATCCTGCCGGACCTGTTCGAAGCCTTCGCCCAGGGCGATGCCTCGATCCGCCGCAATCACTCCGGGATGGGCCTCGGCCTGGCCCTCGCGGCGCGCCATGTGCGCCGGATGGGTGGACGGATCGATGTGGACAGCCGGGTTGGCGAAGGCTCGACCTTCATCCTGCACCTGCCGTTTGAACGGGCCGCCGATGTCGTTGAGGACCTGCGTCCTGTCGAGGCGTCCGCGGCGGCCGAGGATGGCGGCCGCGCACCCTCCGTGCTCGTCGTCGACGATCACCCGGTCAACCGCGAGGTCGCCCGCATCATGCTGGAAGCCTTCGGCTGCGAGGTGGTGGAGGTCTGCGACGGCCAACAGGCGCTCGACGCCGTGGCGGAGCAGTCCTTCGACCTGGTGCTGATGGATGTGCGCATGCCGAACATGGACGGGCTGGAAGCCACGCGCCGCATCCGCGCCATGCCGGGTGCCGCCGGGGCCCTGTCCATCGTGGCCATGACCGCCGACGCCATGCCCGAGGATGTGAACCGCTGCCTCGACGCCGGTATGAATGCCCATATGGCCAAGCCCATCAACCAGGCCGGCCTGCTGTCGATGGTCAACCTGGCCCTGTCCGGCGACCTCCCGGCTGCCCGCGTGATACTCGAGGCCGAGGCCGCCTGATCAGCTGCCGTAGCGGCCGACCAGCGGAAACCGTCTGGCCCAGAACGCCGTCAATTCCGGCAGGGCGTCGACCCGTCGCATCACCTCGCCCATGCGCGGGGCAACCTCATGGAACCGCTGGCGATGCGGCGTCCAGCGGCTGGCGACCGAGACATAGAGGTCCAGAACCGTCAGCTCTGCGCCGAGAAGGAAACGCCCCGGTGTGATCTGGCTTTCCATAGCCGCCCAGCAGTCGGCGATGCGGTCTGCGGTGCGGACCTTGATCAGTTCCCGGGCGGCCGGATCGTCGCCGGCCAGCCGCGACGGCTCGTCCCGGACCCAGAACATCGAATAGACCGCCGCCGGCACAAAGGTCATCCAGCGCAGGAACTGCGCCCGTCGCGGATCGCACGGCTCCGGTGCCAGCGCCGCCTCGGGGTGCTGTTCGGCCAGCCAGATCAGGATGGCCGCGCTCTCGGTCAGGGTCTCGCCGTTCGGGGTGACCAGGGCCGGAATCTGCCGCATCGGATTGACCGCGGCGACCTTGTCCCGCTCGGCCTCACCCTCCCAGGTGACGGCCTCGATCACCGTGTAGGGTGCCCCGATCAGGGTCAGGGCCGCCTCGACCGGGACCGATCCCGAGCCCGCCGCGCCATAGACGGTATAGGTCATGTCGATCTCCTCCCGCGTCTGTGTGCCCCGGAACGCCTGGACAGACGTGCGAGATTTTCACGCGGACGCATAAGGAAGGCTTGAGGCGGTTCCGGAGGTTCCGTCGCCTCCGCGGGGGTGCGCGGAGGCGACGGCTGACGCGGCCCTGTCTCAGGGGTGCTGGGGGAAAACCCCGGACAGCGCGACGCACCAGTTCGTGGCCAGCACGGGCATCTGGATCGGCACCGGCTGGGACTGACCGGCCGGCTGAACCATGCCGGGGTTCATCGGCGTGTTCGGGGTCGCCGCCGGTGCCGCATAGATGGCTTGCCCGGCCGGAAAGACCCCCAGCATGGCGTTGGCCGGCGCGTTGCCGGCGGGCGGCGTCGGGTCGGCATTGAACCCGTGCGTATGCGGCGGCAACTGGGTCTGCAGCAGGGTTATGCTCGCGGTGCCGACCCTGGCGCCGAGCGGCAGGGTGCTGCTCTGGCTGACCGGCGCGCGGTCCCGAAGATCGGGCACGGCGAAGGTGTTGACCCCGTCGCCCCCGAAGGTCGTCCCGATCACGGCGTACAGGACCTGATTGGCCTGGATCGACAGCAGGCTGCCGTCGGCGCGCTGCCAGCCCTCCGGGCACCAGTTGTAGCCGAACTGCTGCAACTGGCCGACGTAGAAGTCCTGGGCGTGGGCGGTGCCATGGACCCCGACCACCGCGAACCCGAGGGCCGTGGCCGCGGCGGCGGCGATGCGAAAGCTTGAGCCTTTCATGATCATTCTCCTCACGGCCGCGACGGGTAGATGCCTTGCATCGCCACGCACCAGTTCATGGACAGAACCGGGCTCTGGGTCGGCACAGGCTGGTTGCCGCCGGTCACGCTGACGATGCCGGCGTGCATGGCCACATCGGGCGTCGAGGTGTTCGGCGCATAGATGACGCTGCCGGCCGGGAAGGTTCCCAGCGAGCCGCCGGCCGGGTTGTTGGTCGAGGTCGTGGCGGATGAAGCCAGCACGACATGGGTGTGTGCGGGCATCTGGCCGGTGGTCAGGGTGACCGAAGCGCTGCCGGTGGCGGCTCCGATCGGGTTGGTGCTGGACCAGCTGATCGGCGCTCGGTTCTGCAGGTTCGGCAGGGCGAAATTGGTTGTGCCGTTGCCGCCGTAGGTGACGCCGTACAGCGAGAACAGGGCGCTGTTGGATTGGACCGCGATCAAGGCGCCGTTGGCCTGGGCCCAGCCGACGGGACACCAGTTTGTGGCGAACAGGCTGACCTGCCCCAGAATGGGCTCGGCCTGGGCGTTGGCGGACGCGGCGGCACCCAGAACGGCCAGGCCGGAGATCGCGGCCAGGCCCATGACTTTGAGTTGTTTCATTTCACACCTTTCGGATTGGACGGGACCGTCAGACGCACGGGGGCGTCGACGAGACTGACATCTGGGAAGGCGAACCCGCGCCCCGGCGCAGGGAACTGAATACACGTTTACGTGCAATCAATGACACACCGGAAGTTGTATGGCCAGACGCGTGGGTATGATTGTTGAGACCGGGGCCGATGCGAGGGTGATCCCCAGCTTGCTCCCCAGAAGTCTGTGGCGCGCCTACTACATCTAGCGGTCGCGAAAAAAGTGATCGCAATATAGCCCTAATTCGGCTTGGCGCCGGGCCTTTCCGCCCGCATGGTGAATCCTCACTCCCGGATTCGCTTCAGAGCCCCGTACCGATGAACGCGCACGTCTCGATCAAGCCCACCACCCCCGGCCTGCTCACCGCCTCGGCGGCTTACAAGCCGTTCCGCTATCCGTGGGCCTTCGACATGTGGAAGAAGCAGCAGCAGGTCCACTGGATGCCCGAAGAGGTGCCGCTGGGCGAGGACTGCAAGGACTGGGCAGCCAATCTGACGCCGTCGGAACGCAATCTGCTGACCCAGATCTTCCGCTTCTTCACCCAGGCCGACATCGAGGTCCAGGACAACTACATGGAGCGCTACGGTCGGGTGTTCAAACCGACCGAGGTCAAGATGATGCTGGCGTCCTTCGCCAATATGGAGACCATCCACATCGCGGCCTACGCCCTGCTGCTCGAGACCATCGGCATGCCCGAGAGCGAGTTCGGCGCCTTCATGGAATACGAGGCCATGCGCGACAAGCATGACTTCATGGGCAAGTTCGGCGTCGAGACCAACGGCGACATCGCCCGGACGCTGGCCATGTTCGGCGGCTTCACCGAAGGGCTGCAGCTGTTCGCCTCGTTCGCAATGCTGATGAATTTCCCGCGTCAGAACAAGATGAAGGGCATGGGCCAGATCGTCAGCTGGTCGGTCCGCGACGAGAGCCTGCACTGCGACGGCATCATCAAACTGTACCACGCCTTCAACAAGGAGACGGGTGCCGTCACCCAGGCCGTGGCCGACGACATCGTCGAATGCTGCAAGACCGTGGTCGAGATGGAGGACCGCTTCATCGACCTGGCCTTCGAGATGGGGCCGGTCAACGGCATGACGCCGCACGACATCAAACAGTACATCCGCTTCATCGCCGACTGGCGCCTGCGCCAGCTGCACCTCCCCGAGGTCTATGGCGTGACGGAAAACCCGCTGCCCTGGCTGCAGTCCCTGCTGTCAGGCGTGGAACACGCCAACTTCTTCGAAGCCCGCGCCACCGAATACTCCAAGGCCGCCACCACCGGCGCCTGGCACGGACCGGAAGGCGTCTGGGGCAGTTTCGACGCCATGATGAAGAAGCGGACCGAGGGCGCGGAGGCCTGATCCTAGCGGGCGGTATTTGCGATTTCGCACTCGTAGATGGCGCAGTAACGATCCCGCATCAGTTGCCGGGACGCACCGGTCTCGTTCTGGCTTTCGGGGCCCGCCGCAAACACCCGGTCCCATAAGTCTTGGGCCGAGTCATAGTTCGGTGCGTCCAGTAGCACCCGCGCCTCATCTTCCGTCAGATTGCGCGCCATCGCGATGGCGAGGCTGCGTACGCGCGCCTCACGCTGGCTTTGATCGATCTCCTCGACCAGCTTGTTCACAATCGCCTCCCGGTCGGCGTCGACCTGCCAGTCCGACTTCACCGCCTCGTTCCGTCGCGTGAGCACCTCTGCGATCGGCCTCATCACTGCGATCGCCGTTTCCGGGGGTTGGGGCCAGGCTCCGGTATCCAGCCTGTCCGGCCAACCGTCGACAGGAAAGACGACGGTGAAGCTCGCTCTCGCTTCCTCAGGCACGCCATCCCGGGAAGCCGGGATAAAGCGAAGCCTCGGCGACCGTTCCAGCGCGACCCGCCCAAACCCCAGACCCGGGGGTGCCGCCTCGACAACCACGCAGTCGGTGGCTCGACCGGCGAGCGAGACAAGGCAGTCCAGCGTCACACGTCCCCCAATCCCGGCGATGGTGGCGAACAGGGGCTGGGGCGGTTCGTCTGGCTCATCGACTTCCGTTCGGGGCTCTGCCCACCTCACGGGAACGCGTCCCGGGTCGGAGGCGGGCGTCTGGAAGCCTGCAATCGCCAGGAGCACGAAACCAAGGCTGATTGTCATTATCGCTGTCCTCCCTCACGTCCCCGGCTGCACATACGGAATCCGCCCGAAGAACCGGCGCTCGTCGCCGCGCGGATCGCTCTCCATCCGGGGCGGCAGGTCCATGATCATCGTCTCGCGCCGCGCCAGCGAATAGGGCGTCCACCTCGGCAGGCCGGCGTGGTTGGGATCCCCCGTGCGGGCGAAGGCCAGCAGGGCGTCGCTCATCCGGTCGGCCATGACCTGGGCCTCCGGCCCGACCGCGCCAGAGCCCTCGGCGGCGACATTGTCCAGCATCAGGGGGATGTCCGAGGTGTGGAAGGCGCCGGTCCGGCCGTTGGGCAGGCGGCTGGCCCAGTCCAGCTGATACACAAAGGCGGGCGAACCCTGTGCGGCCCGCATCTCGGCCTCGATCACGGCGGCGCGCCAGCTGCGGGCGGCGGTGGTGGCGCGGATCAGGACCTCGTCGGGGCTCATCTCCGGGTGGTTGGCGCGATACCAGGCCACCACCTCCTCCGGCGCGACGTCGATCCGCATCTGCGACGGCGTCAGCCGCGCGGGCAGCGCATCCCACGTCAGACCCGCATTGGCCGGATCGCCGCCGAGGAAGGCCAGGGTCTCCTCGCGCGTATTGCCGATCATCATCGGGATGTGCGCCGACTGCGGCGCAGCGTCGGGCCAGAACGGGTGCCGGGTCAGGCTGCGCCCGTCCAGCACCGGCCCGAAATACAGCGAACCGCCGAGGATGGGGTCGGTCGCGCCCGTTGCCTCGATCAGCCGCTCGACCGGCAGGGCGCGGACCGCATCGATCCGGTCCGGCGTCAGGCCCAGCGCCTCGAGCCAGACCTCGGCCCGGCGGGTTGCGTTCAGCGGCCCCGAGGCCGTCACCTGCTGTCCGCTCATGGTCACGGCACGATGGAACAGGCCCGCGGCGGCGGGCATGGCCATCAGGGTGGCGATCTTGGCTCCGCCGCCCGACTGGCCGACCACGGTCACACAGCCGGGATCGCCGCCGAAGGCCGCGATCGTGTCCCGCACCCACTGCAGCGCCAGCACCAGATCCAGCTGGCCCAGATTGCCTGAGTCCTCAAATCCCGGTGCCAGCCGCGCCAGCGAGGCATAGCCCAGTGGTCCCAATCGGTGGTTGACCGTGACCACGACCACATCGCCCCTCGCCGCCAGCCGCGCCCCTTGGGTCAGCGGACTGGACCCCGATCCGGTCGCATAGGCCCCGCCATGGATATAGACGATCACCGGTCGCCGGCCCGCGTCGGGCGCGGGCGTCCAGACGTTCAGGCGCAGGCAGTCCTCGGACTGGTTGGGCTCGCTGCCCCGCTGCGGCGAGGCGGGGCCGAAAGCGTCGCCCGCCAACGGATCGGACCAGGGCGCCGGCGGTGCAGGCGGCTGAAATCGTCCCGGTCCGGTGTCGGCACCATACGGGATGCCGAAGGCCGCCCAGATCTCTCCGGATCCGCCGGAATGGACGCGCACCGGCCCGGCTCCGGTTCGGACAATCTGCGAAAGGACCCGGGCCCGCGCCATCGTCCCGGTGGCCCCCGCCAGAGCAACCGCACCCGTCGCCAGCCCCAGCCCGCGTCGGGTCAGATGCCCGCGTACCACTCGTATCCCCGGTCTTCCCAGTAGCCGCCCTTGCCGCCGCCGAGGTGGGCGAAGCTTTCGACCACCTCGATCCGGCGGATGTATTTGGCCTGTTTGTAGCCCAGCTGCCGCTCGACCCTCAGACGCAGGGGCGCGCCGTGCGGCACGGGCAGGGTCTCGCCATTCATCGCCCAGGCGAGGATCGTCTGCGGGTGCCGGGCATCGATCAGGTCGATGCTCTCATAATAGCGCTCCCCGTCCTCGGTCTGGGTCAGGGCGTCGAAACAGTGGAAGACGACGTAGCGCGCCTCGGGCTTCAGCCCGGCCTCGTCGAGCAGGGTCTCCAGCCGAACCCCGGTCCATTCCCCGATCGAGGTCCAGCCCTCGACGCAGTCGTGCTTGGTGATCTGGCTCTGTGACGGCCGGGTGCGCAGCTCTGCCAGACCCAGCGACAGGGGCCGGTCGACCAGACCGTCGATGACCAGCCGATAGTCGGCGAAGTCATTGGCCTTGAGCGCCTTGTAGTCGGCCGCCGCCGGGTCGACCGAGCCATTGGCCTTGAAGTCGGGCGAGATCTCGGCGCGGCTGTAGGTCGGGGCCAGGGCGTCGCGCGGGATCAGCAGGCGCTGCGACCGGCGCGTCAGCCCCTCGCCCATCCGCCGCGCCTGTTCGGCGAGGCTGGTCCCCGCCTGACCGCAGGCCGAGAGCAGGGCGGTCGCGGCGGTTGCAAAGGCTCCGGTCAGCCAGCGGCGGCGGTTCATGGCGCGTCTCCCGCATCAGCCGACGGTTTGCGCCGGAATTTCGGCCCTGCCGTGGAGCCGGGCGGCTCAATGACGAACCAGCCGGTGATCATCGACCGCATATTGTTGAACAGGCCCGTCCAGATCACCAGACCGACGTGGATGACGATGAAGCCGACGATCAGGCCCGCCGAGATGAAATGCAGCGTCCGCGCCGACTGCCGCCCGCCCATCAACTCCAGCAATATCCCGCCGATGGCGTTGAAGCCGGGCGACATCGACAGGCCGGTGATCAGCATCATCGGCAGGACGATCAGGATCATCGCCAGATAGGTCAGCTTCTGGATGACATTATAGGTGCGGGCGTGGTCATCGGTCGGGAAGTGGAAGCGCGCATGCTCCACGACCGAGGGCCCGAAGCCTTTCAGGTCCGCGCCCGTCGGCCACAGACGGCGACCGAAGCGACGCGTGATCACCCCGAAGGCCAGATAGGCCAGACCGTTGAGGACGAAGATCCAGGCAAACAGGAAATGATAGTTGCGGGCATCGGCCAGGTTCCGGCCCTGCGGAATCAGCAGCCAGTTCGGGATTTTCGGAATGCTGATCCACGGGTCCGCGAAGGTCGAGCGGACGCCCCAGTAGAGGTGCGGGTGGGCCAGCAGGATGTTGAGCCCGCTCATGATCAGCACCACGACCGCGACGACATTCAGCCAGTGCGCCAGCCGCACCCACGCCGGATGACGCCAGGTATCGGTGCGGCCGTCTGGCAGCGGTCTGTCCGGATAGGGAGCCGGAGCGACGGCGCTCCCGGTCGGGGAGCGCAGGTCGCCGGCGGGCGGGCTTTCGGCGATGTCGGTCAATCGTCCCTCCGGGCGCGCTCAGTCGGACGCTCTCACGGCTCCGTGCAGGGCGCAACTGTCGGATGGGGTACGACGGCGGTGTGTCAGAGGTTACGGGCCGGGTCGAAAATCGTCTCGGCACCCCGGCAAAACCGGTCGGCGACCGCCTCTACCAGGGCGGTGCGGACCAGCAGGACCCGCTGGATCCCGGGGTGGTCCTGCGCAAGGCGATCCAGCAGGGGCGCAAAGCCGGCGCCGCGCAGTTCCAGCGGACCGACCTCGTCAATGACGACGGAGCCGGCCTGCCCGAGCGATTGCCCGATCCGGTCGACGGCCCAGTCGAACGCCGCCTGACGGAACTGGAACCGCCCGACCGGCACCGCGACCTCGTCTTCAGCCGGATGTTCGAGGGCGACCTGATCGCCAGTGGCGATGTCCATGAACTGCCGTCCCGTCGGAGCCTTCAGGGCCAGCACGCCGGCCACCATCCGTCCGGCCAACCCCTCGGCCTCAACCCAGGCCGCGGCCCGCCGCGTCTTGCCGGAGCCGATGTCGCCGTGGATCAGACGGACGCGCATGACCCAGCGTCAGTATTTCGGTGCGTTCGTCACACAGGACCGCGGCGAGCGTTCGCAGGCGGCGACCTCGGCGGCCCAGGCGGCGCGATCGCGCTCGTAGCGAAGGCGGGCGGCTTCCGCGGCGGCGGCCTCGGCTTCCCACTGGGCGCGCTGGGTTTCCAGCCGGGCGGTTTCGGCGCGCCAGCGGGCGTCCTCGGCCTGCCAGGCCGCGGTTCCCTCGATCTCGCGGCGCTCGGCGGCATTATTGCGGGCGGCGATCTCGGCATTGAGGCGGATGGTCTCGGCGACCTCGTCCGGGTCCTGCTGGGCCTCGGGCGCGGCGCTGTAGCTTTCGCCGCGCAGCCGCAGCCATTCCTCGGAACCCGGAGCGGGGCTCGACGCCGGTGCCGCAGGCGGGGTGGTGCGCTCCGGCGTCGTCCTCTGGACGGGGGCCTGCGGTCGGGTCGTCTGGGCGACGACCGGCGCGGCTGCCAGCAGCAGGGCGGTAACGGCGGCGACGGTGAAGCGGGTCATGCAGGGCCTCCAGAGCGGAAAAGCATCAGGCGAAGCTGGGCGGTTTCACCCGGTGGTGCCAGTGATAACGCCGATCGGGCGATTTGGCCTCGTCAGTGTGGCAGCCGCAGGGCGAAGGTCGTGCCCGTCGGACCGGTCTCGACCAGGGTGAGCGATCCGCCGTGGCTGGCGGCCAGTTCGCGCGAGATGGCCAGCCCGAGCCCGGCCCCCTCGGAGGCCCGGCCGCTGACGAAAGGTTCGAACAGGCTTTCCGACAGACGCGGCGGAATGCCGGGACCGTCGTCGGCGATCTGGATGATGCAGTCGCCGTCGCCGGTCGAGACGGTGACGCGAACCAGACCCCTGGGGCCGGTGCGGCGGGTCGGGTCGCTTTCGATGGCCTGACGGGCGTTGCGCATCAGATTGACCAGCACGCGGTGCAGCTGGTCGGAGTCCGCATGCAGGTTCAGGCGCGCCGGGATGGATTTCTTGAGGCGCACGCCCTCCGGCGTCAGCCCGGCGTCCTCCGCGGCCGCCTCGATGGCGGACGTCAGGGGGATGCGGACCCGCTGGGGCGGCGGCTCCTCGCTCTTGCCGTACTCCAGCACATTGCGCGACAGGGCGGCGGCGCGGCCCAGAGCCCGTTCCAGCCGCGGCAGGACGCGGGCCACTTCGGGGTCGGGCGAATCGGCGAGGCGCTCGGACGCCATCTGGGCCGAGGTCAGCATGTTGCGCAGGTCGTGATTGATCTTGGCCACCGCCTCCCCCAGCGCGACCAGACGGGCGCGGGAGCGCAGCGAGACGCGCACCTCCTCCTGCATCCGCGCCAGTTCGCGCTCGACCCGGCCGATCTCGTCGTGGCGGTCGCTGGGCGGATCGCCTTCGGCCTCGGGGTCGAGGGCGAAATGCTCGATCGACCGGGTGACCCGCCGCAGCGGCTGCAGGACCAGAAAGGCCAGACCGCCGTACAGCAGGCCGCCGGCCACCAGCGAGATGAACAGTGACGTCAGCAGGCTGTTGAGCAGGAAGGCCCCCAGCTCGACCTTCAGCGGCTCCGCGGGCGCCAGGATCTCGATGAAGTCGCCCGAGCGGTAGCGCGGCCGGGCCTGCACCCGGATCGACCGGTCCGGGTGGCCGAACAGGGTGCGCCAGGGGTCGGCGATCCGTGTCACCGGCCGGCTCTGGCGCAGATCGATCAGATCGGGCGTCCGGGGCAGGTTGGGGGCCTGCAGCAGCAGCCGGCGCACGCCCTGGTCGCCCACGACCACCGCCTGCACCCCGCCGATGGCCAGCAACTGCTCCGCGGCGTCGTCCTCGACCGCGGAATAGGGCAGGGCCTCGACCCCGACCGAGGCCAGTTCCGCCGACTGCAGCCGGTCCAGCAGCCAGCGCTCGTGGAAGCTTGCCGCGCTGGGGACGATGATCAGGATCTCGACGACGACCGTAAAGATGAAGGTCAGCAGCAGCAGCCGCCAGGCCAGGGCGTCAGGGGCGTGGATCTTCAGCCGCTCGCGCCAGTCGGCGGGCAGGCGCAGTCCCCTGCGAAGGGCGCCAAGGAGGGGCCGGATCCGGTTCATCCCGGATTTAACGCAAGGCTTGGGCCAAAAGCTGCGCCGTTCATGTCGCAGCCTTGCGGCCGAGCGCGGCCTGCAATCCCTTGAGTGCGAAAGGCAGGACCACCGCCAGGACGAAGACGCCGGCCATCGGGGCCCAGAACTGGCCAAACAGCGCCTGGAAGTCCGGATTCGGGTTGGTCTGGAGCAGTTCGTTCAGCCGCGCGCCGATCCAGCAATAGATGATGTGGGCCGGCAGCAGGCCGATGACCGTGGCGACCGTATAGGGCGTCAGCCGCACCGACATGATGCCTGCGGCCACATTGATCATGTGGAAGGGCACGACGACCGCGAGGCGCGAGGCGAGGACGTACCAGAAGGTATCCTTGTCGATGGCCGCGCAGACCTTCTGCATCAGACCCTGGTCACGCTCGGCCTTCTTCCTCAGGGCTTCGCCGAGTGCCGAGCGGGCCACCGCATAGACGATCAGGGCCCCGACGGTGGCGGCGATCGAGGTCGAGATGCCGCCGACCCAGGGGCCGAACAGATAGCCGGCGGTGATGGTTACGAAGAAGACGCCGGGCACGACGCTGGCCGTCAGGATGGCGAACACCGCCATCAGGATCAGCAGGCACAGAATATAGTTGGCCTCCTTGAAGGCATGGAAATCCGCGCCGTGATCGCGGATGGTGTCCAGCGACAGATAGCGGTTCCAGCCCATGGCGAAGATCAGCGCGATGACGCCGGCCAGCAAAATCAGGGGCAGAAAGCGTTTGATCCGGTCCATTGTCTCTCCGCAGACGGGCCGTCGGCGTTGACACCGTGGGCCCTGCCGCTTATACGCCCGCCCTTCCCGCGACGGACGCTTTCCGCCGCCTTTTTGTTTTCAGTCCCAGGAGCCGAACGTGAAGCGGACCTATCAGCCGTCGCGACTCGTGCGCAAGCGCCGTCACGGCTTCCGTTCGCGGATGGCCACGAAGAACGGACAGAAGATTGTTGCGCGGCGTCGCGCCAAGGGCCGCAAGCGCCTGACGGCCTGATCGTCCGGCGCCCGGGTTCGGGCGCATGAGCGACCCTCTCAAAATCGAACGCATGACTTCGCGGCCCCAGTTTCTGGCGGCCGCGAAGGGCGTTTCTGAGGCCCGCGGTGCGGTGGTCGTGCAGCGGCTGGATCGTCAGGACGGCGTCACCACGGTCCGGCTGGGCTTCACCGCCACGCGCAAGGTCGGCAACGCCGTTATCCGCAATCGCGCCAAACGCCGGCTGAGAGAAGCCGCCCGGGCCGCGGTGCCCCTGTTGGCGGTCCCGGGCAGTGACTATGTCTTCGTCGCCCGCATGGGCACGGCGGACCGTCCCTGGGACCGTTTGCTTGACGATGTGAAATCGGCGCTTACAAGGCTCGCGACCCCGCGACCGGCGCCAAAGACCGCGCCCTTGACGTCCGCCAACGCCGGCCAGGATTCCTGATCTCCATGCCTCCACACGACAACAGCCGAAACACGATCCTCTTCGTCGTGATCGCCGGCATCATGCTGCTGGCCTACAGCTTCTTCGTCATGGAGCCGCAGGCCAAGGCGCGAAAGGCGGCCCAGCAGGCCGCGGCCGAGCAGACCGTCGCCGGCCCGACCGCCGGGACGACCGGCGCATCGCCCGCTGCCGTCGCCGTCTTCACCGAGGACCGCAGGGTCGCCCTCGCCCGGGGCGGTGCCCGTATCCCGATCCAGACCGGAACGGTGACGGGTTCGCTGTCGCTGCGCGGCGCGCGCATCGATGACCTGTTCCTGACCGGCTATCAGGAAACCAACGAAGCCGGTTCGCCCCCGGTCGAGCTGTTCCGCCCCGAGGGCATGCGCCACGCCTATCAGGCCCAGTTCGGCTGGAACGGCCCCAACGTCCCCGGCGGCGTCCCCGGTCCGACGACCCCGTGGCGCCTGACCGAAGGCGCATCCCTGACCCCGACCACACCGGTCACCCTGACCTGGGACAATGGCGCGGGCCTGCGCTTCACGCGCCGCATCGCCATCGACGCCCAATACCTGTTCACCGTCACCGACACCGTCGCCAACTTCAGCGCCCAGCCGATCACCATCGCGCCCTGGGGCCGGATCGAGCGTCAGGGCGTTCCGGACGATCTGGGCCGCCAGCAGGTCCTGCACGAAGGCGGCATCGGCACCTTCGGTTCGGACGGGAAATACGCGACCCAGCAGCTGAAATACCAGGCCTGGGCCAAGAAGCCGGTGCAGGAGCACACCTCGACCGGCGGCTGGATGGGCATCACCGACAAATACTGGCTGGCCGCCCTCATCCCGCAGCAGGACGAGCAGATCGAGGCCGCCTTCCGCGTCACCGACGCCGCCCATGCCGACGTCCACTCGGCCACCATGCTGGGCGAAGCCCACACCATCGCGCCCGGTCGCCAGATCACCGAGACCCAGCGCCTGTTCGCCGGTGCCAAGCGCAACGAGATTCTGGCCGGCTACGAGAAGAGCCTCGACCTGCCGCGCTTTGTCTACGCTATCGACTGGGGCTTCCTGTTCTTCCTGACCCGCCCGATCTTCTGGCTGATCGAGCTCTACTACGGCTGGTTCGGCAACTTTGGCCTGGCCATCCTGGGCCTGACCCTGACCGTCCGCCTGTTCATGTTCCCGCTGGCCAACAAGAGCTACGAGAGCATGTCCAAGATGCGGACCCTCCAGCCCAAGATGGAGGAGCTGAAGAAGAAACACCCCGACGATCCGGCGAAACAGCAGCAGGAGCTGATGGCGCTGTATCAGAAGGAGAAGATCAATCCGCTGGCGGGCTGTCTGCCCCTGCTGCTGCAGATCCCGGTCTTCTACGCCGTCTACAAGATGCTGTTCGTCACCATCGAGATGCGGCACGAGCCGTTCTTCGGCTGGATCCGCGACCTGTCGGCAGCCGACCCCTCGACCATCTGGAACCTGTTCGGCCTGATCCCCTGGGATCCGTCCTCGACGCCGCTGATCGGCACCTATCTGGCCGGCACCTTCGCCCTGAGCATCCTGGCCATCTTCTACGGCCTGACCATGTGGCTGCAGATGGCGATGAGCCCGCCGGCCCCGGATCCGATGCAGCGCAAGATCTTCGCCTTCATGCCGATCGTGTTCACCTTCATCATGGCCACCTTCCCGGCGGGCCTGCTGATCTACTGGGCCTGGTCCAACATCCTGACCATCATCCAGCAGTATGTGATCATGCACCGCCTGAAGGCCGAGAACCCGATCGACACCTTCATCGAGCGGCTGAAGAAGGCGAAGGCCTGAGTTGGACGAGTTCACCCCCGAGGAACTGGAGCAGGCGCGTATCCTGTTTGCGCGCCCCGCGACCTTCGTCATGGGGTGCGCCAAGATCGAGCAGCTGCCCGATCCTGATCTGCCCGAGGTCGCCTTCGCCGGCCGCTCGAACGTCGGCAAGTCCAGCCTGATCAACGGCCTGGTCGGCATGCACAAACTGGCCCGGGCGTCGAACGAGCCGGGCCGGACGCGCGAGGTCAATTTCTTCGACCTCGACGGGAAGATGCGGCTGGTCGACCTGCCCGGCTACGGCTGGGCCAAGGCGTCCAAATCGACGGTCAAGAAATTCCAGGACCTGGGCCGCGACTATCTGCGCGGCCGGGTGACGCTGAAGCGGGTCTATCTGCTGATCGATGCCCGCCACGGCCTCAAGAAGGTCGATGACGAAGCCCTGGACGCCCTCGACCTCGCCGCCGTCAGCTACCAGATCATCCTGACCAAGGCCGACAAGCTCAAGAAGGGTGAGGCCGAAAGGGTCCAGGAAGCGACCCTCAAGGGCGTCTCCAAACGCGGCGCCGCCTATCCCGCGGTGATCGTCACCTCGGCCGAAAAGGGCGACGGCATGCCCGAACTCCGCGCCGAGATCATGCGCACGACGGGCGTGACGCTCTAGCAGGCTTGCGGCTCGGGCCCGCGAATGGTCCGTTGCCCGGATGCAGACCCGCCACATCCAGACCGACGGCCTCCGCCAGCAGATCCTAGAGGCCGGCACCGGCCCGCTGGTCCTGCTGATCCACGGCTTCCCCGAACTCGGCATCAGCTGGCGAGCCCAGGTCCAGGCGCTCGCCGACGCCGGCTACCACGCCGTCGCCCCCGACATGCGCGGCTATGGCGGAACCGACCGGCCGGCCGAACGCGACGCCTATTCCATCCTGCATCTGGTGGGGGACATGGTCGATCTGGTCCGGGCGCTGGGCGAGACGTCCTGTGTCGTGGTCGGCCATGACTGGGGCGCGCCGATCGCCTGGCACTGCGCCCTGACCCGGCCCGATATGTTCCGCGCCGTCTTCGGCCTGTCGGTGCCCTTCCAGCCGCGTCGCCCCAAGGGCCCGCCGACCGCGGCCATGGCGGTGATCTCGAAACGCCTCGGCATGGGCGACCTCTACATCTGCCGCTTCCAGGCCGACGACGCCCATACGGTCTTCGACGTCGACCCGGCCACCGCCCTGCGCAAGGCCTTCTACGGCTACGACGGCGCGACCCCGGACGCCCAACAGTCGACCGGCTTCATCGCCGAGGGAGAGACCTTCATCTCAACAGTTCCGGACGACGCCCCCCTGCCGCCATGGATGAGCGCCGCCCATTTCCAGGAGTATGTCGACGCCTTTGCGCAGGCGAGCTTCAAGGGGCCGATCGACTGGTACCGCAACCTCGACCGCAACTGGTCCCTGACGGCCCACCTGCAGGACGCCCGCATCACCGTCCCCGCCGCCTTCGTGGTCGGTGATCGCGATCCGGTGCGGCACTATTCGGGCCAGCACGAGGCCGGGCTGAAGGACTGGGTGCCGGACCTGCGGATGCAGGTCGTGGTTCCCGGCGCCGGCCATTGGATCCAGCAGGAACGGGCCGAGGAGGTGAACCGGCTGCTGCTCGGGTTTCTGCGGATGCCGGGCGTGGCCTAGAGGTCGGCCACCGCTTCGGCCGTGATTTCCAGACTCCGGATGCGGTCCTCAAGGTCGAACACCATGCCGGTGACCATGACCTCGTCGACGCCGGTCCGGGCGATGAACGCCGCCAGCCGGTCCCTTACCGTCTCCCGCCCCCCGACCGCCGCATAGGTCAGCCGGCTCTGCACCGCCGCCAGCTGCCGGGCATCCAGAACGGCCGTGATGTCATCTACCGGTGCCTTGAGCCGTCCGGGCTTGCCGGTGACGACCGCGGCGAAGGCCTGCTGCATCGAGGTCGACAGCCGCTGCGCCGCCGCGTCCGTCCCGGCGGCAAAGACACTGACGACGGCCATGGCATAGGGCGCTTCCAGCACTGCCGACGGCTGGAAGCCGGCGCGATAGGTCTGCAGGGCCTGCATCAGCAGTTCGGGCGCGAAATGGCTGGCGAAGGCGAAGGGCAGCCCCAGGTGGGCGGCCAGTTCGGCGCTGAACAGGCTCGAACCCAGCAGCCAGAGCGGAACCTTTGATCCCGCCCCCGGCCAGGCCGTGACCCTCTGACCCGCGACCGGATCACCGAGGAAGGCCTGCAACTCCATCACATCCTGCGGGAAGCGGTCGGCTCCCTCGAAATAGCGGCGCAGGGCGCGGGCCGTCTCGCCGTCGGTTCCTGGTGCCCGGCCGAGACCCAGGTCGATGCGGCCCGGGTACAGGGCCTCCAGCGTCCCGAACTGTTCGGCGATGACCAGCGGCGCATGGTTGGGCAGCATCACTCCGCCGGAGCCGACGCGGATCCGCTCCGTCGCGCCGGCGACCTGGCCGATGACGACGGCTGTCGCCGCGCTGGCGATACCGGGCATGTTGTGGTGTTCGGCCAGCCAGAACCGCTTGAACCCCAGCCGGTCGGCAGCCTGGGCGAAGGCGGTGGTTTCCAGCAGGGCGCGCCGCATGTCGCCGCCCTCGACGACAGGGGACAGGTCGAGAACGGAGAAAGCAGTCATGCCCCGCCAGATCGGGGTCCATGCGTTGCGATTCAAGACCTTCGACGTGTGGCCCCGCTACGGCCGATCCGGGGGCAACCGGCCACATACCCCGTCGATCCAGACGGGCCGTCTGCGAAAATCCGGGCCGCTTCGAGCGCGACGGATTGAACCGGAACGCCATCGACGTGACCGGAACCAGCCTCTTCATCGTGATCCATCGAGAAAGCGCCGCCGCGGGAGGGAGCCCGCGGCGGGTAACGTTTTTCTGGATGAACCGCCTAGCGGCCGGCTTCCGGCATCATCGACGAGTGCAGATGATCGATCTTCCAGTCGCCGCCTTCAAAGCGGTAGATGAACGAATAGCGGGCCCGGACGTCCGTCCTGGCGCCGGTGGCCGGGTCGGTCAGGGTGACCGTCCAGGTGCCGAGCCGGGAAGCCGTCTGGCAATCGATCTCGACCGTGCTGGTGTCGATCCGACCGACCGGCGTGTTCCGCAAGAAGCTCACGAAATAGTCGCGAACCATGGCAGGCGTCGTGCGCGGCGTGTTGGAAACCGTTGCGAGCAGCACCGGTTCGTTCGTGAACAGCGCCGTGACGGTGTCCGGATTGCCGGTTGCCCAGGCATCGTTGAACCTGGCGAACTGGCTCTCGACATCCGCCTGGGAGACCGTGGGGCAGGTGTGGTTGTGGTGCGAGGCCTGGGCCAGCGCCACGCCGGGGACAGCGGCGGCCAGCGCCGAGAGCAGCGCCAGGCGCACAGGGAAATTCAGGCCGGAACGGCCCTTGGACAGTGATGACATGGTGGTTCCACCTCTAAAGGGCAGCGACCGTTCACGCGTGAACTCTCGCCGCCGGTGCGGACCGACATCACGATCGACGCGATCGTCAGAGGGGCCCGGTCCGCACGAATTGGGTGCCTCCGCGGCTGCTATCCTGTCAACAAGCTTGGCCGCTGGTGTGACAATCGGTTGCGGTCTCGAGAGGCGCGCTCTTCGCCGCCCTGTCAGACCGGGTGAGTCGGTTCCGGCTTCACGGTCGGAGCCGGTTCGGGGGTCGAGGGCACGTCGGGCAGGGGGATGAATTCCACGTCGTCCTCGACCGGCAGGGCCATGCGTCCGGCCTTCCAGTCGGCCTTGGCCGCGTCGATCTTCGCCTGGGACGAGGAGACGAAATTCCACCAGATCACACGCGGTCCGACCGGCTCGCCGCCCAGAACCATGACCGTCGAGGGGCGGATCGCCTTGATGGTCGGCTCGGCCGTCGGCTCCAGAACGATCATTTGACCTTCGTGGAAGGTCCGGTCGCCGACCTCGATTTCGCCCTTGGCAACATAGAGCGCCCGCTCGGAATAGCCGCCGGCCCCCTTGCCGGGCGGCGGCGCCGTGCGCACGCCCTCGGCCAGCTCCCAGTGGACATAGAACAGCGGCGAGGCGGTCTTGACCCGGGCCGAGGCGCCATAGGCCTCGCCTGCCACCAGCCGTGCGAACAGGCCGGCGTTCTCATAGGCCGGCAGGTCAGGCCCGGCGTAGTGATGGAAGCTCGGGTCGCAGTCCTCGCTCCCGCCGGGCAGGGCGATCCAGGCCTGCATCCCGTGCATCGGCCCGCCCTCGGCGCGCTTGGTCGGGGTGGTCCGCTCCGAATGCACAATGCCCTTGCCGGCCGTCATCCAATTGACCTCGCCCGGCCGCACGGCCTGGACCGCGCCGGTGTTGTCCCGGTGCATGATCTCACCCTCGAACAGATAGGTCAGGGTCGACAGGCCGATGTGCGGGTGGGGGCGGACGTTGATCGCCTCGGACCCCGACGCGAACTCGGCCGGCCCCATCTGGTCGAGGAAGATGAAAGGCCCGACCATGCGGCGGGCGTGGAACGGCAGGATCCGTCCGACGTCGAAACCGCCCAGGTCCTTGCGGCGGGCGTCGATCACCATTTCGATCATGTCGAATCCCCTCGGCACCGCGCGCGCCGAACCCGACTATCCGACGTGAGGGGTCACAATGCCAAGGGGCAGGGCGGTCACATTCTTCACTCCGCGGGTGACGATATGGCTCTCGCAGTCCGAGACGATGCCGAGGCTGAGCAGCTTGTGGCGCAGGAACTGGTCGAAGGCGTGCATGTCGGAGGTGATGATCCGCAGCACATAGTCCTCGCGTCCGGTGATGGTGGCGCACTGCACCACCTCGGGCCAGGCCGAGACGGCCGTCTCGAAGGCGTCGAGGTTCTCGGTCGAGGGCAGGCTCAGTTTGACGATGGCATAGACCTCGAAATCCAGGCCCAGCTTGGTGGCGTCCAGCAGCGTCACCCGCTTGCGGATGAAGCCTGTATCCTCCAGTCTCTTGATGCGCCGCCAGCACGGCGAGGCCGACAGGCCGACCCGGTCCGCCACCTCGGCCACCGACAATCCGGCGTCCTGCTGCAGGATGTCCAGAATACGGGCGTCGACGGGATCCAGATCGTCAGCCAAGGCGTTTCTCCTGATCGAGTTATGACGCAATAAAATACCTCCGATCGGCACAGTGCAAGGTCAAATTCAGGCGAGCCTTGCCTGGGAGAGCGTGCTAAATCGCAGCCGAGGAAACGCGGTCGGACCAACCGAACGGCAGGACGGAATGAAAAAGCCCAATACCCAGGCCCTTTCGCTGCGTGTGCCCGAGCCTTCGGGCCGGCCCGGAGACCCGACGGACTTCAGTCATCTGAAGCTGGACCCCGCCGGCGTGGTGGAGCGTCCCGAGGTTTCCACGAAGCCCTTCGACATGCGCGACCACGCCTTCCGGCTGGTCCGCGTGCTGGACGACGACGGCAAGGCCGTCGGCCCGTGGAATCCGAAACTGGATCCCGAGACCCTGCGTCGCGGCCTCAAGGCCATGATCCTGACCCGCGCCTTCGACGACCGGATGCATCGCGCCCACCGTCAGGGCAAGACCAGCTTCTATATGAAATGCACGGGCGAGGAGGCCATCGCCGTCGCCCAGGGCATGATCCTGTCCCGCGAGGATATGGGCTTCCCCACCTATCGCCAGCAGGGCCTTCTGATCGCACGCGGCTATCCGCTCGCGACCATGATGAACCAGATCTATTCGAACGCCTCGGATCCGATCAAAGGCCGCCAGCTGCCGATCATGTATTCGGCCAAGGACTTCGGCTTCTTCACCATCTCGGGCAACCTCGGCACCCAGGTGCCGCAGGCTGTCGGCTGGGCCATGGCCAGCGCCTACAAGGGCGACGACAAGATCGCCATCACCTGGATCGGCGACGGCGCCACGGCGGAAGGCGACTTCCACAACGCCCTGACCTTCGCCTCGGTCTACCGTGCCCCGGTGATCCTCAACATCGTCAACAACCAGTGGGCCATCTCGTCCTTCCAGGGCATCGCCGGCGGGCTTGAGACCACCTTCGCCTCCAAGGCCATCGGCTATGGCCTTCCGGCGCTGCGCGTCGACGGCAACGACTTCCTCGCCGTCTGGGCCGCGACCCAGTGGGCCGAGGAGCGCGCCCGCTCCAACCAGGGCGCGACGGTCATCGAGCTATTCACCTACCGCGGTGCGCCGCACTCGACCTCGGACGACCCGCTGCGCTACCGCCCGGCCGACGAGGCCGAGAAATGGCCGCTCGGCGACCCGGTCATGCGTCTGAAACAGCACCTCATCGCGCTCGGCGAATGGTCCGACGACCAGCAGACCGCCGCCGAGGCCGAGGCCGTCGAACAGGTCCGCGCCGCCGGCAAGGAGTCCGAGGCCATCGGCACCCTGGGCCAGTCGCGTCCCTCGGTGAAGACCATGTTCGAGGAAGTCTACGCCACCGAGGACTGGCGCATCACCGAACAGCGGCGCGAGGTGGGAGTCTGACCATGAGCGAGCAAACCACCTTCACCGAAGCCAACCGCACCGATGGTCTGGAGCCCGACGGCGACACCGTCGGCTCGCCCGCGCCCGCGATCGCCGAGGGCCCGGCCGTCCAGCCCATGAACATGATCCAGGCGCTGAACTCGGCCCTCGACATCAAGATGGGCGAGGATCCGAACGTCCTCAGCTTCGGCGAGGACGCCGGCTATTTCGGCGGCGTCTTCCGCGTCACCGACCACCTGCAGAAGAAGCACGGCCTGACCCGCAGCTTCGACGCCCCGATCAGCGAATGCGGCATCGTCGCCGCCGCCATCGGCATGGGTGCCTACGGTCTGCGCCCCGTCGTCGAGATCCAGTTCGCCGACTACATCTATCCGGCCTACGACCAGATCGTCTCGGAAGCGGCCAAGCTGCGCTACCGCTCGGGCGGTCAGTTCACCAGCCCGATCACGGTGCGTTCGCCCTACGGCGGCGGCATCTTCGGCGGCCAGACGCACAGCCAGTCGCCCGAAAGCCTGTTCACCCACATCGCGGGCCTCAAGGTCGTCATCCCGTCCAATCCCTATGACGCCAAGGGCCTGCTGACCGCGGCCATCGAGGACGACGACCCCGTCATCTTCTTCGAGCCCAAACGCCTCTACAACGGCCCCTTCGACGGCTGGCACCAGAAGCCGGTCAGCCCCTGGAAAGCCCAGGAGCTCGCCCAGGTCCCGACCGGCAAATATGTCGAGCCGATCGGCAAGGCCCGCGTCATGCGCGAGGGCAATGACGTCACCATTCTCGCCTACGGCACCATGGTCTGGGTCAGCCTCGCGGGTGCCGAGCATGCCGGCGTCGACGCCGAGGTCATTGATCTGCGCACCCTCGTGCCGCTGGACATCGAGACCATCGAGGCCAGCGTGAAGAAGACCGGCCGCTGCGTCATCGTCCACGAGGCCCCGAAAACCTCGGGCTTCGGCGGCGAACTGAGCGCCCTCGTACAGGAGCGCTGCTTCTATCATCTCGAGGCTCCGATCGCGCGGGTGACCGGTTGGGACACCCCCTATCCGCACGCCTTCGAGTGGGAATATTTCCCGGGACCCGAACGGGTCGCCACGGCCCTGAAGGCCGTCATGACCGGAGGGCGCTGAGATGGGTCGTTACGTCTTCAAACTGCCCGACGTCGGTGAAGGCACCGCCGAGGCCGAGCTGGTCGGATGGCACGTCAAGGTCGGCGACATGGTGGCCGAGGACCAGATCCTGGCCGACATCATGACCGACAAGGCCACGGTCGAACTGACCTCGCCCGTCGCCGGCAAGGTCATCGCCATGCACGGCGAACCGGGCGTCATGTCGGCCGTCGGCTCGCCTCTGGTCGAGTTCGAGGTCGAGGGGGCGGGCAATGCGAGCGCCGCCGCCGAGCCGGCACCGGTGAAGGCCGAAGCTGCGCCGAAGCCCGTCGAGGCACCCAAGGCTGAAGCCGCGCCTGTCAGCGCCCCGGCCGCCGCAGCTGGCAACTATGTCTTCAAGCTGCCGGACGTCGGCGAAGGCACGGCTGAGGCCGAGCTGGTGGGCTGGCACGTCAAGGTCGGCGACGCCGTGTCCGAGGACCAGTTGCTGGCTGAGGTCATGACCGACAAGGCCACCGTCGAACTGACATCGCCCGTCGCGGGCGTGGTCGCGGCGCTGCATGGCGAGCCGGGCAAGCAGATCGCCGTCGGCGGCCCGCTGGTCAGCTTCAACGTCGAGGGCAAGGGCAATCAGGCGGCGGCTCCCGCCGCTGCGGCCGCTCCGGCTCCCGTGAAGGCCGAGGCTGCCCCGGCCCCCGTCGCCAAGGCTGCTACCACCGCGCCGAGCAAGGCTGCCGCCAAGCCGCTGGCCGAGGCTTTCACCACCCGTGCCGCGGGTGAGCGCCCGCTGGCCTCGCCCGCCGTGCGCAACCGCGCCCGCGATCTCGGGATCGAGCTCCAGTTCGTCCCCGGCTCCGGCCCCGCCGGCCGCATCGAACACGGCGACCTCGACGCATACGTCGCGTCCGGCGGCCACACACCGTCCGCATCCGGAGCATCGGCAGGTTCCACCTATGCCCAGGCCGAAGGCACCACCGAAACCCGCATCATCGGCCTGCGCCGCAAGATCGCGGAGAAGATGGCCGAGAGCGTCCGCCGCATCCCGCACATTACGTACGTTGAAGAGATCGACGTCACGGCGCTGGAGGAGCTGCGCGCCCACCTGAACGCGACGAAGAAGAAGGACCAGCCCAAGCTGAACGTCCTGCCCTTCATCGCCCGCGCCATCGTCGTCGCCCTGCGCGACCAGCCGACGATCAACAGCCACTACGATGACGAGGCCGGCGTCCTGACGACGCACCACGCCGTCCATCTGGGCATCGCCGCCCAGACCCCGAATGGCCTGATGGTCCCGGTGGTCCGCCACGCCGAATCCCTCGACCCCTGGGACACGGCGCTGGAGATCGCCCGCGTCTCGGGTGCCGCCAAGGACGGCTCGGCCAAGCGCGACGAACTGTCGGGCTCGACCATCACCATCACCTCGCTGGGCACACTGGGCGGCGTCGTCCACACCCCCATCATCAACCACCCCGAGGTTGCCATCGTCGGTCCCAACAAGATCGCCGAACGCGTGGTGGTGAAGGACGGCCAGATGGTCGTGCGCAAGATGATGAACCTGTCCTCCAGCTTCGATCACCGCATCGTCGACGGCCACGACGCAGCGGTCTTCGTGCAACGCATCAAGGGCCTGCTGGAGCATCCCGCGACCCTCTGGATGAGCTGAGAACCATGGCAGAAACCCTCAAAACCAAGGTCCTGATCATCGGCGCCGGCACCGGCGGCTATGTCGCGGGGATCCGCTGCGGCCAGCTGGGCCTCGACACCGTGCTGGTCGACGGCGGCGACGGCCTCGGCGGCACCTGCCTGAACGTCGGCTGCATTCCGTCCAAGGCCATTATCCACGCGGCCTCGAAATTCGAGACGGTCTCGAAAGCCGCCGCCGGCGGGACGCTGGGCATCACAGCGTCCAAACCCGCCATCGACCTGGCCCAGACCACGGCGTGGAAAGACGGCATCGTCCGCAAGCTGAACGCCGGCGTCGCAGCCCTGCTGAAGAAGTCCAAGGTCAAGGTCATCAAGGGCTGGGCGCACTTCACCGACGCCAAGACCTGCACGGTGAAAACCGCCGACGGCGACATCGTCATCAGCGCCGAACACGTCATCCTCGCCACCGGCTCCGAGCCGGTCGAACTCCCGTTCCTGAAGTTCGGCGGCGACGTCATCTCCTCGACCGAGGCCCTGTCGCTGGACAAGGTCCCCGGCAAGCTGGTCGTGGTCGGCGGCGGCTATATCGGGCTGGAGCTCGGCATTGCCTTCCGCAAGCTGGGGGCCGAGGTCGCCATCGTCGAAATGGCCGATCGCCTGCTGCCGCTCTACGACAAGGCCCTGACCGATCCCGTCCAGAAATGGCTGGAGAAGCACGGCGTCGAACTGCATCTCGGCGCGAAGGCCGGGTCGTTCGAGAAGGGCCAGCTGAACATCACGACCAGGGACGGCACCGCCCTCAAGCTCAAGGCCGACAAGGTTCTCGTCACCGTCGGCCGCAAGCCGCGCACCCAGGGCTGGGGTCTGGAGAATATGGGCGTGGCCATGGCCGGGCCGTTTGTGAAGATCGACGATCGCTGCGCCACCTCGATGCGCAACGTCTGGGCCGTCGGCGACCTGACCGGCGAACCCATGCTGGCCCACAAGGGCTCCGCCCAGGGCGAGGTCGTCGCCGAGGTCATCGCCGGCCACAACAAGGTCTTCAACCCGGTCACCATCGCCGCCGTCTGCTTCACCGAGCCCGAGATCGTCTCCGCCGGCCTCGGCCCGCTGGATGTCGAGGGCCGCGACGACGTGATCACCGCCGTCTTCCCGCTGGCCGCCATCGGCCGGGCCCTGGCCATCGAGGCCGGCGAGGACGGGGGCTTCGTCCGTGTTCTGGCGTCGAAGTCCGATCACCGCCTGCTCGGCGTCCAGGCCGTCGGCCAGCACGTCGCCGAAATGTCGAACAGCTTCGCCCAGATGCTGGAGATGGGCGCGGTCCTGGAGGACGTTGCCGGCGTCATCCACGTCCACCCGACCCTCGGCGAGGCCTTCCATGAGGCGTCGCTCCGGGCCCTGGGACACGCCATCCACATCTAGGGGGTTGCGGCGAAGGCGGTATCTGCGTCCCTCAAGGGGCGCGGAGATCGACCAACCGCCGCTGTGGCGCGCCGAACCGCAAATCCGCGCCGCACGAACGGTGTAGCTTGCTTCCTCCCCTGGAGGACCCAGCCATGACGTTCCGCAAAGCCGCCGCCGCCGCCGTCATCCTCGCGACCCTGACCGGATGCGCATCGCATCCGCGCGGCTTCTCGCCGGTCATGACCCATGCGCCCGCCGACCAGGCGGCGTTTGAGGTCGCGTTCCACGTCTGCTCCGCCGAGGTCGCGGCGGGACGGCGGGAGAGTTTCCGGTCCGGCCGGGGCGGCTCCGCGGCAGGCGGGCTGGCCGTCGGCGGGGTTGCGGCCGTCGCCACGGCCGGGACGGCCATGGCCGGCACCGGGCTCATGGCCAGCGCCGCCGCGGCGGCCGGCCTGACCATCGGAATGGCCGTGTTTGCGCCGCTGGCGATCTATGGTGTTTCCCGGGTCCAGCGCGCGAACAAGGAGCGCGAGATCCAGACCGCCATGAGCGCCTGCCTGGCCGAGGAAGGCTATGTCATTGATGACTGGCAGGTCGTGCAAGACGACACCGGTGGCCTCGCGTCCCCGACCCGTGCCGCGCCCGTCGTCGAACCGTCACACTAGCGTCTGCCCCTCCGTCACAAACCTGTGGTCCAAGCGGCGCAAACCGCTCTTGTTCCGGAGACTGACGATGAACCGCGCCTTGCTCGCCGCCGCCTCGGCGATCGCCCTGCTCGCCCTCGGGGCCTGCAACAATGACCAGTCCGCCGGCAACCAGACCGCCCGTGCGGGCATCTGGGCCGCAGGCTCCTCGACCGTCTTCCCCTTCGCCACCCGCGTGGCCGAGAATTTCGCCCGCACCTCGGGCGGCGCGGCTCCGCGCGTCGAATCGCTGGGCACCGGCGGCGGCATCCAGGCCTTCTGCCAGGGTGTCGGCCCCAACACCCCCGACATCGCCAACGCCTCGCGCCCGATGAAGGCCTCGGAGTTCGAGCTGTGCCGCACCAATGGCGTCACCGACATCGTCGAGATCAAGATCGGCTATGACGGCATCGTCGTGGCCACCGCCCGCAACGGCGCGGCCTTCAACCTGCGTCTGCAGGACCTGTACCTGGCGCTCGCCAAGGAAACGCCCGGTGCCAACGGTGCCTTCGCTGCCAACCCGGCGACGATGTGGAACCAGATCAATCCCGGCCTGCCGGCCCAGCGTATCCAGGTCTATGGCCCGCCGCCCACCTCGGGCACGCGCGACGCCTTCCTCGAACTGGGCATGGCCCCCGGTGCCGCCCTGCTGCCCGCCCTCGCGGCGATCAAGGACGCGGACAAGGATCGCTTCGAGACGCTCGCCCACACCCTGCGTGAGGACAATGCCTGGATCGACTCGGGCGAGAACGACAATGCCATCGTGCAGACCCTGAACCGCACCCCGGGCTCGCTGGGCGTGTTCGGCTTCTCCTTCCTCGAGCAGAACCTCGACACGGTGAAGGCCGAGACCATCGACGGCGTCGCCCCCTCGGCCGCGACCATCGCCGACGGCACCTATCCGCTGGCCCGCAGCCTCTACATCTATGTGAAGAAGCAGCACGTCGGCGTGACGCCGGGGCTGGAAGCGTTCGTCATGGAATTCATGTCGGAAGCCTCGGCCGGTCGCGGCGGCTATCTGCAGGACCGCGGCCTGGTGCCGCTGCCCGCCGACCAGCTGGCCGCCCAACGCGCCATCGCCCAGGCCCTGACCGTGATGACGGCCCCGGCGAAGTAGGGCTTCCGCTTTCCGATACGAGAAAGGCCCCGGAGCGATCCGGGGCCTTTTTTCCTTCGTCATCCCGCCATTCGCCGGGACGACGAAAGCAATGCCTGGTTAAGCCGCCGTCTTCCGCCGCAGCCGCGCGACCCGCCGCAGCCTGCGCCAGAAGCGGCCGCGTTCGGGCTCGGGATAGGGCTGCAGATTCTGCACGAACTCCTCGGCCGAAGCGCGCCAGCTGAATTTCTCGGCATAGGCCCGCACCGCCTTGCGGTCGCACTTCAGCGCTTCAAGGCAGGCTGTGCGCAGGTCTTCGTGGATCGCGCCGGCGTTCGAGCCCGGGATGATGTCGATCGGCCCATGGGCCGGATAGGCCGCAACCGGCGTCCCCGCCGCCATGGCCTCGAGAATCACCAGGCCGAAGGTGTCGGTCCAGCTGGGGAAGACGAAGACGTCGGCGTCACGGAAACACCGCGCCAGTTCCTCGCCGAAACGGGCACCGAGGAATTTGGCCTCGGGGTATTTGAGTTCCAGTTCGGCGCGGGCCGGACCGTCGCCGACCACGATCTTGGTGCCCGGCAGGTCGGTTTCGAGGAAGGCCTCGATATTCTTCTCGACCGCCACCCGGCCGACATTGAGGAAGAAGGGCCGCGGCCAGTCCTTGCCGCCCAGCTCGTCATAGATGCGCGGCAGGTCGGGGTTGAACTGTTCGGTGTCCACGCCGCGCGACCAGGGCGAGACGTTGCGGAAACCACGCTCCAGCAGTTCATCCCGCAGCGTCGGCGTGGCCACCATCAGGCGGCCCGACGGCTTGTGGAACCACTTCATATAGGCGTAGCCGACCTGCACCGGGACCGGGAACCGGGCCGAGATGTATTCCGGGAATTTGGTGTGATAGCTGGTCGTGAAGGGCAGCTTCCATTCCACGCAGATGCGCCGCGTGGCGATGCCGATCGGGCCCTCGGTGGCGATGTGCACCGCCTCCGGCTCCAACGCCCTCAGACGTTCGCGAATCTCTTCCTCGGCCCCGAGTGCCAGCCGGATTTCCGGATAGGTCGGGGCGGCGATGGTCTTGAACTGACTGGGTTCGATGACCTCGACCTCATGGCCCATGGCGCGGCATTCCGCGATGGTCCGGGTCAGGGTGCGGACGACGCCGTTGACCTGGGGCTCCCAGGCGTCAGTGGCCAGAACGATGCGCATGTGGGCCGGATGGCTCCGCCGTTGATCAGTCGCAACCTCTAGCGCCTCGCGCGCCCGTTGGCGAGACGCCGCAGCCTCTCCCGTTCCGTTGCGGAATGGTCTAGGACGCCGCCATGAACGCACACGTCTCCCCGCCCGTCGCGCTGTCCCAGGATTGGGATGCGCTGGACCAGGGCAAGTTCGCGGATGAGACCGCCACGGTCCGGGGCCTGCTGGCCAACATGCCGCTGGACGGGACCGAGCGCGCCGCCGTGCTTGGCGAGGCCATCGGCCTGGTCGAACGGGCCCGCGCCAGCGTCAAGAAGCAGGGCGTGGTCGAGAGCTTCCTGCAGGAATTCTCGCTCGGCACCCGCGAGGGTCTGGCCCTGATGTGCCTCGCCGAAGCCCTGCTGCGCACCCCGGACGAGGAAACCCGCGATCGCCTGATCGCCGAAAAGATCGGCTCGGCCGACTGGTCGTCCCACCTCGGCCAGTCCGACAGCCTGTTCGTCAATGCCTCGACCTGGGGCCTGATGCTGACCGGCAAGCTGGTCGATGTGGACGAGGAGGCCCGCACCGACCTGCCCGGCTTCCTGAAACGAATCGTCGGTCGGCTGGGCGAGCCGGTCATCCGCGAAGCCGTCGCCGCGGCCGTCCGCATCATGGGCGAGCAGTTCGTGGTCGGTCGCACCATCGAGGCGGCGCTGAAGCGGTCCAACCGCGAGGGCTGGCTGTGCAGTTTCGACATGCTGGGCGAGGGTGCCCGCACCGCTCATGATGCCGAGCGCTATGAGAAGATCTACGCCGACGCCATCACCGCCGTCGGCAAGACGGCGAAAGGGCAGGGGCCTGAGGCCGGCCACGGCGTCTCGGTCAAGCTGTCGGCCCTGTCGCCCCGCTATGAGGCCACGCATGAGGCCCGCGTCTGGGACGAGCTCTATCCCCGGATCCTGCGGCTGGCCCGGATCGCGGCTCAGTATGACATCAACTTCACCATGGACGCTGAAGAGGCGGACCGGCTGGCCCTTTCGCTGAAGCTGCTCGACCGGCTGGCGCGCGAGCCTGAGCTGGGCGGCTGGACCGGCCTCGGCCTCGCCGTCCAAGCCTATCAGAAGCGCTGCCCCGAGGTGATCCGTCGCGTCTCGGAACTGGCGAAGTCCTCGGGGCGCCGTCTGATGGTCCGGCTGGTCAAGGGCGCCTACTGGGACACGGAGATCAAGCGGGCGCAGGTCTTCGGTCGCACCGACTATCCGGTCTTCACCACCAAGGCCGCGACCGACCTCAACTACCTCGTCTGCGCAAAGGCGATGATCGAGGCCGCGCCGCACATCTACAGCCAGTTCGCGACCCACAACGCCCACTCCCTGGCCGCCGTCTACAGGATGGCGTCCGAGCGCTCGGTGAAGATCGAATTCCAGCGCCTGCACGGCATGGGCGAGGCGCTGTACGACGCCGCCCATGACGCCTTCGGGCCCGTGACGGTCCGCGCCTATGCGCCTGTCGGCGGGCATGAGGACCTGCTGCCCTATCTGGTGCGCCGCCTGCTCGAGAACGGGGCCAACTCCTCTTTCGTGCACGCCCTGCTGGACGAGCGGGTGCCCGCCTCGGCCGTCGCCGCCGACCCCACCTCCGCCGTCGAGGCCCACCCCGACCGCCACGCCAAGATCCCGACCCCGAAGGACATGTACATGGACCGCCAGAACTCGCTGGGCCGCGACTATTCGCAAGCCGCCGACCGTGAGCGCCACGCCGTCGCGCTGCAGAAGGTCGACAGCGAGACCCTGACCGCCGGCCCGATCATCGGCGGCAAGCTCAAGGCCGGGACCAATGCCCAGCCGGTCACCAATCCCTTCGATACGACCCGCGTCCTGGGCCATGTCTCGGAAGCGACCGAGGCCGACATCGACGCCGCCGTCGACGCCGCCGCCCGTGCCCAGATCGCCTGGGACCGCAAGGGCGGCGCGGGCCGGGGCGCTGTGCTGCGCGCCATGGCCGATGCGCTGGAAGCCAATATGGACCGGCTGGTCGCCCTGCTCTCGCGCGAGGCGGGCAAGACCCTGAACGACGGCGTGGCCGAAATCCGCGAGGCTGCCGACTTCTGCCGCTACTACGCCATGCTGGCCGAACGCGACTTCGGCGGCCCGACCGAGCTCAAGGGCCCCGTCGGTGAGATCAACCAACTGGTCCTGCACGGTCGCGGCGTCTTCGCCTGCATCAGCCCGTGGAATTTCCCGCTGGCCATCTTCACCGGCCAGATCGCCGCCGCCCTCGCTGCCGGCAACGCCGTCCTGGCCAAGCCCGCCGAACAGACGCCCCTGATCGCCGCTGAGGCCGTGCGCCTCTATTACAAGGCCGGTCTGGACCCGGATCTGCTGGCCCTCGTCCCCGGACGCGGTGAGACGGTCGGCGCGAAACTGGTCAGCCACCCCGGCATCGACGGCGTCGCCTTCACCGGCGGCACCGACACCGCCAACCTGATCAACCGGTCGCTGGCCGCACGCCCGGGTGCCATCATCCCCTTCATCGCCGAGACCGGCGGCCTCAACGGCATGTTCGTCGACACCACGGCGCTGAAGGAACAGATCATCGACGACGTCATCCTGTCGGCCTTCGGCTCGTCGGGTCAGCGCTGCTCGGCCCTGCGCCTGCTCTATGTCCCGCATGACGCGGCCGACGCCCTGATTGAGGGGCTGAAGGGCGCGCTCGCCGCCCAGGTCGTGGGCGATCCGACCGACCCCGCCACCGACATCGGCCCCGTCATCGACGCCGACGCCAGGGCCATGCTCGAGGCCCACCTGAAGCGGCTCGAAGGCGATGCGAAGATCATCGCCCGCGCCGAACTGCCCGCCGGCGCCGACAAGGGCCACCTGTTCGCCCCGACCATCGCAGAGATCCCGACCGCCGACTATCTGGAGCGCGAGGTGTTCGGCCCGATCCTGCACGTCTGCCGCTATGAGCCGTCGAAGCTGAAGGAGACGGCGTCGAAACTGGCCGCCCGCGGCTACGGCCTGACCCTCGGCGTCCACAGCCGCATCGAGGCCTTCGCCGAGGAGGTCGCGCGTCTGGTCCCGGCCGGCAATGTCTATATCAACCGCTCGATCATCGGCGCGGTGGTCGGCGTCCAGCCCTTCGGCGGCGAGGGCCTCTCCGGCACCGGCCCCAAGGCCGGCGGCCCCTACAGCCTGATCCGCTACGCCGCCGAAAAGGCCATCAGCAACAACATCTCCGCCCAGGGCGGCGACCCGGCGCTGCTGAACCTCTGAGGTCTAGTGGAAGATCCCCACCGCGCCCTCGATCCAGACGAGGGCGACGATGGTGATGACGAACAGGGCGAAGCCGATGCGGACCACGGGGTTGCGCACCTTCCAGGCGACGACCTCGATGACGGCTCCGCCGCCGATCAGCAGGGCGCCGGCGAAGACGAAGTCGCTCGCGGTCCAGTTGACCTCGTCGGTGAACCGCATGGAGACGGCCGGGGCCAGCAGGATCAGGGCGACCGCGCTCCAGCCCGCAGTTCGCAGGGCCCTCCAGAGCTGGTTCAGGTCCTCGTTGGTCACCGACATGTCTCGCCTCTCCCGTCCTCATCGACGCGCGGACCGTGCGCGCCGCGCGCCTGAGCGGCATGAGCGAAATGTGAGCGTGCGCTGAAAAGCGCCGCCCGAACGACGAAAGCCGGCTCCACTCGCGTGAAACCGGCTCCCGTCATCCCTTGACGCACACCACCTGACGCAGGGTGTGCACGACCTCGATCAGGTCGGTCTGGGCCGCGATGACCGCGTCGATGTCCTTGTAGGCCATCGGCGTTTCGTCGATCACCTCGGCGTCCTTGCGGCATTCGACGCCCTCGGTGGCGCGGATGTGATCCTCCACCGTGAAGCGCCGCTTGGCCTCGGTCCGGCTCATCGCCCGACCGGCGCCGTGCGAGCAGGTGCAGAACGAGTCCGCATTGCCCTTGCCGCGCACGATGAAGGATTTCGCCCCCATCGAGCCGGGGATGATGCCCAGCTCATCCAGCTTGGCCGACACCGCGCCCTTCCGGGTCAGGAACACGTCCTTGCCGAAATGGCGCTCCTTCGAGACGTAGTTGTGGTGGCAGTTCACCGCTTCCTGCGTCGTCTCCAGATCCGGCCAGAACGCGCGCAGCACGTTCAGGACGCTGTCCATCATCACCTCGCGGTTGGCGCGCGCGTATTTCTGCGCCCACGACACCGCCCGGACATAGTGGATGAAGCCGTCCGTCCCTTCCGGGAAATAGGCCAGGTCCTGATCCGGCAGGTTGATGTGCCAGCGCCGCATCTCGTGCTTGGCCCGTTCGATGAAATAGGTCCCGAACCGGTTGCCCACGCCCCGCGAGCCGGAGTGCAGCATCACCCATACGTCCCCCGCCTCATCGAGGCAAAGCTCGATGAAGTGGTTGCCCGTGCCCAGCGTCCCCAGATGGCCGAAGCCACGCGGGTGCGCCGCCTTGGGATGAGCCTCGACCACGGCGTCATAGCCGGCCTTGAGCTCGCCCCAGCGGGTCACGGCCGAGGCCGGCGGCTCGCCGGCCCAGGTGCCCTTGTCGTTGCGTCCGCCGTTGTCGGTCCGGCCGTGCGGAACGGCCGCCTCGATGGCGGAGCGGATGCCCGACAGGTCGTCCGGCAGGTGTTCGGCGCGGATCGAGGTCCGCACCGCCATCATGCCGCAGCCGATGTCCACGCCCACGGCGGCCGGGATGATGGCCCCCACGGTCGGGATCACTGACCCCACGGTCGCGCCCATGCCCCAGTGCACGTCGGGCATGACCGCGACGTGTTTGTGGATGAACGGCAGCGAGGCCACGTTCTTCAGCTGCTTCAGCGCCGCATCCTCGATGGGCACTCCCCGGGTCCACGCCTTGATCGGCACATGGTCCGGGTTTTCGATCACGTCATAGCCACGCATGGCCGACGTCTCCTTCTCTGTCTGATCCTCCCGGACCGACCGTCAGGCGTCTTGCGGATACAAGAAACCCCTCCGGCCGGTGGCGGGCGGGGTTGCTGGAAAACCGAAGTCAGAATGACCGGCTGTTCTCCTATGCACCCTCCGCACGCGCGTCCTTGCCCTCGACCGGCTGGCGGTCGAGCGACATGGGCAGGCTTGCGTTGAGGCGATAGGCGAACATGGTCATCTCGTTTTCGGGAGGGCGCTGATAGGCGAAGGCTGCCGGAAAGACCACCCCCAATTCACCCGGCAAGCTCCGGGGTGGCGCCGGTGCGTCAGTCCAGCAACCCCGTCTCCCGCGCCGAACGCTCCAGGTCATCGCGGAATTTCGGGTCCGCGATGGCGATCAGGGCGCGGGCGCGTTCGGCGTCGCTCTTGCCCTTGAGTTCGGCCCGGCCATGTTCGGTGACGATGATGTGGACGTCGTTGCGCGGGACCGTCACCGGTCCGTCGAGCCGGGCCACGATGCGCGACACCGTCCCCTTCGCCGCCGTCGAATGGCAGGCGATGATCGACCGCCCCCCGGCCGAGGCATAGGCCCCGCGCACGAAGTCCAACTGGCCACCCGAGGCCGTGAACTGTCGCCCGTTCAGATGCTCCGAACAGCAGGCGCCGGTCAGGTCGACCTGCAGGGTGGCATTGACCGAGATCATCCGGTCGTTGCGGGCGATGACGGCCGGATCGTTCACATAGTCGACCGGCCGGGCCTCCATGTCGCGATTGCCGTCGAGGAAGTCGTAGGTGGCCCGCGTCCCCATGCAGAAGGAGAACACCCCCTTGCCCGGATGCAGGGTCTTGCGCGCATTGGTGATCACGCCCTGCTGCATCAGCTCGACCAGCCCGGGCGTGAGCATCTCGGTGTGCAGCCCGAGGTCGCTGCGGCCGTGCAGGGCGGCGCAGACCGCGTTCGGCAGGGCGCCGATGCCCATCTGAAGCGTTGAGCCGTCCTCGATCATGTCGGCGATCAGCGCACCGATGGCGATGTCGTTGGGCGCTGCCTCGGCCACGGGCAGTTCGAGCAGGGGCGTGGCGTTCTCGACCACCGCCGTCACCCGCGAAACATGGATGCTGCAGTCGCCGAACACCCGCGGCATCGCCGGATTGACCTCGAGGATGATCCGCCCGGCATGTTCGCTGACGGGTCTGTTGTAGTCGGTGTTGATCCCGAAGCTGAAGAAGCCGTCCTCGTCCATCGGTGAGACGGTACAGATCAGGATATCGACCCCGGCCTCCCGCATCAGGCGCGGAACCTGCTGGAAGCCGGTGGGAATGAAGGTCACCGGATTGGGCCGCCCCGCCGCCCGCGCCCGTGCCTCCAGCCCACGCTCGATGGCGCTGTGGAACAGGCTCATCGGCCGGATCCGGCCCATCAGCGGGTCCTGGAACACCGTCCCGCCGGCGATGCCGGTGGAGAGCAGATAGTAGAGGCGGACATCATCGACCTGCCCGGACCGGGCCCGGTCCG
>Ga0187843_10000134_pt1 | contig 59242 bp, 42 predicted proteins | sample SpaLakP09_SKY_43_FD_134516 | JGI IMG/M metagenome (GOLD analysis project Ga0187843, IMG submission 134516) | Oligotrophic lake water microbial communities from Sparkling Lake, Wisconsin, USA - SP09_SKY_43 | ecosystem: Environmental > Aquatic > Freshwater > Lake | place: USA: Sparkling Lake... | reverse complement strand
GTGTACACAGGGCGTCTTTGTCCATGTGTCGGGCTTTGTCATATCACTCTGGGTGAAGGGAGCTGCATTCTGGTTGATGCAAGGGACAGGCAGTGTAATAACGCCGCCCTGAACATCTGGGCATACAGCACAGGCCTGCTTGGCCTGTAGGAGGCCAATATACTCTCCGTTAGTACCCTTACCTCTGGCGACTCCGCTACAGTTCTTGCCTATAACAGCAGCCCCAGGTATCGCGACAGGTACGATCGCAGCATAGGAGGCCGCGGGAATACCATTGAGTGCAACCGATGTTGGTGCAGATGTACCAGAGGCCTTCGGTTGTACCACGAGCATTGTTCTCGCATAAGAGTCCATGTAGTTACTTCTCGAGACAACTCGTTTCGCCTGTTCTTCGAGATGACGAATACGCTCTGATTGATTCATTCTATTCGTGAAGCGGCAAAAAAATCGGCGGCGCCAAAATTTACAGGGCGATCCCCCACCCAGTCAGCATAGCAACCGGTCTAGAATGTCTTCCACTGTCGTCGCCCCTGAGTCTTTCAATGTCAGCAAGGTCACGTTCTCCGCGGTCAAGATGCTCGATTCGGGCGGTAAGCAGGCGTACCTGAACTACGATGGGCGTCCTCTGATCATGCAGGTTGGCCCGCTCGAGACGAGCTTCGGTCTTTCAATCTTCGACAAGGTGCCTGGCGCGGCGCCCAAGTACTCGGTTGATCTCAAGCTCCGCGGCTACGATGATGCCGCGACTAACCCGAAGACGGCTGCAATCTACAACGCCCTCAACGGTCTCGACGAGTTTATGGTGGATCAGGGTGTGAAGAACTCGGTTGCCTGGTTCAAGGGTGCCAAGAGTCGCGATGTGCTTGCTGAGCTCTACACGAGCTCGGTTCGCTTCTCCAAGGATGCGGAGGGTAACGTCAAGCCCTATCCGCCGACGATCAAGCTGCAGCTTCGCCAGCGTGACGGCAAGTTTGAGACGCAGGTCTACGATGACAAGAAGCGTCCGATGACGGATATCCCGCTTGAGGACATCCTTGTGAAGGGTACGGTCATGACGGCTCTTATCCAGTGCACGGGTGTCTGGTTCGCGGGTGGCAAGTATGGTCTCAGCTGGAAGGCGATCCAGATCCGTGCTGACAAGGTTCCGGAGAGCATCCGCGGCTTCGCCTTCCTGGATGACGGTGCGGCTCCTGCTCAGGTCCATGCTCCGGTAGCTCGTGCTCCTGCGCCTGCTGCTGCGCCTCCCCCTACGAACTCCTTCGCGGCTCTCCATGACGAGGATGAGGTCGATGATGAGGAGGCGGGTGTGACTGCGCCTGCTGAGGAGGATGAGGAGGCTCCTCTTCCGGTCCCGAAGAAGGCGAAGGTTGTGCTGAAGAAGCCGGTCGCCAAGAAGTGAGGTGGAGGGTCTTTGATCAATACTATTTTTTATGAGCCAGGAACCCTGGTTTAGCCAGGCAAAACAATCAAATCCGACCGATTCGGCAAGGGGCATCGCAACCCCTGCATTCGAGGCATATTTGCATTAAGAGCCTCCTGTGGAATGGCCTGGCAAACGGGGGCTGGAAGAGGACGAGTATAGCTCGAAAAACGGGCTGCAGGATCCAAGGGATCTATGGAGGCATCCAGGGCCAATCTCTGCAAGGCATTTATCCGAGCACCCTCCGATCCAGCCATTCGAGATGTATAGTTCAGACACCTGACCTTCGACGCGGTAAGCGTGCTTGATCTAGGAACATCGGGTCCAATCACGCGTACAATCGGAGGACAGGGTGGAGCACGTCTTCTACCAAGGCCTCTCTGAATGGCACACTGACGTGCATCCTCTAATAATGCTGTTATGCGACTACTTTCGGGTCCCACAGCAGGATTAAAATGTAAGATGCGATCACAGTTGCTCATTACTTGGGTGTCCGTTTTTTACGGGTCCCTTCATCCTTAATCCGATTCACCTTCTTACGAAGTAGGGAGGCAAAGCCGATCTGATACCCCTTACAAAGAACGGAAAGTGGTGAGAACTGTGATGTCTTTGATAAATAGTTCTTTTGAGCAAGATCAATCAAGGTACCCACACAGGGAGTTTTGGTTTTTGTAAAGATTTGTATGGAGAGAAAGAGAGTGATAAGAAACTCGAGGCTACCTATCAATATAATGCGTCTATCATCCGTTGGAATCTGATAATAGGCGTGACAGGCAGTATCAGCAAAGATTGTGGCCACAGTGGCACCCGCATGCCGTATCTCATAGTGTTCCGGAGAATCACCCACAGCCTTGTAGAGATACACGGCTCCACCGATCCGTGACTTCAGCTCCGTAGCATCAGCTCTTACACTCGGGCTAACGAAGCTAATAGGACCCGACTTTTTCAGATGCATGATCGTCTTCCCTCGTATTCCATGACTGTATACAGAGATTGGAGCACTGCAAAGAATCCGCTGATTCTCTATTACAAAATCATAGATTGCCCGAGTCGTTTCCATAGGAAGAAGAGTAGGTCTCGCTGCTTTTGCACATCTCTTCATAGGAAAGTTATCATTGATTAACTGCAGGCGTTCAAAGACCTTCTCCCATCGTGAGACCATTCCCTTCGGACGACTGAGCTCTAGATACATCATCGCCCGTAACATATCAGGATCCGTATAGTGTACGCCATCCTTAATCACGGCACGTTTATGGTATACATTATAGAGATCTGGCTTGAGAGCTGTAATATCGGCCACGGGAACAAAGTTTACCATAACCTTCTTTGTTCCCTCGTGAATCCCTACCTTATGATAAACCTCTACAAATCCCGCTGCCATAAGATCCTTCACCATCTCCTTAATATCGTTCTCCGCGTCGGGAGTAAAAAAGTCATAGTCTGGGAGATCAAGTTCCTCGGAATAGAATCGCTTTTCGGGAGGCAGAATGGCATTCATGGCCGTGCCGCCATAGCAGACTCGCCCCTTGCGTTTAATAAAGGCGAGAATCACGGCGAGCGCCTTGAGGTTCTCGGGATTGTGCGCAGATTCATATTTCTGTCGCTCCTCGGCCTCATCTATTACATTCTTTATACGATCCCTTATAGAGAACGTAGATAGATTTCTGCTGTAGTCGATATCTTCCTCCATCTTACTCTTCAGTTAGATCTTAAGGAAGGAATCTTCTCGGGCCACGCCATATTATCGTGAATCGCCATGTAGGCAAGGGCTTTATCGGAATTCTCTAAGAAATAATCGACGGGTACAGTATTTACACCAAGCATATGAAGAGCTATTTCTACATAATCTGGATCGGGGTTTTTGGAGGGCATCGCGATAACAAACCGTGTCTTTCCCTTCAAGGCAAAGGTAAGAGCATCCTTATCAGAAAGACCTACAATGTAATCTAGGGGTAAGATCACTGCTCTTGGCTCACTCTCTCCTATATATTCTTGAGCAACCCCTATATCCTTATCTGCAGAATCAAGTGCATAGACTCGCATATTCACCCAGTAGTCAAGATCATCTACCGGGTTAACAGTCGTTGTAGGTCCCTTAAAGACGCTTGTATCGGCATTGCAGAGAATAATCACCTTTCCACTGAAGGTGCTAAGGGGTGTTGTAAGAATAGAATCCTCCTGTAACTGACGGTGATAGTTGCCTGTCGCCGTAGTTCCAAGATGTCTTGGTGCAAGAGGCGAGAGGGCCGTTGCAATCTTTCCTAGATAGGTCTTGTACTTTGCCGGCTCCTTTATCTGATTTGGTGCTCTCACTATATGAAGATATAAGACAACTGGTTCATCATTGCTTATAACAGACTCTTGAAAGGCCGCGTTTGCGATTGCAGTTGCCACACTCTCAATACTGCCTGAGTTTCCACTCAAGAGTGTTCCGTCTTCTGCGCGATATAAAAGTGTGGGTACTCCTGGATCGGCAAAGTCCTTTGATCTGGCGATGTCGAGCATGTCAATCTGTAGAGTAAAGGAGCGAATGCCCGCCTTCAGTGCGGCGATAACTGAGGAGTCCTTATCAAAGGATCCCTTTTCATTAAGTCCGGCATGAGCTATGGTGGGAGGTTGCATGTCAATAAAAAGTTCATCGCTCGGCTTTGACTCTGTTGACTTACATTCTATTAGATTCTTGCAGCGCATCTTAGAGCACATATCTGCGCCGCAGGGCTTGTATTTTCCAGTTAGTGTGTTTCCAATATCTTCCGCTGATACAGTCTTGGTTGATTTGAAATAATTGTATAGTGCGTATATTGCGTAGGCTATTCCGGCGAGTACGAGGAGTCCCAGTACTGTAGAAACTACAAGAAATCTTGAAATGATAGACCCCATAGAACTATTGATTCTGTAGATATTGCACTAACTCCGTTCGCGTAAGCATACGGATCCCCTTACTAAGAGCTGTCTTGACCTTCTCCGACTCCTTGACCGGGCCATCCGGGATCGCCAAGATGCTCGTGCGCGTATTGATAATCGAGCTGACCGCGTAGCCCTTCGTGGTGGCCACGGCTTCCAGATCCTTGTCTCGGTATCCAGTGAAACAGATGGATCCCTTGGTCGAGGGTATCATGGTGGTCGTACCTGCAGGAAGGATGGGGTAGGGAATCCAGCTCGTTTCGGAGAGACGCCAGGCCCTATAGGCTGGTAGAGTCTCCTTGAAGATCTTTAGTGTATCTGCTGTCCAACCAGGCGCCGTGGAAATGGCCGGCCAGGCCCGGCAATCGGGATTTATGGCATAGAGAGCCCGTAGCTTCGACTCTCCGACGCCCCGGGGCATGATCGAGCTTGCCACCATGAGATCGAGCTCGCTCGGCTTCAATGCCCGTAGGGATTCGTAGAGTGTCTCTCCAGTCTTTGGTCCGAGAATACCAGAGAGTTGGGCGGCAGTGGCCTTCCAGATTTCGGAGGGCCCTAGAAGTCCGGCATCCACCAGCGTTGCGGCAGTGGCCGGGCCCGCCCCGGGAACCTTCAGGGTCTTGAGAAAGTGGTGGAGCTTGGCAAGAGTGAGGGCCGTGCTATCCGTAGAGAGTCTGAGGTGAGTATTTGTGGCGTCCCAGACACCCTCTGGCAGCTGGGCCACGGTTCCCGTGAGAACCTGATCAAGAGTGGGAATCACGTCTCCGCTACGACGAATCACGACGGTTGAGCCCGGCCCCAGCTTATTATGCACAATGGTACGGGCATTATGGGCCGTGCAGAAACGGATCGTGGCACCACCGATGGTAACCGGTTCGAACTCCAGCTTCGGAATCAGATATCCCTGGGCAGAGGGCGCCCATAGTACATTCAAGACAGTGGTGGTCGCACTCTGATCGAGAAGAGGCATCTTGAAGGCAACGGCGTCCTTGGGATTCTTTCCGGGGACCGGTCGTACAGGGATCGCATTCAATGCGACCACGATACCATCGGTATCATAGGCGGATGTCGCGCGTCGCTGCTGAAGTGCCGTCTTCAGATCATCGACGGTTGGCTTCGCGACACTCTGCCACCACGGCACCTCGTAGCCCTTGGAGGTCAGCCACTCGAACTGCTTCGCCCGCGTCAGTCCGGAGGGCTTCATGAGATCATAGGCCACGAAACAGATCTTCTTCAGATCTTCAGTCACATCCTTTCGGTGAATAATGCCGTTCACCCAGCTCCGGCTAAGAGTACCCACTGCGCTACGGCTCACGACAAGCTCTCCCCGAACATGGCCCTCCTTGCAGAGGCCCTGAAGACCATCGACGAGATGAGAGATATCCTGTCCCTCGATGCCGTCTCCGCGCAGATAGAGTCGCCTAGTTCCGGCAATCCAGAGAGCCGAGAGGCCATCGAGCTTCTCGGAAATCACGAAGGGACCGCTCGAAAGGAAACGATCGAGTGCGTCCTGTCCCGGCTTAATCTTATCGAGAGAGGGCATAGGGTAGGGGAGAGTGGCGACGACTCCTACGGGGGTGGCACCGATTGTGCTGAGGTAGGGATTCTCCGGATCGAGCTCCTTGAGTTTGTCAAGCAGTCCATCATAGGTCTCATCATCCATCTTTAGAGGAGTTCCATTGTAATAGGCGTCAGCGGCCTCCTTCAGAGTGTTGACGAGTTCAGAGATATCCATGCCGAATATGGGGCCTATATCCTACTCAATTTTAGCCTATACAGGCCTAAGGCGCGGCTCCCATATGGATCTAGGGGGCGGGCCCTCGAGTGCTTATGAACCACATAACAGCTTAGCAAAGAGGATATGCGGTGGGCTCGTATTATTTATAGAATCATGTGATTTCTTGTGACAGGGGCCCTCCTCCTGGGTCTGTTGCAAGAGGATCAGATGGGGATTGCAATGATGCTGCTAGACTGTTTATAGCCTAGTTGCGGAGTAACCCAGAAAATCCCATAGAACCCTGGTTCGAATCCAGGAGCTGTTATATTTTTTGCAGGCCTTCGAGCCTTTGCGCTGATAGTTCAGTGGTAGAATGCAACTCTTCCAAGGTTGTAACGCGGGTTCGATTCCCGCTCGGCGCACTGGGGTTTTCCGGCTCCCCCTAAAAACTGGTTTAAAAATACAAAAAACTCAAATACAATACTGCACCCCCTTCTTCCGGCAAGTATGGACCCTAACGGGCTGCTTGTCACCAGCCCCATTAGCGCAGTGGATAGCGCGTCCGACTTCTACAACAATAATCGCGTAGAAAGATATCGGAAGGTCGCGGGTTCGACTCCCGCATGGGGTAAGGGAGACACCGGCACGCAGTGCGTTCCGGTGTCTCCCTTTGTCCGGCAGGGCCTGTTCAAAGAGGCAGTAGAATCGTTATACGGTTCTACTGCCTCTTTAGCTCAAATGGTAGAGCATCTGCTTTGTAAGCTGAAGGTATTGGGTTCGATACCCAAAGGAGGCAATGACCTTTTACAGGAATCTTCTAGATTCCTGTAAAAAGTATACCCCAGTTCTTCCGGCAGCCGCGTGTCCGGTAAAAATATTCTAAGGCCAGGGTATAACAAATGTCGTCCGTTCAGTCTGCCTTTGCCCAGGTTGGTCCTCGTGAGAAGTATCTTGTTGCCACGGGCGCGGCGATCGGTGTAACGGTTGACGCCGGCGAGGTTGTTACGTCGTCTATGTCAAAGACGGACTTCGACGCTGTCACAACGGCGTCGAATGCGGCTTCCGGTGATCTGTTCCTTGACCTTGGAAAGACTCTCGTTATCCACGATGCCGATTCGCTCCTCGCCGTTGCGAAGTACCAGAAGGTTCAGCTCGTCAATGGTGCTGACACGGAGGGCAATGACGCCGACGTTACGACAGTGCGCTATATCCGTGTGTGGAATTCCGCTGGCGATTCCCCCCTCCTCGCCCGCGTCGGTTAAACAATATAACCATCGTTAACTTCATTTGATTGAAAACCTAGTGGTCAATCAAATGGATTTGTCCGGCGTCAAGGTATCGACCGGCGAACGCGGCTTCGTCTTTGAAGAACTGATCGATCAAACGCTGCGCCACCTTATTGCCCCTATGGCCGCCAAGGGCCTCGATGCCCGGCTTCTGAACGAACAACAGATCCGCGACGAGTTCTCCGAACAGTCGCTCAATGGTGTAGATCACTACTTTGAGATTCAAATCAGTGGTAAGCCACCCATACTCTTTCTGATCCAGGAAAAATGGAAACAGGTCACAAATCAGCGGGAAGTCAGCCAGTTTCTGGACTGCTGTGCGCGGATTCTGTCCCGTATGGAATTCAAGGGGCGCGTTATCCGCATATGGGCCACACGTACTCCGCCGACCTTGAATGGGGAGAAGTCTCTACAGGAGGGCGGATCCTATGTGATTCAGTCATCGACGTCTATGGTCTTCTTGGCCCAGGAGGTCGGACAGTTTATCTGTGAGGTGCTCGGGGATCGATCGCTATGTGTAGATATGATCGCGGCCATGCCGTCTATGATGCCTGGAGTGGAGCCAGCGGAGGCGACTGCGGTCGTGCAACAGAAGGTTTTGGCGAATGCGTCAGCTGGCGCGAAGTTGAAGATTTGCGTGGTTAGGAAGGGTTAGTACAGCGTTGTGCTTAAGTAAGAATGCGCTGCTTTTCTGCCCATTTCGCTACAGCCTCGTTAAACGCGTTTTCATCTGATCGATCAGAACTCCTCCATTTCTCTTCAGCTGCGAGAGCCTCCTTCTCCTTTATTTCAAGTAGCCTCTTCTTTTCTGCAGCCTGCTCAGCCTTTCGCTGAATATCGGCCATTCGTATAGCCTGTGCGACAGCAGCCTTACGCTGCTGTTCCTCCTTTATAGCAAGTTGGGCAGCCTCTGCAATAGCAGCCTTACGCTGTTGTTCCTCCTTTATAGCAAGTCGAGCAGCCTCTGCAATAGCAGCCTTACGCTGTTTTTCCTCCTTTACAATCTGTTCTGCCTCCGCTTTGGCAAGTCGAGCAGCCTCCGCTTTAGCAAGTCGTTCGGCCTGCTGCCGCGCCCAATCAGCCTCCCACCGCGCCCAATCAGCCTCCTGTCGCGCCCGATCAGCCTCCTGCTGAACACGAGCAGCCTCTTCCTTCACTCGTAGCGCCTCCATGGTAGCCTGAATCATAGGGATGAAGCGATCCAGATCACCCTTATACAGCTTCTTGGATACAAGACCGGCAATAATCCCCTCTACGCCACGTAGAAGCTTCTCGAGTCCAGCTAGATTGAAGGCGCCAATCTGAGTCTCGATATGTTTACACAGGCGATCAAGAACATCCCTCGAATAGGCCATATAGTCATAGATGTTCTCGTAAACACCCTTTTCCATCGCCATGAACTCTTTCAGCAACTCGTTCTTGGCGCGACCGTGTCTCTGAATGCCCTTAAAACGCTTGTCACACTCACTCCCTGCATGAATCGTGTTCCCATTCAGTTCATTGCAGTAGACGTTAATCTCTTTCCAAACGTGTCGACCGCATACACATCGAACCCTCGTATCCTTATCACCGAGTCGAAAATTCACAAAGATCCATTCACTCAATGCATCTCTGATATCGTCAGATTCTGACAGGCCTACAAGGTGTGTTTCAAACCTATAGATATCTTCCATGCCTTTAACTGGAATGGCCTAACACATCAATTTTGTGCACCTATTATAGGATGCACACCCGCAAGAGCCCCAAGCGATATTTCACAGGCCTCAGCGCAAAAAAGAAGACGCAGCGTAAAAAGGAGATCGCGCGTTTCGGCTCCATGTCCTCAAAGAATCCGAAGGCCTACGTCGGATTCGCCACGGACAAGGGTGTCAAAACGAAGACATCCTCTTATACGGAACAATGGCGTAAGAAGTTTCCTGATGCGAAGTCGCTTGAACAGAAGGCCGCGGTCACGGGAGTCCCGCTGAAATACATCAAGGAATCGTATAATCGCGGCCTCGCGGCGTGGCGCACTGGCCATCGGCCCGGCGCCACACAGCAGCAGTGGGGCTACGCCCGCGTCCATTCCTTTTTGATGCGTGGAAAGACCTATTACACGGCAGATTCTGATCTGGTGAAAAAGGCCAAGACGGACGCAAAGGCCCGCGCCTGGTGGTCACACTGAGTCCTCGAAGCGAACCCTTCGAACATGTACGACGGCACTGTGTTCCTTGTAAATGCGATATATCTGCATAAGAGATCCTACTATAAATGAGGTGACGCCGACTATAATCTCTATAAAGGATGCCGAGTGGACCACCATTTGAGTATAATCGCTGTCACTCATGCCTCCTGTCGACGTGTTACCCACACTGGTTGCGGTGGGTTTCATTGGGAGAGTGCAAATACCTATTGTAAAGAGTATGATTCCGCAAACCATTAGTATGGAAGAGATTACAATAGAATAGCCCATTTGCATGCCTATAGTTTGTCGCAAACACTGTGTAATTTTAAATCAATGAAAAGGAGTGCTATCTAAAATACGAGTAGTATATGATACTAAGATGAATACGTTAGAAACTAACTTAAGTAAAAAACTATGGCAGGAAAGGTATTTATCTCCTCTAACATCATCTCTTGTTAATAGTACAAATTTAAAAACAGTGATATTTCTCCGCGGGATATCAGGCTCTGGTAAGACCACGGTTAGCGATATTCTTTCAGAAATGTTAGGATCTGAAAAAGTTGTAAGCTTTTCAGCTGACAGTTATTTTACTATAGATGGTATCTACAAGTTTGATATTAAAAAGATATCTGATGCCCATAGGCATTGTGTAAGATCTATGGAAATAGCCTTACAATCAGATGCGATTCGCTATATTATTATGGATAATACGCATACACAATTGTGGCATCTTTATAATGCTGAGGAGATAGCTAATCAATATGATACTAATCTATACTACATAGATATTAATGTTCCGGATAAAGCTCATTTTTTACTATGCCTTCAACGACAGCGCCATAATGTTCCTGAAGAAGTCCTTTTATATCAGTGGAATAACTGGGAAGAGAATACTAAATCTAGGATTATACCAATGTATGTATCTGACGAAGAAATGAATACGATCACTGATGCACTGTAGCCCTATTGCAACAAGCGCTCCTTGCCCCCCACGTAGATACGCGTATGCTCCATCTTGCCGCAAATATCTGGAATATGGAAGCCGGCAATCTCGCTGAACTTTTCGAAGCACGCGTCGCGCAAGAACTCTGGGATCATGGAGTTTCCGTCCGCCGCCGCCTTGCCGATATCGTCCTTGATATAGCGCATGAAGGTCTTGCAGTCCTTTCGACCCGCATAAGGAATGCCAACAACCTCCTCTATCTTTGCCTTAATGCTGCACCAATCTCCCGCCAACTTCTTGTGAAGTTGGCTAGAGGCCTGGTATCCGAGCTTGTCCTGGAGAATATTCAGAGTGCTGACGCCAATGCTGAGGCCGCCGAAGACCCAGGCCAGCTGGAAGCCGTTTACAGAGTAGCTGCCGGCGATCACGTTGGACAGACCGGCCACGGCAGTGAGCGAGTTAATCGCGATCATGAACTTCTTGGAGCGCGTATCAAAGAGCGAATAGGCCTCCGTGTGCATCCACTCGAAGCACTTGGCCTTGTCGCACCAGGTCGCGAGAAGCTCGTCGATTTCGGGGGACCAGTCGAAGCTGCTGTTGTCTGTTAGGGGCTCTTCTGACATTCCTATAGTGTTGCAGCAATATAAAATTGAGGTTAAGGCCCTAGCATAACAAGGTATCATGGAACCTACTGAAGAGCAGCTGCAAGTTATCAACTATGTGGGGTCTATCCGAGTTCTGGCCGCGGCCGGATCGGGTAAGACGACCACTATGGCCAAGAAGGTAAAGGGGGAAATCGACACAGGTCGGTGCAAGGCCGAGGAGATCTGCTTCATCACCTTCACGCGATTTGCCGCAAAACAGATCAAGGATAAGGTCAAAAAGGTCGTTGGTCATAAGGTAAACATTCTCTGCGGCACCTTTCACTCCATGGTCTACAAACTTCGCCTCAGGGCAGGCCTAGGTTCTACAGAATCCAAGAATCTCTATGATCAGCGAATGGATGTCTGGGTTCAAGAGTTCATGGCACATCTTCAAGCTCGCCATCCGGCCTTAGTCAAGATTCTACGGGCCTTTAAGATTCTGATTATTGATGAGTTCCAGGACCTGGATGAGACGCAGTTCGCCTTTGCCGCGGAGTTTAAGAAGATCCAGCCGGATCTGCGACTCATTGCGATCGGTGATCTCGGACAGAACATCTATAGGTTCCGCGGCACCTCGAATGAGTTTCTGAGGACCCGCGTCGAAACCGAAATCTGCCCAGGCATCCAGACCTTCAAACTGACCACGAACTTTCGGAGCACGGCGTCCATTCTTCGGGTCGTCAATACTCTGTTCGAGGAAGAGATTGAGGCCGGCCATATTCTTCCTATGGTGCCTAAACAGGGTGCGCCCGAAGGCGTCAAGCCGGCCTATTTCGAGTTCGCCATCAACCCTGGCAAGGGTATCGGTGAATATGAGGAACTCGTGGCCAACACTCTTCTGCCGATTCTATTGGCAGCAAAGGCCGCGGCGAAGTCTGTGGCGCTCATCTTTCCTATTACGAAAGTCGCATCCTTTGAGCTCATTATGGCACTCATTCGGCAGCAATCTAAGGAGCGCAACTATGTGCTCGATCTCCATAAGATTGCCAAGGAGGATGAGACGTGTTCTACTGTCACGTTCAAGTATGATATTAACGCCTCGACCTCTCCCGTGCAGTTCTCTACCATTCATTCCGCCAAGGGGCTCGAGTGGGATATCGTGGCCCTGATTGATATGAGCGACTATCTCTATGATCTCCGTGGCGCGGAGGATTGCGAGGCCTTCTATGCGGAAAAGACGAATCTCACCTATGTAGGAATCACGCGCGCGGCCCAGGAGCTCTATGTCTTCGCGAATGCGAATGGTGGTGGCCGGCACAGGAAGTTGGCCGCACTTGGCGACTCTATTCACAAGGTCTTTGATGTAACAATCTGGGGTACTACGCCTGAGACCTGGGAGCCACGGGCAAAGAAGCCGATCGCTGTCACGGAACTCGTTCGCAAGTTTCCGCAGCATCCGGATCTCTTTGCCAGGGTCCAGGCATGTAGTGCGCACATCCAATCGGCGGCCATGGACGGCTTTCCGATGCAGTGCCAGGAGGTTTACCAAGAGATGCGAGAGAAGAATCGCGAGCTATCCTTCGGTACCTTTATTGACTGGAAGTTGAAGCGGATGCTGTGTGGTAAGCAGACCGTGCAGGATGTTATTTTGGAGTTGATGAGCTGTTATGATAGAAAGATGATCTATAGGTCTGACGCATTCGAGAGCCTTTCGCTTCGTCTCGCAAAGCTCGATGTCTACTTTATGAACGCGAGCAAGGATCCCTCGTATCCTCTAGAGGATTATGTGAGCGCTTCACGCTATCTTGGCCTACACACTGCTCGCCTCTATAAACTTGTACCTATTTGTAAGAAACTCTTTGATGACGTTGAAAAGGCTATCATGAAGGCGGCACGATCAACCGCTCCGACCATTAAGGAGCAGTATATCCTATCACAGTTGCGCGCCTTCTATACGCGCGGCTCCATAACAGAGATTCACGCAATCGATGCCCCTTCGGACAAATATGTGGGGATGCCGAAGGGTCTTGATAGCTTTGTTATCCAGAATATTGAAATGGCAGCAGAGACTGTGAAGGCCTGCCTCAGGGACACTGGGGCCACGGGATCCTTTCGCGGTGATGTATGTCTCGAGTCTGCTAGCCTTATTATGGGCGAGGCCGATATTGTCTCGGAGAATGGTGTACTCTTGGAAATCAAGTGCGGAACTTCCACAAAGGCCACTGAGATGCGCGATGTAGGGAACTGTAAACATCTGTTGCAGGTACTGTCCTATGTGGCATTGGCGCGGCATGGGACGATCCCTATAGAGTTGAAGAGGGCTTGTATTGTGAATCCGCTGACTGGGGCATGGGAGCGGTATGATCTGAGCACGTGGACCGAGGAGCAGTCGTCTGAATTCATGGAGTGTCTGGAGGAGCTGCGTGAGCGCTGCTAAAGTCACTCCTTTAAAATAGAATGACCTCTGTTCTTGCCAAATTTGCCCAGAATCCAAATGGGGTCTCCGCGGCTATTTTCTCCGGCGGCAATGGATCCAACGACACCACGCAACGCGCGATTGCAACAATTGATCCCCGATATGGAAATACTTTTATGATAGACACCACCGGTCTAACAAACTCAGGTGCCGGTCAATTTAGAGTAAATATCCTTGTTAAATCAGCAAAGGCAAATGTTGGCGCTGTTCTTCCAGGGAAGGTAATAAACTTGCTAATTAAACTAGGACCATCACCGTATTCACCGCCAGCAACAGGTACAGTAACTTGTTTTTTTGATAGTAGTTTGGGTGCTAACATACCGACGCTATCTACAAGCGGATATAATTCGCCTTGTATGACAATATCATTGATAGCCGATGGAACTCAATTTCAGTTATTAACTCAGAGTAATGATTGGGGTTTTGAGGACTAATCGCTGCATGCACGCTGCTAAAATTGATTCGACCCGCCTATATCGATATGTAAGACAATGGTGCTGTACATGGTAAGCATCTATCGGAACAATGTGATAGAGAGAGAGATTCCGAATCTCACTCTCTATGAGGCATATCAGGTGATCAAGCCCCCGCGTGTTGAGCTGCATGAGACTGACCGCTGGCACGTAATGATGTATCTCGCGGTTCTCGAGAGGATCGCGCAACAAGATCCTCTTCTTGTTGCCTGGGAGGAGGAGCGTCAGGGCCTAGACTCGGTATCGAAGTATATCTCGCGGATGGATCCCCTTTGATGTAAAATTGAGTCATGTACCCCCTATTTTTCAAGTACACAATGACCTATGAACCCGGTGATTTCTCTTGGCTGCCTGATGAGTATGAGAGTACTCGGAACATGTTGGGCGACGCATATAGGGCCGTGAGTCTTGCAGAGAAGTGGGATGAGATGAAGATAGAGCCACCCTCGGGCTTCATGTTCTCAGATCTTCCCTATATGGACGCTGTCGATAAGCATATTACATATGCTCATAGTGGAGCCACCTATGGAATGACAATGAGGAGCATGCAGTATATCGCTCGGTATGGTTGGGACAACTTTGTACGAAAGAATATTGTGAACTGCAAGAGTTAAGCCTTTCGCGTAGCTCCTGGCGCAAGTGTTCTCATGCCGAATCGTTTTAGATATCTACGTAGAAGATTTCGATCAGTTTCTCCACGCGTAAGCGGAGAAGGTTCCACTAACTGATATCCTCTTTTTAAATGTCTTTTTATTGCTGGATCTTGTAAAGCAGCCTCACGCGCAGCCTCACGTGCAGCTCTTCTCCTCGCAGCGTCTATCGCCCGTTGCTCAGATTCTATATTCGCAAGTTCCTTCTTACGTTTCGAAACTGCTCGTAGGGCATTCGCACGAGATAAACTCTTTGGTGTTCTGCTCCTAGTCGCTCTGTCTCTTTCAGCCTGCGCCTTGTCCTTTTTAGATTGTTCGGCAAAATATTTCAACGCAGCCTCGTGCCTCCTCTGTCGTTCCTGTTCTTCCTTCACTCGTCGACGATATTCCGCATGTCTTTTTGCGGTTATACGAGAGGGAACAGGCGGCCCTATAAATCTGGATGATCCAGGGCCCTGCGCACGAACTCTGTTTCGTGTGCGCGCCCTTCTTGCCTTTTGCAGGAACTCCTGTGCCTCTGTGGCATTTGCAACAAGAAAGGCGTTCCTGTTCTCTGCCGATAAGTATGAAACTAGCTCATCGAGTTCGCTATCACTGTCATTTGCTCTTGATGAACGCTCGTTATCGGAATCGGAGTCGGAGTCTGAGTTTGTATTTGAATTATTATTTGAAAACTCCTTCTTTGGACTCTTAGACATATCTACTCTTAGATAATAAAAATACGTATATGTTCATATTATTCACGTTCTGGATAGTTGTAAATTACATTACGTTCAGTATATCCTGATTTTATTAATATCTTCTATATAGTCGCCTATCGTCAGGATAAACTGCGAAATTTTCACGTTCTGGATAATTGTCAATTACATTACGTTCTGGATAATTGTCATTTACATTACGTTTAGTATATCCTGATTTCATTAATACAGCTTTAAATCGTTGCCTATCTTCAGGAGAAAGTGCGTAAAATTGATCATGAGTATACATATACATATTTGCTACTCCTCTTGGATTTTGTGTAAGTGTTTGTGTCTTAAGATTTCTGGCTTTTATACTTTCCCTAAAAGGATTTCGTGGAGGTCTAGATTTGAGTGGAGGGGCATCACTTCTTGAAAGCCATTCTTGAGCGACTTTTCTTGCTCGAGCCTTAGCGGCAGCATTGTTTCTGTTGCGCGTTGCCGCAGCCTCAGCAACAGCCTTATTTCTGTTGCGCGTTTCCCTATTTGCAGCGAGTTTTTCTCTTAGGTTTGAAAGTGAGCGGCTTCTAGATCCTTGAAATGCCTTCGTTATGCCTAAGATAAATCCCTTCTTAGACTTAGACTTCGATGACATAGCTATTATACGATCACATTCTTGCAAAATAGGCCTCGAGCGCCCTGTCGAAGGCGTCCATTTGACTGACAGTCTCCACCTTCTTGGGCTTCTCCGCCTTCACCTTAAAGCCCTTTAGGATAGAAACGCGCACAGGATCGTAGGCCAGAACTTCTCGAAAAAACTTGGGGACCTCTCGAATCGCCCGTGACATAGCGACCGGATCCTTTATAAGAGAGGGGGCCGCCGGAACCTTCCATCGCGGTACCTCACATAGAATCTGAGTCATCAATACAAGAATATACTTCTTGGCAGATCCTAGACTCGAGTCTGGAGTTCTCCATATATTCATAAGAGTCTGGAACTCCTCATGCATACGCACCAGCTCCTTGGCCGCGAGTTCCTTATAGATCTCGCCGTATAGATTTATAATGAAGCCCCCAGTTCCGGAGGCCTTCTTTCCACCACGGTCCACCGTAGTGAGGCTGGCCCCCTTCACGCCCTTCTTAATACGACCCTCCTCCTCAAAGAGCCATTTGATCCAGAAAAGCGCCTTCTCCGTTGAGCCATCCGTGATGGCCTTACAGAGTTCAGAGCCTGCCGTCCGGAGAACAGGAGTGTCTCCCTCGGGGCGCCATACCCGCCGAATCACTGCGGATTCCGTGGCACCTGCGGCCGCCTTCAGCCACCCCTCGATATGGGTCTCCGCTCCGACCTTCGGCCACGGAACAACACTCCGTGTCGGAGCATCTCGGAGAACAAGAATAAGTTCACCCACACGGATTTGAAACTCCTCGGTTGCATAGAGTGCCTCATCGGGCAACTTCTTTATCATTTCATCGATCTCTGTCAAACGCTTTTTAAGATACACGATGATGCGCGGGGAGGCTAGACCAACATGGACAATGGCGTGATTCCATATTGCGGGAATCAGAATCGTGAAGGCACCGCTGCATACAATATCAGCGGCGTAATGGAGGGCCTTGCCCGTTGCCACTGTGCCGCTTTCAACGAGCACCTTCTCAAAGGCCTTGATCAACTCACTCGGGATATATCCACACCGAGTGCGTGGGGTATCGGCCGAAGCCATTACTAATAGCTGCTAACCTCTTGCACGGAACTTTAGCGCGCCCGAGTCCTTCTAAAACGATGCCGCGCTGAAACTCTTCTCTTACGCGTTTTAGCAGGTGATCTGCGTAACAGCCGTCGACCTCCCTTCGGAAGAAGGCAGTCAGATATAAGAGGGCTGGAAGGCGATAGAAACTGTAGAGACATCCTATGTTACGGTGACAGAATCTACGATCGCCGCCTCGCTTAGACTATTTGCCATTTTATATGTCACGACGGCACTATACGTTTGTCTGGATGGATCATCATTATATCTCATATTGAAGGTGCATATATTGCCATTTGTTTCAGCACTCTGGATTAATATATTGGAGCTGTTCATATCAAAGCCATTCTCGTCAGCAATTTCAATAAAATCCCTTGATTCTGCAATCGCATTCTTTGCCGCAGTTTCAAGACTGTTACAGGTGATACCACGTTCCGCCAAACTATAGGTCCTTGCAATAGCTGCATCACGCACCGTAAGCCCTCCCTTCAAGGTATAAATAGGCATCCTGAATCTACGTGCCTTTGATGAGGTATCCTCCCGTGAATCAATATCAGCCCATATATAACCGTTTGTAGAGGCCTGTAGAGTCCAGGCAATCGGATCCGAGCCTCCAGTCTCTGAAGTTGTCCAGCTGTATCCGTTAAAATCAAGAGGCTGAGTAAACTTGAACTGGATGGGTTTTACGCTACTGTCCGTGAAAGACTGTAGGCCGGGTCTCGGAACATTACGAGAATCACGATTCGATCCGAGTGGATTTGTAATTTCTGCCTCGTATTCCTTTAGTACACCTTCCTTGAAAAACTCGAAGGCACCTATTTTGAGCCCACCCTGTCGAACCTTGAAGCGAACAAACCTATAGGGGCCAGAGGGTGCGGAGGGCGTGCTTAGTGTCTGGGCTGTATCCTTTGTATTAATAATCAGAGCCTGTGCGCCAGGTACGGTGCATCCCACGTTTTTCTTGATCTGAAAGCCAATCTGTTTGGATGGTATGGCAGTAGTCCCAGAATCAGTCTGCGGTATGTACATGTCATCGAGCTCAAACAGGCACTCATTTTTATTCGCATCGTAGCCCGACTTTGTCGCACTCAAAGGCATGCCATTCTTATTTATGGGATTTTTATCACGATTTTTAAATGTACTATTAAAGTTATCTAGCAGAGTATCATTACCACAGTCATAGGATGCAGCCTTGGGATCACAATCACCTATACCCTGAAGACCAGACGTGAAGGGCGTCGGATTCACCAAGGGCGTGGGAGATGATTCGACCTTCGTTACCGTCGTTATAAAGCCGCTGGTGGCGGTACTTGTGCTTCCAGATTTGATTGTTGAAAAGGTGACGGTCAAGGTGGATCCATCGCTACCCTGTGAATATTTACACTGGTTCAGAAGGTTGTCATAGGTGTAACCTACGGGATTGAAGAAGATGCGACTATCAAAGGCGGCATCATTCACGCCCTTCAGAACCGTGCTGGCGTTTCCATTAATAATCTCATGACTCGCGCAGGTGTATCCAGCATCGCTTATTGTTCTATCTAGGACACCCTTTACAGGCGTCGTGACAGTTCCGTCAAAGTGATAAACCTGGTACTGCCTTCTGACAGCAGGTGCGACAACGGGGCTGTTCTGTTCATGGAGAAGCGACCAGACAATGCCATCGGGTGATGACTCGAGAATCCATGTAACAGGCGCACAGGCCGCATCCGATCCGACTATCATTGTAAAGGAGTCGGCGGTCGACAACTCTCTAAATGTAATAATAAGATTTCCCATATCCTCGCACTTCCAGTCGTTTATAAGCGTTATCTCGATTGTGTTGTTGGCCGGTTTCGATGGATTGTCGTTACCCGATACATTTATAGCATTAAGGGGTGAGAGGAGAACACCCTTAGATAAGAAGCCTATGAAGGACAGGGATGTTCCTCGCCCTCCATTGAGCCCTGTTGGTTTGAAGCGAATGTAGCGAAAGGGGCCTGTGTCAGGAATACGAGTAAGACCAGTTGCTGTTAATCCAGTCGTGATTTTCATATTCGACGAGGCAGATAGGGCGGAACACTCACCAAACACTGGCTTGAACTCAATGCCGGTCACATTCGTGTTGCCGGCCGCATCATCCCAGCCAAGAAGACATTGGTTTGTGGTTGGACTATAGCCTATCTTATTGACTAGAAAGTTGTTCGGGTTTGGATTTATTTGATTTATATAGAGTTGGATCATTGCGGGAAGAACACTGGTACAGCTTATCTTGCAGGTGTCGAGAGTCTTTGGAATGAAGTCCAAGGATATGCCAGATTCCTTTGAGGGTCGGAAGATGGGATAGACTGAAAAGCGGGCGGCCGGTGGTGTAATCCCCGTGCGTGTATCATAGAGTGTCCAGTCCGTACCGTTCATGGAGGTTTCCATGATCCAGGCAGTCGGATCCGAACTCGAGGGTAGGCTCGTCGTAACGAAGGTGTAGCCATCAAAGATCAGTGGAGCCTTGAATCGCAGAAGAAATCCGTCGACGCCTGTGGCCTTCCACCCTGCGGTTGTTGTGTAGTTCAAGAGATTGGCGAGTTCTGAGCCAATGATAACCGTGCCTGTCTGTCCACCTGCGGCGTTTATTTCGAATGAGTTGCCTGCATTTAGATCTGGGGAGACAAGCGTGGATCCCTTGTAGAAGGCAACCTTTGATAATGATATCTGTGGTCCAGCCCTCATACCACGGAAACGCACATATTGCACCAGTGTGAATCCGGTCTTCACGTAAAAGGATGCAGTTCTTGCGCTATCTACAATGCGCGACTCTTCAGTTGGCGTACTGATGAAGCTTCCACTTCTAGAGTCTGGATTCACGCTGAATCCGAGACAGCTCGCATTGTCGAGACACATTTGCGCGGCGCCCTCAGGATCCATATTGCTGTAGTTGGTGAGCGCCTGAGAGAGTGTCATTCTTGCCGGTCGATCAGGTCCATTGGAGATAAAGGTTGTTACTGTATAGGGTGGAACAGGCTCCAAGGAGATTGAACTATTCGTATACTTTCCAAGCGCGCTTGGATACCCCTTGTAGGCGAAGGGCCATTCCTCGAGATCTCTCTTTGTCACAAGAGTAGGAGTAAAGACAAGACCTCTAAAGGGGATAAAGGATCTAGGAAAAATATAGGAGCTATTATTAAATTTCTCTCCTATTATATTGCTTGCAACTGTAGTCAGAGTGTAGTCCTTGATTTGCGGGCAGGTGGTCTTTCTTTGGAAACTGAGACTAAAGATTAGAGAGTCTGGTCGCAGGGTATAGGTGGAGTCGAGAGTCTGTATCTTCGCTCTTACATAGATGGTATTATTGAGATCGTCGATCAGGTGATCTGAGAGATCGGTGAGATAGACTCTGCTCGTATTTTTCTGTCCCTCTTCATAGGTATTGAAAAATGAGCGGCTATATGTGGTATAGGCAAAGTTAGATAAGAAGGTCAGCATGTCAAGAGTGTTCACAGCTGCTCCACACTCTATAAATCCCTTGGGTCTGGTTGCATTTTGAGGAAGTTGTACGCTCATATCATTGAAGGCCATCATGGGCACTCTCCAGAATCCATAGGGTCTATAGTCGAGTTGGGGGCTCGTGTAAATGGGTTTCCAGAAGGATCCATTCATCGATCCACGGAGCCTCCACTTCACAACATCAAAGGCCGGATCTCTACCTGTCATAAAGGAGAGACCGTCCACCTTGAGAGCCTTTGCAGAATAGGCACGAATGGGTGTTCCACTGAGGCAGACAAAGCAGCTCTGCGTTGCCAGATCTACTGTCTGACCATCCGTTTTAAAGAGGCTGTCGAAGTTTGACACTGATTGCAGGACGGTGGCTCCTGGGGCCAGAGCCTCGCCTGTCAACGATCCCGTAAAGGGCTGTAGAATATTTCCGTGATAGAACTCAACACGCGTCAACTGTATGTTCTTATTTGGGCGCTGCGGTACGGTTCTTACAGCGAGTGGTGTGAACTCCAGATGTCTATAGGCGGTCATGGACTGAAAGGGATCATCTAGCCGAATCGGCGACGGATCTACGAGGACATTCATTGTAACTCCTGAGGGAGCTGAACCCATAACGAACATGTTGGCCAGATAGGTTACTGTGGGACTGTCAAACCGTTTACGAAACTCGCAGGCGAGATATCCGCGAGGGATTACAATCGGATCATAGGTATTCTGGGGATATCCGTAAAAGTTCAGAGTAGCTCCTCCCGCATCATACTCGCCCATAGTTACCTCGTATATGTAGAGTCTAGTTACAGAATCAAATCCACCCTTCCAGATTTGACCCAGTTTTCGCTGAGGTTTTGCATCACTCTTGTAAGTACCGAATCTATCCTTAACATGATCACGCAGCGCTCGTAGATTTTCGGAATCATCGAAGGGCGCAATACGTCTTGCCAGTTGAGATACGGCTGGCGTGGAAGGCGCGAAGGTGTTCACAATGGGATTGCATTTATTTGTATAGAATGACACTATCTTATATGTTACTCCGAAGGGTAGATATTCATTATTTGTAATACGAATCTCATAGCTATTACTGAGATCCCTATATATCGGAGGGAAGGCAGCGACCTCATAGGCCTTCGTATAGCCATTGTATGCCAAGGCTGCAGTTAGAGTTGTGAGGTCTGTCAAATTGCGGTTACAGGTTGGATCGACGACGAGCGGAATAGGATTTGTAATAGGAACATTCAGTAATCTGGGCTTTTCTCTGTAGGTGTACTTATGAACAGGATCCCTAAGCGAAAAGGGTGTTTTACTGGCGATTCCTGAATATATTCCTGAATACGAGATATCTCTAAACTCATTATAGGCGAGCCTTTGATTTGGATCAAAGGGCATTGTTGCTACGAAATTCTTATTTACAAGATTATAATTAAAACCATCATTTGTGTCAAAGGTGAAATGACGATTCACTCGGTATCCCCCGTCCATGATCATTTCAACCGCGCAGGTCTGATTGTCTGCATTTTTACTATATACGATTGTATTTGGCTTCATTGAGATTGACCCTTCTCTCGCAGTTACATCTGTCAGAGTAAGAGTACCAGGAACAGAGGAATCAATGGTATATCCAATGGTTCCAGGGATAGGAGTAGTAGGACTGTATACTAAAGGGGATGTCGTTGGAGATTCAATCTTATAGTTAACGACGCCAGGAACAGAGTAGTCAATATTTAATACGGAGTCACCGCCAATGTTTCTTACTACTCTAGTCTCAATACTCTTTTGACGTATGGTATTCAAAATCTTATAATCCTCGCAATTCACAGTCATGCTGGGAAAGGGGTTAGGATAGGGAAACATATCAGTATAGGTCTTATCATCCTTCTTTATTTTGTTCAAGATAGGCAGACTCAATGCTGAGCTGACATCTATCCAAGCTGTGGGTTCAATAGGTCTTATAGGAGTTATAGTATTGGTGATGAAACTGCAGCTGACTTCCGACGCGATGAGTGCCTTTTGATCTCTTATCGCCTGAATATCTGACTCTGGTGCACCACGGCGGGTTAACTCTTCAATCTGAGCGTCAAATATCGAATCATATTCAGAGGCTGTGTCCGATATAAATGAGAATCGCGCCGCCGATGTCTGGGTGGGTCCATAGGTCGGTTCTCCCTTTACAGGATCCCAGCCCGAAATCGGGTTATTTTCAAAGATCACATCACAGGTATTTGGGGCTACCACAGAGGTTCCTACCTGTATAATCTTCCCCATTCGATTCTTGAACTTATTCGCCCTATCATACGAGCGAAATATGTCACTCAAAATATCGATATTGTGACAGCGAATATCAGGGCAGTTACTAAAGGTTTGTATATTTCCTGCGGTGGCATAGGTTGATTCGCGATAGCTCGTCAGTTTATCCTTTGCTATATCATATACTGATTTAATCTGATCTGTAACTCTATTTGCCGCCTTTGAAATCTCCGTGAAAATGTTGACTCCAAAGTTGAAGATATAGTCGAAGGGTTTCACGTTTCCACTGGCATCCTTTATGAGAAGTAAGGGTGTCTGGTCCTGTATACCATATCCTTTATCGTAGTCAACCAAGTCGTAGGTGCAGGTGGGTACATTAAGACTCATTATGAAGGAGATCTGTTCTCTTACCGTGCCCGTAAAATCTTCATCATCTAAATTTGGTCTCTCAGCATTATTATAATCCATATCCACAAGAAGATCGCATTGTCCAGCATTCATCGTGACGGCCTTTACCACTCTTAGAATAACTCCAGGATTATCCTTTGTTGTATTATAGTCATCAACCATCTTATAGAGGGTCGCTGGATCGGAGCAGCTAACCGGCTTACATATTCCGCCGCTATCGAGTTTGGCATCGTCGAAGTATGGCGGTATTAACACCATAGGCGGTCTAAGCATTGTAAGGCCGGCGGGCGCACTACTCAGATATTTGAATCCAGTTGCACTCGCATCAAAGAATATTTCAGTAGCGAACCAATCCGATGTATTTGCACGATAGGCGACGAATACATTTCGCAGCACAGTTTTATCAGGCTTGTTCGTAATCGAGTCAAAGGAGGTCTCCTCCCATTGTAGATTACACGATAGCGGAGTGAGTTGTTTTATGCCGAGTATCTTTGTTATATGCAGATTGCTTATTCTATCCCATGGATCTGAAACTGTGCTAAGAGCATCGGCCATATCGTAACTGAGGGCATTTACATAGTCTATTCCAATCTGTATGAGTGTTGACTTATCTCTGCAGTCGAAGATTTCTGATGCATTCTTATTAAAGAGTGTTATAGGCGTATAGTTGGTGTTTCCTGGTGAATCGTCATCGGCAACCTCGAGTCCGCAGTTGTAGGCCGTGTAAAAGGATCCTGCCGCAATCTTGTCACGAGCCATGCCGTTTATTCTTATAACTTCACCCTCAAGAGTATAGAAAAACCGTCTTGTTTCAGGTCGCTGTCTTATTCCTGGATCCTCCGAAATGGAGTCACGAACCGCCGCATAGTCAGTCTGATATTTCGATATAAGGGCTTCGCGCTGATTTATAGACAGATTTTCTTGGAGTCTTGCCTTATACTCTGCAGTAAGCGACTTCATTCTCTCGACCTTCGCGGAGACAGGTGGACTTGTTACTAAATCAAAGCGGACATCGAGTATTGAGCGTCCTATGGGGCATATATCATAGATATAGCTCATATACTGTGAACCGTCTCCTAGATTATAAAAGGCTTGGGCGATTTCGTCATATATTTTATTTTTTTTGTCTGGAAGTGTAAAATAAATCGTTGACTTTAGAGCCGGCGGTAGATTGAAACTCACCTTCTCCGTACTTGTCGAGCTGACATTCATGGAAAAATAGGCCTTCGCTAAAGGTGATCCTGTTGGAATATACTTTCTGACCTTTTGATCATTGGGTAGGGATGAATCTGCTGGGACTGCCTTATAGTTCGTGTAAGCATTTTGCGCATTTATAAAGTCTGTTGATCTAGTGTCGATTAGACCTATATCGGGACTATTTATCTGTAACATGATAGTAAAGTAGGCAGCTACAATATCACCCTTTCCACTCGTATACTGGCTCACTTTTTCATTTGAACTCTTTGCTAAAAGAGTAACATTACCCGCTAGATCTAGTTTATAGCGCGTATAGGCAGTCTGCGCAGCTGTGAAATCCGTCTCCGTTGAGTTTACTGCATTTACTGTGGCCGTTGAGCTAATAATCATGGCAGAGAACAGTGATTTTGCTCTCGCACTTCCTGCTGGTAAATAGATTGAAACGAGCCCTTCAATCGACGTTGTAGCAATATTTGAATTTTTTGATACAGCTTCTGTATATGCTGTATAGGCTGCATTCGCGTCAATATAATCCTTGTCTGTGGATTCCACTGCCACTATAGTTGAAGTCTTTTCTAGGATCATGCGTGTTAGATAGGCCTTTGTCTTTGCAGAGGAGCTTGAGGCGTATCCTGTGATTGCATCAGATCCATTTATCTTATGCTTGATTGATGCGGCTATAACCTTAAGACTGAGTCCACTCAGATCTGTCTTATAGGATTGAAACGACTTTACTGCCTCTTGATACTCCTTATCTGACTGTATGGTAATCTCAGAAATACGTCTTCTACGACTCTGTATATAGGATATTATAAACTTCTGCGCGACTGCGGGCAGCATTGCGAGTAAATCGGGTGTCACTTGAGTTGTACAGAAGCCCTTATTAAAGGTGTTTGCAGCTGTATCTAGAATATGAGTTTGCCCTTCTACCTTAAAAATGGGTTTACATTTCATATCTGACGTATTCGGTGGAACTGTCGGTGGGCGAATATAGGCGTTCATTGTATCAGGGTCAACATAGATATATTGTTCGAGATTCTGGGGAACGGCCAACCATATTCGTTTTACGAGGGCCGCATTTGCGGTGAGTTCCTGTTGATTGATTGTTGTAAGAGAGCCTGCGACGATCATGGGGCGGCTAAAGGGGCCCTTTGGAATAGAACCCATCCTCAATATTGTGTTTACATTATCGATTAAAGAATTTACATCTGATATTTTATCTCTCATACTTCTATTATTTTCTATTATGTATCTATTTATAGTACCCGTTATATAGTTCGCTGCATCTTGTGCAGTAGGAAATGATTTAATATCTGATAGTTTACGTCTCGAAGTTTCTATATATTGTTCTCTTGCGTCCTCCTCAGAAAATGTGCTAAATCCTTGACTCCTTATATTACTAATGCTGCTTGATAGAACTCCTGCATATTCAGTAGCTATAGTGGTTAACGCAGACGATATTTGACCTACGAGTATATTAACCTCTGCATTTATAGCGGCTTCGTTTCCAAATATAGTAAGTTGCATATCATTTTTTATATTTTCATAACTAGTATTTATAGGTATATTAGGAAAAGATGAAATTGATTCCCTATAATCATTTGCGAAGTTAAGCGGGCCACTATATAACATATTATCCCAGTTGTCCTTTGAATCAATAAACGCATCGCGTAAACCCAGTAGTGACTCCTTCAGTTTTGTGGAGTTTGGAACAAGATTACGCCAAATCTCTTCACAACGTCTGTGCTTAGAATTTACCGCACCTTCCAGACATTTATCCTCAAATGTATTAAAAACAACATTAAAATTACTCTCTCTATAGCCTTTGATTTCTGCGTTCAAATTACGAATATTGTTAGATAAATCCATTATACGTTGGTTTGTAAGATTCATATATAATGTATTTATGTATCTCAAGTGTCTATCCGCATTAGAAATATAGCTTATCATTTGGGTACCAGATGCGTCTTCAAAACTATAGGAGTTTTCGCCGCTTTGAAAGGGCTCGATAGGTTTATCGGTCCATATACAATATCCTATTAAACAGATTCCAAAGAGAATCAGGAGCCACCTCCAGCCCATCTATATCATAGTGTGATATTCAGACTATGATATGAAGCGCACGCAGCAAATAACACCCTATTTAAACATTGGATCCGACTTGGTCTTGATATAACCAAGGCTCTGATTCACACTCTTCAAAATCTCACTCGATGTATAGAGTGCTGTGTCAAGGATTCCATTTCCAACCAAATAGGTCGTCACAAAATCAAGAGTGCCGGACGAGATATAGTAGGGGGAAAGTTCGTTCAACTTTGCTCGAAGTTCCTCTGTATTAATCGTACCCACATCCCTATTAGCGTCAAATGTGAAGTTACTTACCGCGCAACCAGTGAGTGTGATGGTGTCATTTATAGTCTGTAGATTGTCAAGTATTCTGATCTCCTGTTTGTATAGGGTCAGATTCGTCGTATCATAGTTGGGCAAGAGAGTACTGGTGATCGGGTCGTCTTGGCTGGCTAAATCAATACAGGCATCGCGGGGAATCTTTTCTAGACCACTAAAGCTGGTTTCATTTACAAACTGTGTACATGAATCAGAAAACTTATATTGAAACTTCATAGTTTCATTTTTTAGTTTCACTGCAAGTGCCTTACTGCCACTCAGCTCGTTCATAGATTTGCGCATCTCGGCAACCTTATCTAGAAAGAAGGTGCGGAGAATGCCTAGTTCTGAACAGGCTGTTTCACGAGTTGCGCGTACATCGGATCCCAGATTATTATTAGAATCTCTTATGACAGAACTGAAGGCCTCCCTTTTCTGAAGATTTACATAGTATAGAAATATCATAATGGAGACAGATAGAATCCATAATCTCAATGCAATTCGCATAGCCCTCCTTATTATGAGAAGTCCTTTTTTACCATGTCAATAAGATCAGATGGAGTCTTTCCGTCGTAGTTGGCTAAGAAGGGTAGGGTGACCGCTGTACCATTTATACTTGCTCTTCCTTGATCGTCTATATTGACAAGAGCCATATCATATTCAGTCACAGAGGCTCCTGTGCCGAAAATCACACTTGCAAAGGTCTCAACACCGTTTCTCGTTGTAGGGGGTCTTGATAATCCTGTAATAGTCTTCGTGACGTCCTTTGTAATCTTATATTCACATATATTGTCTGAGCGACTGAAACTCCATAGTACACTTTTATAGGTTGGAATCGATGTCGTATTTCCCAGAGTAGTCGATTTCGGTAGACCGGCCTTTAGGGCGGCCAGACTCGCTGCGCTGCGGCAATCAGTCGGCGTCGTTTTCACCGTATAACCAATGTTTGCATCGGGTGCGTATTTTCCATCAGGAGTCTCAAAGAGGGTGGTTACAGCCGAGCGAACTCCTATCGCGTTGTTGCTTACATCACGGTAGTCGCCAGGATTCACTCTATAGGCGCCCGGTCCACATCCAGTCCCTGTCGGCGTCAGGCGGAAGCGATAGACCATGCCCGTATTTACCTGGCTCGTCGGAGGTTGTAGCACATCATCATATTGATATTTCATATTCTGGAAGATTACGTCACAGGATGTATCGTCCGCGACACCTGACTTGAGAATCTTCCCCATCACATTCTTATCAACATAGAACTCCTCAGAAGGAAGATTGTCTGCATTATATTGAGAGGAGATTGCAGCGAGTACATCCAGATCTCTACAGCTCTTTGCAGGGCAGGCCTTCAGAGTCTGTTCATTAAAGATTAATTGCGAAAGCGTTTCAATATTCTTATTCGCGTCCGTCGCGAGGGCCGGAAGCTGCAGCTCGGGCTTACTCAGAATGATCGGCGCTATCGTATTATTAAAGATATTCTGTATTGCGTTGACGACTGATTTAAATCCGAGAATGCCGCCACTTGTATCGGATTCTGAGAGCACAGGTGTGTTAGGCTGAATGAAGGTGCCCGAATTAATCCGATCACTGCCGTCCGAGATTCGTTTAAAGGTGCATGGAACGCCAGACAGATCGGGGACAACTCGTATATTAACTGTCTCCTTTTGTATGACACGCTTTGTCCCATTTGTACGCAACATCTCCACCTCGTAGTCGCATCGATCGGATGCTGACGTCCACGCCTTTAGAACCTTCTGAATCTTCCTGTTTGTGTGCGCCTTGTTGAAGTCGACAATCAAGCGATCGATCTGTTTGCGCGCCTGACATTTTGCTGTAGGACAGGTTCCAAGCGTTGTTTGTTTCGGCAGTTTCGATGGAACAAAGAAGGGTTTTCTGGGATTTATTGGTTCATAGGTGTCTGGGCCTCCAGTCTTACTCTTTACCGGCCGCCTCGTCGGATATTTTACGGAGGGTCCTCCAGGTGTTCGTATTGCTGCTGGAATAGTAATCGTGCGTGGAACCTTGTATATGGGATCGGCCGTCGCATAGTCTCCAAAGGCCACCAGACTTCTCAAACAGTTCGTCTGATTCCAAATGGTATAGTAGCCTATTGTTTCCGTGGGTATGTATTCAATGCCCTCTTCATTCGTGGCCGGATCATAGGACACTGTGTCAAAAAGATAATAACATCCAAAGACTCCTCGCGGTTCAATCACTCTCACCACCTTTATACGGCGAGTAGGATAGATCTCTTCATACAGTTCAACCGCTGCTCGTAGAGCCTTTTGATCTGTGCACTGATCCATTGTGACCGGTACACCACTTCCATCAATGCCTTGGCAGAAACTTATTTCAGGAGAGTAGCCCAGGGACTGTTCGATTACGGGGCCGCGGTTAATGTTATGGTAGTCCGTTGTGGTTCGAACAAGAAACTTCTGATTCTGCACCTTTGTGCAATCTGTACCGGCTGGACATCCTGCCAAGGCGATGTAACTATCAAACTGCTCCTTCTTCGATGCCGGTATAATCTCTCCTGCAACAGCTCTTGAAGCACTATCAATCTGGTTTGCTGCTCCCGCGGCTATGGCTGATCCTACGATGCCGCCGCCTACTGACAAGCCTAGACCTACAAAGGCTGACATCTCACCAGCCAACACCTCATTTGAATCAAAGGTGTGCGTGATTCTCGTATACTCAAAGGTCTTTGGTACAGAGGGGACATAGGTTGCATCTATGTCGGTTGAAAGAGCCGTTGCATCAAGTGCACAATCGTCCTCGAACGTACATCCTGTCACAGTGAAGTATCCCTGTGGATCTCGTTCACTCTTAATAAAGTAGAATCGGCGATTTAGAGGGCTCTCCTTTGTTTTCTTAACATCTCCTCCAGTTACGGGATTGAAGGTCACGGTTGTCATTTCACAGGCAACGTCACATGAGAGTTCGGAGGATGCAATAACCCCTATAAATCCGGAAATATACGTGTAGGAATGCATTCCGTCATCGTCGATATATGGATTCGCATATGCATATTTGTAATAGAAGTTTGCCATCCGATCCATCATGATCGGATTTGCAAAGTTACACCATTCTCTACTTACCCAGGTATTAGGATCTGTGTCGCTTCCAGTGGATCGTTTCACCTTGAAGTTTTCAAGAGGAGGAGGGATGGTTCCCACACCATTTCCATCAATCGCGGGCTGTATGCGATTCGCATAATAGGTCGATAGGGTCGAATCTTCTTCATAGGGCTGTCCTTCCAGGCGCGACTTTGTTACAATCCACGGTGTCTTATCTTGCACATCCTTTACAGCTGCTGTAATAAATAGGGCAATCGCGGCAGGAAAGGCCCCTGTTACAAAGGCGGCCAGACCCGCTATTAACTCATCTCTCGGCTTACGAAAGCAAATATAAGGATAGAACATGTCAATAATATCACCTATAATGGGAACAAAGCTGGCAATAATCGTTTCAGCAGACTGTGGGATCATTGTCTGTAGAGACTTGTAGTCTCTTGGACACATTCCTTCGCCATCAATTAACTGTTCAAGAATGGGCATCATCAGTGTACTAATCACCATTGTAACATTACTTAGTACATCTACCACTGTGGAAATCATTGCTGCGACCGACGACGCGTAGGGAACTGCAGTTCCTGCGGAGGCGAGTCCCGCCGCAGCAACGGCCGCCGCCAAAGATGCCTTTAGTGCTGCAATCTTAACTGCCATCTTTGTCATCATTGATGTTAACTTCTTGCTGAACCATTTTGTATATTTATTACTAAAGATCTTCTTAACAGCCTTGAATCTGCCGGCACCCACCTTGGCCTTCAGTTCAGGTCCGACTGGCTTCAGTACCTTCTGAATAGGTGCTTCAGGCTTGTGACTTTTACCATGATATCTGTTGTAGATATTTTCGATCGAAAGAGTTTCCTGAATCTTAGGAAAGACCGCATTCATGAGGAGAAACTCACCAATCTGGGCCGCGACGGCCGCCTTCGGATCATAAATGTCAACATCAAGAAGGGGTGCGTGATAGAAGAATCTGCCCTGATCATTTCCGTTGAGGTTCCCCGCGTTTGAGAGAAGATTTTGGGTATATACCTTCTGCCAAATAGCCTTCGATGCCTCGGGGCTCACATAGCCCCATAGGATATCCTTCTGCAAACTCGTAGCGTTGTCGGCATCCCAGGGAATCTCGGATACAGGTGCTGAAAACTCTCCAAGAGCCGTTCCAAAGTCTGGAGGTACATCTGGGGGCAAGGGATCCTGTGGAACGTCGTCGGCCGTGTCGGCCATATCCTGTTCATCCTGATAGGCCTGATAGGCGTCTCTTGTTTCCTTATCGGCCAACCACTCAGCAGACTTTTCATTGGGTTTTACGATTTTCCCCATCATATTCGCGCTAAGATCAATAGGACCGAGGCCGTTCGCCTTTCGTATACCAATATAGGGATTCGGAGATTGGCAGCACATCCGTTTTCTATTGTCCATGCATTCGATCATCCTCTCATCGGCATTGCACTGGAACGGAACATCAGTTACGCCATAGGAAGTCGTGATGGATCCTGGAACAAAGCGTTTTGGAGAAGTTACTGGCACTTCCGGATTTGTTCCTCCGAATTGTGACATGTTAAAGCGTGCCTGTGCAGCGCTTTGAAATCCCTCGGGGCGTCTATTTCTTATAAACCAGATTCCTATGAAAATAAGTACTATAAGGCAGATTATCGGAAATACTCTGCCCCATGGCATAGCCGCTACCGTGAATCAAGATTTAACATTGTCTTATGAAACGCTGGCAATACTCGGAACCTGCGTCAAATCTATTACAGTGGCAGTGGGCTTCGCATCTTCAACCTCGGTCGAACTCATTGTAGAGGGTAGAGCAAGAGGCACTGCAGCAGCGGCCTCTTCACCCGTACAGCCTATAGCCTTCGCCTGTTCTTCAAGTGATTCCACCAAGACCCTATAGTTCCGTACAGTGGAAAAATGGTTTTCAGCCTGTGCTGTAGCAATAGCCTCTTTATATCCCTTAATCTGGTTTGATATGAGCGGGCACTGCGATGAAGTAAAGATGAGGCCTTCTCCTACATCATTGAAACCCTCTGTTTTATTAGACCTCCATGAAATGATCAAGAGACAGATTGCAATGCCTATAAAGAGTGCAAGATGAATGTAGTTCATTTCTTCTATAGTGAAAACTAAATAACTGGCATCGAAAAATCACAGTGGTATTCCCGTAAAGTCCGAATCAATCCAGTCCGGGAATCGAGTGCCGGTTGGATGCTCCTTATTAGGATCTTTTCAAGATCACTGGACTTCGTTACATTTGAAGCAATCGCGCCCTGTGTTTGTATGACCGCATTGCATATTATTTCTTTGCTTGTCTTTGTACTCTTTGTAGCCGTGGTATCGACACATTTGTATTCCGAACGCATAGTATCCAGTATACTCTTTGAGTTCTTTAGGGCATCTGTGTTCGCGAGAATGGTATTTTTCATCCCAATCAGAGTTGTCAGCGCATTGCTGATATCCGTATACTTGGAATAATAGGCATTGCACGAGGTCGTATAGTTATCAAATGCATAATCTGCGGACTCATCTTCGTCACTTAGACTCTGGTCCATGCAGCTGTAGATCGTTCCACTCGCGTCCTGTGAGATGCAGACTATGTCATTTCGGGATAGATAGGCCATCTTTAAGACAGTATCACCAGCAATCAGTTTCGTCGCATTAGTGTGATCTTCACACAACCATGTCTGTCCTCCACTTTGTACTAGACTTGGTCCAGCCGTCGCGTTGAGGCTGACCTTCGAGCATTTAATTCTCGTCGGAGGCTGCATCACACCGGATCCCGCCGACGTTAAAAATCCTTCTTTTACATCTGTTGGACGGTAGCATAGAATATATAGAACGGCGATACATAAAATACCGGCGAGAGTTAAGCCCAGCCAGTCGACTCTAGCTGTCATCCTCTTTCAGGCGTCGAATAAGTGTTTCCGTGGCTGCGGGCCAGGTATATCCTGCCACGGTCTCTCGGGCCTTGGCGCCCTTCTTCTCTCGAAGCTCCGAGTCGAGTACATATTCTTCCATGGCAAGACAGACGTCATGGGGATCACAGGCTCGTGCCTCGCCCCCTACCGGGCTGAAGGCGGTCGGAAGATAGTAGCGCACACTTGGCTCCACCATTACGGAGTTCTCCGAGTTACAGAACTCAGTGAATCCGCCAATGGCCGGCACAACCTGCGGTACTCCGAGGCCCATCTGTTCAAACTGGCATAGACCCCAGCCTTCTCCATCTGCCGTTGTGATTCCTACATCGGCTGCGTTATAGAACATGTTGATATCCTCGTCGCGGAAGTTCATATTCTGCGCCGTAACAATGAGGCGATTCGCATAGGGCTCCACCGCAACGCCGCGTAGCTTCAGTTCTCGCGAATAGATCTCAAAGAGCCACCAGCCACCCTTTTCACCACGATCGCACACACATAGGAGATGCAAGGGCTTCGTGGGATATTTTACCACAAGCTCCACGAAGGCCATTATCAGAATATCATAGCGTTTCCGGGGCTGATTCCGATTTACATTTAGAAAGAGAAAGATGTCCTCGGGTAGCGCAATCGCCTTTCGAGCCGCCGCCTTAGGTACAGAGGTCAGCGAGGTATCGAAGCCGTGTTTCAAGACATCTATGGGGCGATGAACCCCCTGACCCGTGAGACAGCTCTTCCAGGCGTCTGTGAAGGCAAAGACGCGATCTGCATCGCGGTTTATTAGATCAATATAGGCCTGCGGTTGGCTCGTATAGACCTGGTCACAGTAGATCCAAATCTTAAAGGTCCGCGGAATCCCGGACTTTCGGATACTCTCTAGAAACTGTGCGACAACTGCGAGATCATTGTATATCATAACCACGTGCGGTTGTTTCTTGCGTATGACGTCGGGCAGAAGTCCGTAGCCGAATCCGGCCTGTAGAGGTTGTTCTAGAGCGGCCACGTCGATTACATCGACCTTGGGCGGATAGGGACGAAAGTTCGGAGGAACTGTGTGAAACTTCTGGAAGCCAAAGTGCGTGACGTCGAACTCCTTGGCGAGTTCCTGTAGAATCCCGTAGCTCACCTTGGAGTAGCCGGTCACCTGGTGCGCGTGGGTGCTCACTAAGAGAACACGTTTCGTCTTTGATGCCGGTGCTACAGCCATCTTATTTCCCAGAATCGCCTCTAGGCTTTGTAGGTAGGCAGGTACAGCCATCTAGAAGATGTCTGTGTCTGTACTTTATGCCATTCAACGGTGCCTCACAGTAACTCTACGGCCACCGCGTTTTACGGGCTTAGACCTATATGTACTCAATCCACGCATGGTTGCATGCACACCCGTCTTTGGTTTAGAATAGTTTTTAATAATCCTTGGATTTGGATATTTCATAGGGTTTAATCCCTTAAAGGGGCGATTCATCCTCTGGAGATTTGGAAATATATTATTCATATCTATTCTCAGGGCCTATATTATTCCTCCGTAAAGGTGAATAGGCCTATTGAAAGGAGTCCCAATAGGATGGCCACGATTCGTAGGCCCTTTATAGACTCATTAAAGAAGAACACGCCGATCAAGGTCACCACAATCATGCTTATAAGATTCCACAGGAGGTTCGCTGCAACCATTGACTCGAAGCGAAGAGCCTGTAGGAAGAGAAAGGGTTGCAGAGAATATAGGGCCGTACTTGCGGCAAGGCCTCCTAGATAGGGGAGTCTTCCCAGATTTGTGAGTTTCGCCACGCTCATCATGCCAATATCGAGGCTGGCCATGAGTAGACCAATCAGTAGAGGCATAATATGTTTTGGGATCATGGTCACGGTCTAAACTGTGCTCACGTTTTTATTTAATGAGGCCCCGCTATCTCAAAAAGGCTATACCAAAGGCCTTGCGCGAGGCCGTCTGGCTTCGAAAGAATGGACGTGTCTTTGAGGCCAAGTGCGCGACGAGCTGGTGTCCAAACTTGATCACTGTATTTAGCGCCCAGGCGGGTCACAATATTCCTGAATCAAAGGGTGGTCCCACGACTCTTCAAAATCTGGTTCCCATTTGCAGTCGCTGTAACCAGTCTATGGGAAACAAATATACCTTTGACGAATGGTGTCTCCTTGGCCGGCGTTCCTGGTGGTCTAGATGTTTCGGATGTCTTTCTTCAGTTCGGCCTTCAGCCTAGCCCAGGCTTCAAGCAGCTTATCACGGTAGGCCTCCAGTTGCTCAATGTTCGCTAATAGATGCTTCATGCATTCACCGGCCTGGGTCCAGGATTCGAGAGGCAGTAACGGCAGCTTCGTAGGATTCGGTCCAACGATAAGCGGCACGGCTCCGCATTCCAGTGCCTCATAGATTCGAAAGGTCTCTGCATTTTGTCCGGCAGGACATGGTACAAAGACTGAATCCAGTAGGAGTTCCAAGTACTCGGTCTTTCCGAGATTGGCTGGGTCCTGCCATTTAGGAAAGAGGCGGAGTACGGCGCGATCGGGTGGCAGACTTCGAAGCTCGGCGCGCGTACCCCATTCAGTTCCGACGAAGCTCCAAATCTTGGTGCGAAAGGGCAGCTTCGGTACAGAGTTTCCTGTAGGGCGCCAATGATATCCGAGAGGAATCGTGAGACCCTTACCGGGCCTCGCATAGTTCCGAATCACACCCTTACAGAAGGGATGATCATAGAAATCCACGGGATCTCGTAGACCCTCATCGCTCAAATGCAGAATCCGAAAGGGCTTGTTCCACATGGCCAGGGCCTCCCGTGTCTTTTGCACATAGGGACCCTGCACAATAATAATCGGATTCGGTGGTGCGGCCTCTAGGAGCGCGACAGCCAACACCTTCGGATCACCAAAGAGCTCACAGAGCCATTCATATTCATATAGACCACTCAGATCAAGAGGTTCCACACAGGCAAGAGGCACATCTGACGCGGGTGCCTCGAAGAATCGCTCATTGTTATTCCACAGATCACTATCGAAGGTGTCTATGCGGGCGAAGTCGTTGAATTTCGATGCCTGATAGACTGGATCAGTGTCCTGATAACATCCGGCCACTGTCGGCGTCATCACATAGGCATTCAGACTACAAAGAATATGATCCGCGCTCGTCCAGATTCCCTTGGTCCTTACTGCCTCTAGAATACGTCGCGCCCCACGAGCCGTAAGATAATAGGCGTAGGCGCAGAAATGAAAGTACCGGGTTGGCACAGGCTGCCCAAAGAGCTGATTGAGTTTCACGCGGCCTAGACCCGGTCCCACGTTCTCTATGGCATCTGCGAATCCTCTCTTGTTCGGCGGCAAAACGCCCCCCAAATAGATCACCTCTGTGTCTACAGGCGCCTCTATCCGATTCCATGCATCAAGCCACCCGGGATCCAGGGTCGCATCGTCCTCTAAAATCAGATAGCCGGGCGCGGAGGAGTTTACGAGTTGGGTCCAGAGTCCAAGATGACTGAGGGCACAGCCTGCGACGGCCTTTTTCCAAAAGAAGTCGTTGTTGGCCAGAAGTTGCCGGAGGCCGGGAGTTAGCTGAAGGGTTCGGCCGTCGACTGCGGGCCATCGCTTGGCATTCACGGTTAGGCGCTTGAGACGATCTGGGCGGCGATCCAGATTAATCACATAGGTTTCTGGCTGCTGCGGCTGCGCTTTATTGTTCGGCTTCGCCTTACCAAGAGCCAGAAGACGTCTTCCGAGTTCAGCGATCGTTCGGCGCGCCCATTCCACTCTATAGTCGCTGAGAGCCGGAACGGCCGCCATACGAGCCCATAACTCCGGATCATCCTCCACGCGTCGAACGGCGGCCACGAGTTCCTCCGGAGTTCGGAATCCACGGGCGTCAATGAAGCCAGCCGGATCAAACTCTCGCTCCACGTAGGGATCTCCCCAATAAATCGGAACGCATCCGGCGGCCTTGGCGTGCAGCAACTTCTCCGTGCAGTAGCCGGGGGCCGCCGAGTTTTCATAGGTAATGCAGAAGCGGTAGTTCTTCAGAAACTCCACCTTTCGGGCCTCTCCGCCGCCGCCTCCGGGGCCGGCTAAGAGTCCTGGGCCCATCGTATTAAAGAGTTGCCCCGCAGAATCAACGGGCTTCCAGGCGTTCAAACTATGAAAGGCCGCATTGCGCACAGGATTGACGGGATTCGAAACCACAAAGGCGCAGAAGCGATCTCTTGGACTCACTCGAGCCTTCGTACAAGATTCCAGAGAAATCGGAATGGGATTCCTGATCTGGGCAGGATCGGCTCCAAACCAGTCGATCTCAAGAAGCCAGAGTGGAAATCGGAGATAGTTCTCTCCAATCATATAGCCTTGCTGGAAGCCCAGATTGAGCTGGGCCTCCGGAACGGGTGGAGTATTCTCTCCGGTGAAGTGAATCTTGGGTTGCCCGGGAGGCAGGCGCCTCCACGCGTCTCCGAAGGGGCCGAAGATTACAATATTCTCCGTGCCTTGTGCTAAACCACCCGTGATTTCGAGATCGGGTGCGGCCTGTTTTAGCAGCAGAGTGAAGAAGTTGTAGGCCGGATTGAAGTCGTGCCACATATCGCAGAAGCCTACATGAAACTTCGGCTTGTTTCCAAGAATGGTCTCAAGAGCACTGAGCGCCGCCGCTGGACTCCAGCGCTCGAGCCGCGTGCGACCCTCCTTTCGATCCGGCTTTGTAAGACGGTGAAGGGCATTCACGGCGGCCCCTATGGTGTTTTCATGGTAATAGGTGTCACTGAATCCGGCCTCCAGAAGCATAGGTGAGTTATGGATGAAGGGGATGCCGCACCATACGAGATCAAAGAGGGCCGCGCGCCCTTGTTTGAAGCGGCTGTGACTGATCACGCAGCTACCGGGTTCCAAGAGCCAGTCTGCGAGACGTTGGCGACCGAAGGTGTCGACCTTGAGGCCGGCGTCTACGCATAATCTCAGGGTATTTTCCTGGAAAAACTTCGTGCTGGCCACTGCTTCTGCGTTGTGCAGCCGCATGGACTCTATAGGAACTCCTCTGGTCATTGCCTCTCTTGCGACGACCAGTGGGATTACACAGCTGCTCATGTTGGTGACCTGTGTCTCTATGGAATGGATCCTCCATGGACCGGGTGTCCATTCGGGTAGGCCCGCTGAATAGGCCTCGATGAGGGTGGGCGACCAGATAAAGGGGATCGTTCGCACGGGCAGAGCGGTTAAGGTTTGGAGGGCCTGGGTCTCCGTGTCTGTAGTCCACACTTCGGAGAGGCCGGATAAGTCTCTTTTCTTGGAAACGACTGGAAAGATGGACTGCTCGATTTCCTTGAGAAGGAAGTTATTTGCGAGCCATATATGTCTTTTGGCGAAACGTTCGGGGCCGCTCAGGGGTGGTCCGCACTCTATACATAGATCATAGCCCGAGGCATTCTTCAGGGGCACCACGGTCCAGGCCGCCTTCAATGACTCACAATCATCCCACCAGGCCTGCTCCGTTCGATTGATTAAGTGCACGTCGCCGAAGGGCTTGAGGGCCTCGGCAAGAGCGATGGCCTGGCCATGGAGGCCTCCGCTAAAGACGGAGTGCTGCATGGTTGTTGTAACACCGATTCGCATTGTGTAAGATTCGTTTCACTGGTTTAGACCTCATAATGCCACAAAGCTACCCTCTCGAGCTCTCTGCTGTCGAAGACCTAGTTCACGCCCCATGCGCTTCAAGGTCGCATTTGTGAAATCATCGTTGGTCTTGCGTCGTGTCTTTATGTGTCTTTGAACTCGTTTTATGGCAGCCGATCGCTTTCCCTTTCTTTGCGCATTTCGGACCATTCGTAGGGCCTCGCCTACCCCCTTGCGCACATTCCGCTTTGCCTTTGATTCAATATCAGATGCCTTCTTAACCTCTTTTGATGCAGCCTTCTCCTCCTCTATAGAGCCCTTCAGGCGCTCCTGTGTAGAAATAAGCTCCGCACTTCTTTCTAAGACAGTCTCATGCGCAACCCTATCAACTGCAGCGGCCTTCACAGTTTCTAGATGGGCCTCTTCAAGTCTTCTCTTGGATTCTTCGATGGCCGCCTGCCTCGCACGGAACTCTATAAGTCTCGCTGGATCTTCCTCATATTCGCGTAAGAAACCGAGCGTTTGATGTATATGATGTTTCAGTTCTTCCATTATGCTCGTATAGGGCTTCGTTTCTTCGAAGGCGTCATCTTTTACAAAGTCGGATTTTTCTATAAAGTGACATTCTTTTACCTTATAGGTTTCTGTTTCATACCCATAGACATCTCTGATAAATCTGTGGATAAACTCGATCAGATATGGGGAATCCTTGACTCTTGAGTCGTAATCGAGAATCATTCCGAGAATGAAGCACTCGACTTCCTTAAAGATGTCCTTTGTGTGGCCTGGAAGATTCTTTAAAATATGAAGGAGCCACTGTGAGACGTATTTCAAGACGAACTCATTTACGCTCTGGTAACTCTGATCGGCCAACTTTCTGGAATTTACATCCTCCATAAGACGTAATAGATGATAAAGAAATAGAATCGTTGTGGTATAGGTTACATGACGCCGTCCCTCACATGGGTCGATTCTATGAACCCGTTCACATTTGTTTCTGAATCTTAGCGCAAGAATCATGGATGGCGCATAGGTTCTACTGAGCTCTAGATGCAACGAGTTATTCTGTTCTTCGGGTCCTGATACCTCTGTATTCGTGGGAGCCTCATTTGCTTCCGCTGGAGCCTCATTTGCTTCCGCTGGAGCCTCATTTGCTTCCGCGGGAGCCTCATTTGCTTCCGCTGGAGCCTCATTTGCTTCCGCTGGAGCCTCATTTGCTTCTGTATTTGTTGGTGGAGCAGCTACATCCGCAGCGGGAGTTATCTCATCATCCTCACTATCCGAAAATGGTTCGAACTCGGGTTCAACGATCATTGTTACCAAGGCCCAGTTCGGAATCTTCGGCCCATTTCCTTCAAGGGTAAGAAACTGTTTCGCGCTCGCTAAAAAGTTATCTTCATAATCATCCTTTACGGTATCAACAAATATAGAGAGAGGCTTCTCAAGAAAGTTAACAAGCTCAACCCTTTCTTTCTCCGTCATGTAGTTTCTGAATAAGGAACAAACTTCCTCTAGCGTGTCGGTTGTTTTCCGTTTAAACACTCTTATTCTTCGAACAAGAGAACTTATACGATCATCCCTGCTATTTTTATCCACGTAGGCCCGTGCACGATTCACCATATCGCCCCTACCCTTTAGGGCCCGTTTCAAGGAACTAAGATTTTTTCTGTATAAGGATGCTCTTTCGATCGTGTCTAGAGCCTCTTCACCGGCCGATTCTACTGGCTCAAGTAATATTCTAAGCGATACGATTTGTCCATATTTATCAAAGACTTCCCTTATACGCTGCTGAGCGTCATCTATACCAAGCGAGTTCGGCATACCCGCCTTTATCCGTGATATAACACTCTCTCTATATTCAATAAAGGTATCGCGCGCCTGTCTATAGGATGTATTCATAAGATAGTCCTGTGGTTCATCCGGTTTAGGAAGAGCTTCTACCATCGTTGCTAAACGCTGTTCATCAGAAAGTATTTCATATACCTGCTTTTTCCTCATATAAAAAAGCCATTTTTCACCCTCATATGACCATGAAAATGCGCAATCAACTTCCTGTTCTAATGCGTATGCTGCACAAAGTATATCGATTGTAACAAGAATGATCGGAATATTTCTTGGTAAACCCTTATACCGATTTTCACGATACTTCTCTGTACATGATAGCACTTCGAGCCAATCACCAGATCTCTTATTTTGAAGCAGGGTGTAGTATTTTCTGTAGTCAGTTCCATTAAATGATATAAATAATCTCAACAAGGAATTCGCAATATTAGGAAGGCTATTCCACGTAGATTTATCCTTTTGTATAAGTGTGGTACTGTTAAAATCTCCATTACGAAATATAATATTGAGTTTATTCTCTTTGATGGGTTCTAAGGTAAGATCAAAGATTGAATAAAAGGTGGGGTCAGGGGATTCTAGATCAGTCGCCTCATATTCTATATTTGTTGAAAGGCTGTCACCCACGGATATAACATTTGTAGAATGAGTCTCCTCATCTATTTTTGATATAGTCTCAGTTAGTGAACGATCATTTTTAGATCCACCATCGTTCATAAATTCTCGAGGACTGACATAATAGACCGTGCGTTTCACGGGATTCTCTTCTGGCTTTTCAAATATATGATGAAATCCGCACTTATCGGTATCTACACAAAGGGCGACATCTCGTGGTGTTTCTCCCTCTACAGTGGGTGCGAGAAACTCCATTAACTCTGAGGGTAGTGTATTATCATTCAATCGGAAGGAACTGACTTCGTATACTGTATCTCTTACTCGGATCTCTTCAGGCGCAAAGGTTCCATTGAAATATTTGGCCTTAAATGTTGAAGAGTCTGGGCTATCTGAAAACTGCAGATGAGTATTTAGCATTTCGTATTCAGAGGCAATCGGTTCCGTATATGGCTTTGGAGTGCCTATTCCCTTATGTTTTTTTGAAAACATACTGAATATTTTTTCTGTTATATGAGTTCGCGTCTTATTATCAAAATCATGTTTTGCGTCCGCCGCCGCCATATTTGCCAATGTATTCCAGCGTCCCTGATTCGGAACCTCCATCTATTCTGTGTCCCCATTTCTCAACAGACGCTTCCACGCAGTCTGTACGACAGGGTTATATGGAGAGTACCTCCAGGCAATCATGGCAGCGTGAGCGGCATAGGTCTCTCTACGTGACGCATGGGTGGCCGTTTGACCCAGCTGTTTAACGGCTCCTGCAATATCTGATCCAGAATAAAAGTATCCGAACTTGGCCCATGACGGTGAGTTGTGTATGACCGGGAAGCCGGCCCACATGAGTTCCAGAGTCATATAGTTGAACTCATTATTTACGTTATGGAGGATAAAGGTGGCGGAAGGCCATGTGGACATCACGGATCGAATATCCATGCGTGGCAAGAGTTCGACAGGTCCGAGGCTAGGTAAGATATTGTCCATAAAATGTGATATCTGCTTAAAACGATCGCCATTGATAACAACGGCGGCTCGGCCGGCCGCCTTTGCTATAAGTAGAGGCACAAAGGCCGTTTTCTGGAAGCTGATATTGGGCTCCATGATGATAAGAACCTCTGGACCTGGTTCCCACCGTATGGCTCGGTCACGATCCAAGAAACACGGATCCCACACATAGGGGGCAATCATGTCCTCAATACGGCTTGGCGGTCTCACGTGATTGATATAGGAGGCGTATTCAGCATGCTGGGCATAGTGCGGTGAGGTCCAGATCGCATCCAGTTCACCCACGACGTGGTGAGGAAAGTAGTTGGACGGATAGAACATGGGGGTTTCGATGTCGATATTGAGAATATTGCCGAGATAGAGCTTATAGCGCTTGCCGCCGAGAATCTTAACCATTCGGCGAACAGAGGGGTCGAAGCTCATTCCAATCTCGATCAGGCATAGCAGATTCTGAATGGGATCCTTGGCCACTGTCTCGACAGTGATCATGCGACAGGAACGAATAGGGCCCGGAATATTCTCCAGACTGGTTGGGAGATTATTTACAAAGAGGATGGGTGCATAGCCCATGGCATCGAACATGCGATAGAGTATAAAGACGTTTTGAAAGAGACCATTTGCGAAGACATTGTCTTCCGTAATGGTCGCCGTTGCCAATAGGATCACTTGGCGATCGGCGAGTTGCCGTGTATCGATTGGTACCCGAGGTACGAGGTCGAATCCGGGATCACCCTTCGACTCCATTGTTAGAAGATATCCGTTCGTTTAAGGCCTTGACCTCGGCCTTCAACGCCTTAACTGCCTCAATAAGAACTGGAATAATCTTATGGTACTCCACGGTTGCCGGTTCACCGGCATGCCATGCCTCTGGAAGCACCTTCTCCACGTCCTGGGCCACAACGCCAACATCGGTCACTCCATTTAACCATTCAAATCTGACTCCATGAAGTCCCTCTAAAATCTCTCCGTCGAGGGGGCGGATATTTTTCTTAAATCGGGCATCGGAAGGCACTCCTGCGCGCCACTCGGCCGTGCCAACCGAATCAATGCAGGTCAGATATCTTCCGAGCGCTGGTGCGCCGGCAGATATGACCAAGGATCCTCCGATGACCGTGTTTGACAGAGTCGTGCCAGGGGCACTGAAGGGTACGACACTGTCTGCCTTTATCTGCTTCGTATCGAAGAGAACCATTTGTTGCAGCTGTTCCACGGCCGTATTCAGGCTGGCAGCGGGCCCTGAAGAACTCGTGATGACATTCTGGAGTTCTACGATGTTCAGGACAAAGCTATTCGCGCCCCCTGTGGTCGCCATTTCTATCTGTATCATAGGAATGTCGAGTACGGTCGTAGTAAACGCGAGCACCAGCGTGGTGCTTATTGATACAGCCAGAACCATTAACGCAGTAGTGATGTTACCGAGTCTTAATCCCGGACATACCGTCACCATTCGTGACTCCATTGGTCATCTTTCAACGCCAAATAGTATTGTGATTAGCACGGTGGCCGGCGTGAAGTTCGCTGACGGAACGAGCTCGACAACTATCTTGAATGCCTTCGGATATCTCACTGTCACGAGCCGTGACTCGACCTCCTGGATACTGGTAAACTCCTTTGGCTTTCCTCAAAATCGTTCCGTGGCCAGTGTAAGTAGTCTTACAACAGATTCTGTCACGAGCGGCAGTGTTTATGCCTCGCAGTTCATAAGCACTGGCTATGTCACTGCGAATGAGGGGCGCTTCAGTACTCTCGACTGTGGTGGACAGGGTCTGTTTCGTAGGCTGGTTGTCGGTGAACCCTATGTGGCAGTTCCAGGCGTTGATCTCACAGTAAACGGCTCGATGGATATCTCTAGAAACACTCGTATAGGCGGAAGCATGAGAGTTGTGGGATCAATGCAAACCGGCTCCGTGAGCACGGGTGCAATCGTAGGCAGAAGTCTCTCACTCCAAGGCGGGATGATCATGGGTGGCAACCTGTCTGCGCAGAATGCAGCCATGGAAATAGGTACTGTAAGCGGTGTATCCGCGAATATAGAGCAGATCACTACCTCTTCATTAGTTGGGAATAGTATAAGGATGGATGTAGCGGCCACGGGGGAACTAACGACAAGTACTCTGAATATAAGCAACCGTCTTCAGATCCAGGGGCTGACAATTACTCCCGTTAATAGTACGTTCGTGTTTTCCGCGCCACTTTCAATTCCATCCCTAACAACTGATTATGCAAATGTGGCTAACTCGATTGTCACAAGTAATCTGCGCGTCTATCGTAGTATTATTGCACCCGAGCTCTCTCTTCTACAGCTCTTTTCAACTCAGATCATAAATCCAAGAGGATCAATGACAATATCCAATATAAATAGTGATACTATTGTAGGGCGCAGTATTTCATCACAGACTCTGGCGGCCCAATATCTTACGGCTTCCAATGTCGCGGTTTCAGGAAACATCATTCAACCTGCCGTGGGATATCTTACTCTCAACACCGCTATCATGAACTCTCTGTCGACACAGTCTCTTTATGGTGGAACAATCAAGGCCACCAACTTCGCTGTGAGTAGTCTTTCGGTTCAGAGTCTTAATATAATAGGAAATTTCACAGGATCTAATCTGAGTAGTCTCTATGTTCCAAATGCTATCGCAACAGTCTCGTCTATTGCAGCCTCTACACTTATAACAACGAATCTGATCACATCCTCTCTAAGGTTGGAATCCGCTATCTTGCAAACAAACTCAACCCTTCTCGTGACAGCCTCGACAGTAACTATGAAGGCTATTTCAACAACGAGCCTTGAGACTAGAAATATGACGACAAGTTCCTTGACAGCGACTAATCTTATCTTAGGCGATCCTGTAAACCCCGCGCTTCGAGGTCCGTATTTTGTCTGTACAGGATCCACAAACTGTGTTATAACAGGGGGACCAGGAGACTATTATTCTCCTCTCTTTCTGAGTAATGTGAAGCCGGCCAACTATGTCGCAGGCACCCCCTATCCGGTCCGCGCAACCTTCCAGTATATTATTCCAACGGCTGGCGGATCTCTTCCAGGAAATCAGCTCTATGCCCAAAATGCTCTCTTATGGGGAAATGAGTTGAATACGACATCCTTTGTAGATGTTGGTCTCGGAGATTCTGGTTCCCAATTCACCGCCGTTGAAATGTACGGATATTACGCAGAAGATCAGACCTCAAATACCTCAATTCTATATCAAACTACGAATTTGAACTCGAATGCATTTACATGGAGAGCCACCATGGTCAACGATTCTGCGACAACTCTCGTTCTCAAGACGACCTCTAATGCCAACTATAGTCTGCTTGACCCCAACGTATATATAAACATGCAGAATGGTGTTCTCAGATGGGATTATGCTCTAAATGCAACCACCATACAAAACTCACTGAATGACATTTCCACGCGAAATCTTTTATACTATGGGTCTCTTAAATTCATTTCAGATCCCAGGCTAAAACAGAATATAGAACCTGCGAATCTTCGTCGGTGTTATGACATTGTTCGTGATATTCCTCTGCACCGGTATGAGTTCATCGACTCTTATGTGTCGAGCTTCCAAGTGACAGATCGTCGTAGGCTCGGTATCATGGCCGACGAGTATGAACAGATCTTTCCAAAATCGGTTACAATAATGAAGAGTCCAGTTCCTGGGCTTTCATCCATTAAAACAGTGGATACACAGCAACTCGATATGGCACACTTGGGTGCTACTCAATATCTTTTAAATGAGATTGCCGAGCTGAGAGAAATAATCGAGAAACTTAATATCGGCACACCACGATAGATGGAGGCAATCATAGATGAGAATACCTCCGTGATTCGGATAAATAGCTCATCCATCTCCCCTATTGTATATCTATCAACCACACGGGTCGTAGATCATTTCGCAACAGTGATCGACACAGGATATGTTACACCGGATACTCCTATTCATCTGAGCACAGTTGACACTCTCATAACCGGCGGCCAGACAGATCTCTATATTCGTCAACCCTTTGGATATATCTCTCTAGTAGCCGTATCTGAAGATGAGTGGAGTGTGGTTAACAGAGATCCTTTTTCAGTCAATGTACCTGTGATTCGGGCACTCGATGCGAAGTCTGTCACTATGAATACTCTGTCAACCTCTCTTCTCTCCTCGCATATCCTACGATCAGAATATCTCAATCTGAACTCTGTTACTGCGGGACAGGGCAATATTGGAACTCAGGGTCTACGATTTGACTCTCTTAATGTCTCTTCAAATCTGCAAGTGGGTACACTCTCAGTCTCAACATCTCAATCTGCCTCTGCCTCTCTTCTCGATATCTCAGGTACGAGTGCCACCATACAAGAGAATCTCACTGTAGGAGGTACTATAGAACTACAGGATATCAGAGTGAGAACTATTACCGCCACCAACTTTTATTTAGATTCTATCACAACATCTAGAAATACAACTCGGACCATAGAGTTCTTAACGATGGCAGCACCTTCCATGGCGGTATCGACTCTTATAGCATCAAATATGTATCTCGGATCTACATCTATAACAGAGACAGAACCATCTATTGGAAGCAGTATCAAGACATCTTCAATAGGCGGAGACTTCTTACAAGCCTACGAACTGTCCACGCCCACTATTTCTGCAAAGACTATCGAAGGAGAGTTATACATTATACAACTGAGTTCCAGTGCAATCGTAAACCCCCTTGGATCTCTTAGCCTCTCCACTCTTACAATGAACTCTATTACTGGCCGTGATCTCTACGGCACGGATATATCAGCGAGTACAGTGAGTCTATCCTCGATCACGATGACTAGTGAAGATCCTACATCCATTGTTCTTCAAACAGCAACCGATGATTTTATTTTTCTGGACTCATTCTGGTCTATTTCTACAAATGCTCTGACGACTGGATTCATGAGCACATCAACGCTTAGCGCAAATAATATATCTACGCAAATGCTAACAGGGGATAATGTCTTTGTAGATACTGTAGAACCCTCGAAGTTTACGATTCAATCTGAGCTCTCTCTATTGGGAAATCTCTTCTATACTCCGAAGGCCTCTCTTACGACATCGGAATTGTCAACATCTGTAGCGCATATAGCATCTACGAGAACGATAAATCTATCGGGTTTACAAAGTCTAGAATCAGAACTACTCAATCTTTCTAGCATTCAAGTGGCTCACACTTCGGCAGAGTCAACCTCCGCATTCAAAGCTTCCACGTCGAATATTTTTACACGAAATATAACTTTGGGAAACCGAATCCAGCTCAATCCCATGGATCCGCGTATTGAGATTGATTCACTGACTCCTCTTGATCTGCCACCCTATCAGACTCTTACTGGCATTGGTACCTATACAAATCCTGTAAAAACCTTCAATACTCTTGAAACTACCGTGTATTTCTCTATTTATAATCCTTCAGGAAAACCTCTTTATCTGAATCTAAAAACAAGACATACAAATCTTCCTCCCCCTAATGCAAATCTAAATGGAGGTGCCTTTGGCTACATCAATGGTGTCGCGATGTACGCTGTGGATAACCAACTACAACAGGAGCTCGTTGAAATAACGCAGCTCGACATTAATATAGGCAACTATCCGAGCGACTCAGTCAATCCTTCTACAGGTGATAATACACCCTATTTTGCATGGGTGGTGATATCCCCCAGCGTAACAACAGATGAACTCACTCTATGGGTGTCAAATAATCTGAATGCAGTCGACGTGGCTTCAAGAGCCACTATTGATACAAATGCCGGCCTCAGTCTGCGCCAAGGCATCATTGAATGGCCCTCCACAATCTACGGGGTTTCAATCATAAACCCCTTTAATGATATTCAAACCCGCTCTCTGTTCTACACGGGCTCTCTGCAGAGTGTCTCGGATAGGGCTCTTAAACGTGATCTTGGAGAGGCCGATCTAGAGGCCTGTGTAGCTGCCGTGAGAGTTCCTCTACACACCTACGAATATACTCCAGTCTTTGCCTCGACCTTTCAGGTTGAAGATAGAAGACGCCTGGGTCTTCTAACAACAGAGGTTCAAACTGTTCTTCCGAAGTCAATCAGTCTTGAAACGATTCTAGGAGTCCCAACCGAGGTCCTAAGTACGGATCAGATTCGATACGCCCATCTTGGTGCCACGAAGTATCTGATCGCTGAGGTACAGCGTTTAAGGCAAAAACTCCTGGACACTTAGAAGTGGATGACCAGTTATTATAGACCCTATACATCTGGGTCCGATTCAGGATCTGAATCGGAATCAGATACAGGAAGCTATTCAAGTTACGATAGCCTAGATATATCAGAGTCCTTGCCAAACTTCCGGGCCTTGGCACAAGGGCTGGCCGCTGGGCCAAGCTTCGACCTATCAGAACAGATCCTATTTGCCAAACCGCCTATGGGCTACCCCCTTATTTCAGAACCCACCGATTTCAAGGGCTATGAAATCAAGGCCGATACATCAGGTATTCAACTCAAATCCAATACTCAGTCCGTCAATAGCATTATAATGTTGGTCTCGAATGACCGGGATCGGTCCGTCTTTGGTCAACCAACCTATGTCACTCTCAGACTTCCACGAATTTACAGGAATGTTACGGCCTTTCAAATAGTTCAAATAAAGCTGCTCTCCTCCTTTTTCTATTTTCGACCGGCTAAGTTCAACACGGATATCACCATTCTAGAAAACGGGCGCTCTAAGATAAGATCTCTCATTCGGGAGGGCACCTACGATATTAATAGTTTAATGACGGAAATACAAACTCAACTAAATGAGACCCCCCTCTTTTATGATTTTCCTAACGGCTTCCAGGAGTTTGCAATCCGATTCGCCAGCACGGGGGACTTTGGCGTGAACTTTAACTATCCTGGTGAAACCTATTATAACAGTCTTACACAAATCTTCATACCGAATCCGACAATGACTAGCATAGTCTCAAACTACTTTCAAAATCAGTTCGCTGGCCTGTCCAGCTACACTACGGATCAGCTGAAGGTGGCCTATTACTATCCTGTATTGAAGGAGGCTCTACTAAATACTACTCTGATTGACCTGAATCTCACTTCTAGTTCGCTCGAGCCAGGCGAGACCGTCTACAGTCGCTGCATCTATACCTTCCAGGGCATTGATGATCCCGTTATCCTGGACATTGTAAATAGCAATCTTACCGTTCTCGACACCTATCGCCTAGAAAACACCTTTCGATACTCTCTTGTGAATCAGTACTCAGTAACTCTGCAAGCTCAGTCAAATCGTATTCGGATTTCCAGTTCCAGTCTAAATCGAAGTCTAGTGACACTTCTACAGACAAAGCAGGCCCAGTATTTGGCACAGACTCTCACGGCCGCCGGTCTCACAGCGGCCACCTACGCGGCCCTACAGACACAGAACTCTCTTCTTCTGGCAGTCCTAAATGACATGTTTTACTTTCTGGAACGCTATCTCGCCATATATTTTGGAATACCCTTTAACACCTATGATCTCTCCTATCTCGCGAGTCCGGAATTTGTAGTTCCTATTCGGAATGCCGCCGGTGCGGTGGGCATTAGCTCGAACTACGATGCGGCCGTTTTAGCCAGAGGTGCGAAGCCCATTACCACAAATATCTTGGCCCAGTTTCAACAAAATCCCCCCTATTACTGGCCAGGCTACTCCAATGTGCCGAATCGCACGATTCCGATCAATCTGGAAACAGGAAATCCAACAACCAGTTCAAACTACTCCTATGATATCTTTAAGGGAGAGCAGGATAGATCTCGGCGTTTCATTGATCTGAGTAGTCAAATATTGTATACGAATGCTTTGACCCGCTATTCGGATATCGTGGTTCCACTAAATGCAGCCGAATATACGGTTTTTCAATTTAAGAGTCCTGTTCGTCAGACTCTACAGATTGAAACGCTACCGAGGCCCACGGAGTATCGTTATCTCGCCTATAATGCGGTGAACGCGAACACATCCAATCAACAGATCTTTGATAACTCCTATAGCTTTGTGAATACGCAGCCTGAGGCACTCAACTTGATTCTTGAAAAATATACGATAGAGAATATTCCAGGATTTTCAACGGCACCCTTTGGCCTCAGCTACTCAGAGGGTCTGGCTCTCTGGGGATCAAGCTCGATAAGAAGCTATATCGGATTTACAACCCATCTCTTTGAGATTGTCACGCTGACTCCTACAACAGATCAACCTCCTCCCTACAGATATCCACTTTCTATCACTCTTACAAGTGTATCAGATGTCTTTGTAACACCGATGAACATCTTTATCTACCACGATCGCGCCGCCTTTTTTGCAGATGTATCCTCTAATGGTTCAGAAAGCCCCTTTAACTATCTGGCCACCGCGAATACAAAGGATCTCAGTTCTGTCACACTTACTCTCAATGTATACGCGGGACAGACCTACTATATCCTTGTGCGGGCCTCACCAACCTCTGCAACACAGACCTTCCGCGTAATACCATGGCAGGCCTCGGGCGCCTTTGAAGTAATCTCAAACTCTCTGGACTCCTTCGATCCTCTTGCTAATCCTACTACTACTCAGGCTCTCTCAAACTTCAACTATGCGCAGGTTACAGATCCGGCGTGGATTCAGCTGCCGGTAAACTCCGCACTCATTCCACCCACGCGGATAGATCCCCTGTATACACCTCTTACTCTTTCAACTGTTACCATAGGCTATGACGCGAATGGTATCAGCACTGATCTGACCAACTACTTCGGATATGAGCCTGATACCTTTGGAGTAATAGACTCTGTAGCCACGCGAATCGACCCCATCACGGGTTATATCTTTCAAAAATCATCGCCCTATAATACATCGACTCAGACCTACTTTTACAACGGATCCCTCAATACCATTCTCTCGCCACAGGGTGCCTCGGTCTACACTCCTTCTACTGTAGTAAGCCGACAGACCTCGATTGTACACACCTACTATAACACCTATCTACCCAACTCTATAAATCAGGCTCCCATGCTTTCGGGTGAAATCATTTCATCCGAGTACGTTGTTCCCTTCACCTCAACCATCACGACGAGACCTATAAGAGGATACACCTATGGAGGATCGAATGCGTCGATTCAGTTCGGCGATGGCGTAATGGGAATCTCCTTCGTTCCCCAACAGGGTGCCTGGACTCTCGAGCGAGCAATGATCGCCAGCGCCTATACCACAGTGGATCCGAGCATCGACACGAATCGCGGTATACAATATCTGGGAGTCTTTAGGGCAGGTGAACTTCCAATATATTCTGCCGACCTGCATTTGACCAGTTCCATCACTGTCCTACGCCAATCGAAGGTGGTCACCTACGGAGAATCGAATATAAACTTCGGATTCGGTCTGGGTGGCGCGACCTTTTATGAATTCACGCGAGATCCCTCCTTCTCATCGAGGACAGTCTATGGATATTCTCATATTCTCGGAAAAATAGATACGGATGCGAGAACAATATACACTCTCGTACCCTTCAATGCGGATGGCCAGATTCTCCCTTACCAGGGACTTCTTGGATCTCTCGTTCCCTATCCAAATGTAAACGTGGTTCCAGTCGATGTGAGCGCCGCCTATTTAGATGGCACTCGACCACCCGGAGGTAAGGAGCTCCTTGTACCTAGAGCCAATATGTCAACGACCTATCATATCACAGAGTCACAGTATGAGAGATCCATGCCTATAGGCACAACGGTAATGCATTACTTGACACCCTATCCCTTTCTTGAGGATTCGGGCGCGATGCAAACATGGGTGCCTCCTCCCAACTATGTAAATCCTGTCTTTGATGTCGATGGATATCTATTAACCGCAGATTCCGTCTTTCACATCTATAGCTACGATAAGTCTAATCGCTACTTTACAGAGGCCTATCAAATAGGTCTGGATCAACTTGTGCCTGGCTCGGGTGCAGAGTTTATTGGCGTGGCCGCCAATGAGACCCAGTATGTCTTCGCCTTTTACAGATCTGGCACTCTTATTCTTAAACTGATGGAGCCGGCTACTGGCAGAGTATCGAGCTCCTATACCTATGCATCACCTGTAGCCTTCGACGAGGTGAGACTGACGAGTTTCACCTATAATAATGCAGGAGGATTCACCTTCAGTGTGACATCACCTATTATGAACTCCATCTTCAGTCTTCCAACGGCGACATCCAGTGTATTCACAACTCTTGATATATCGAATGGACTTATTCTCACGCGCCAGTCTCCCAAAAATACGAGGGGGCAGTTTTATGTCTTTCAAGTTTCGGATGGATTGATCACGGAATATATCTACATTGATCCCACGCGCACAGGAAGTTCCACGGCTCTTGTTGCACGGGTAGGAGCCGCCTATGTTGCGACCACAGTCATTCGCCTACCAGGCGCCTACACGAATCCCATTGTCGTGCGAGAACCCTATAGAGAGGACATTCTCTTCTTACAACCTGGATCTCTCACACTCCATCAAGTCACTGAAGTCTCTGACAACATCGCCACTGTAAAAGCGTCTCTCTTTCACTTCTATGATGAACCCACAAAGCTCTACCAGGGTGCCAATGGTGCAAAGTGGGCCTTTGCAGATACAATCTATGCGAATCGGAATAATGCCGCAGATGCACCAAAGGCTATTACGCCAGCCTGGCAGATATTCTATCCAACACAGCGTCTAGTCTTCACACAGACTGCGAATAACTTCAGTTTTATGCAGGATCGGACAGGTATTGAATATCCAGAGTATCCGCACACGGCCATTACGGTCTACGATTCTCTGTCTAAACTCCGGGCTGACATTGGTAACGATATCAGTGGTAAATGGGGTCTGGAATCGTCAAGTAACTTCTTGGTCGGTGATTACCGCTTTTCGGGACAGGAATTCCATGCAGAAATCTTTTCCGTACCCTTGGAGCCCGGTAAGATCTATTATGTAACTCTTCGAAACTATACGCCTACTGAGAAATCACAGGCTATTCTGCGCTGCAGTCTACCGAATAAGTACGATTTCGGTTACGTGAAACTCGCGGATCTAAGTGGAGAGGTTGCAATCGCAGCGACGAGTTCAACACTCTTTGCTCCAGACTATCGTGAATCATTAATTGGATTTAACTCAAACTTTCTTGTATCCTCCATCACCTTTGGGGCGAATATTATTCAGGGATTCAATGGCTCCAATCTTTCCAATATCACCGGCTTTGGTGACTTCTATTCGCGGTTCACGAGTCTCTATGCAACCTACAATAATCAAGTAAAACAGGTCGATTCGATTAATGCGGCGGTGACCTCGAGCATTAATACCTTTATTCAGACAGATTTGAAATATATTTTACCATCTGTCGCCCAGAATCGTCAGCGGTATACGGATCCACTCACCTTCTCGATTTTATGGAAGTCCTCCCTAACAGCCAACTATGATAAAAAGGAGGATAACTGGGGTCTTGGATGGAATCTTGGATACGACAAGGCTGATACACCCCCTGCTACAGTACAGATTTCACAATCCTTCTTCAAGATTCTCGATGACTACATTAATCTCCGACTGAATCCGGAATATGATATGAATCGCGTGGACTCTGGAGCAAAGGAGAATCTCTCTCTGACAAATGAGCCGACGGGTTCCACGAAGGCCTTTCACGCGAAACTTCTGCTGGCCAACTTCGGCAGCTATGCCCAGACACTGATCAGCAATCCTCTGGCATTCTCACCTCCTCTTGGGCGTATGGATAAGATCACCTTTCAGTGGCTCGACGCCACGGAGGTCCAGATTGATAATAGTGATTGCGAATGGAATGTTGTTATACAGATTGTTGAAAAAATGGAGGTGGTGGAGATTCCAAAGATGCCCTACGTCTTTCCTGGGGCTTCCATGGGAGGCGCAATGCAAAGCTAAGCTCCGTATAGGAATGAGCGCGAAGCAAAACGAACTCCCATCAAACTTTCCCACTTCGGATGGATCCCCGCTTCAGACACAGCCCCTAGGCTCTCAGGGTCCGAAGCCCTTCTTTCCCCCAGTCTGTCTTCAGTCGCACTGGGATGCAACCCAGATTCTGAAGCGGACACTTCCCAGTGGCCATATTTCGCTGCCAACGGATCCCCGTCCATGGACTCGGGTCTGTATGGAGTACACCACCGCCGGCGACAATGACGTTGCACCCAGCGTAAATCCGAACATCGTGCTTCCCCCCGGCGGCTCAAGAGCTCCCTATGAGCTCTACTCCAAGGCTATTGCGAATGAGTCGGCTCTGAGAGGCCTCGATCGCCCTCTAGGAACCTGTGAGTCGAAGCAGTGGGAACCGTCGCTGCGCAGCGACATGTATGACTCTCAGAAGCTGGTGCCGAAGCGATCGACGCCTTCGGATCCGAGCCGGATCAGCGAAATGGCCTTTCCGAGAGCTCTCTTGCGTTCTGGCCCCTATGACTGTCGTTCTTCTGCCGATTCCATGAACGTCGCGATGGCCTCGGATTACATGTTCAACAATGCCACTAAGCAGGATCGCTATAAGCTGATGGGGAAGCCCACGAAGGCGGCGCCTACTAAGAGTCTATCTGCATCAAAAATGGCGGATATGAATCCGGCCCTCATGGGTGCACCTTTTTAAAGAGGTTTTAAACTTGCGAAAACACGGTTTAAGCATTAGCTACTACGAGTATCTAATGGATAAACTTAACGATCTCAAGATTCTCTTGGGTCCGACTCCTAGAACTCCGTGGGCCGCTCTGATTCCGCAGGTGATTCTCTGGTGCTTTCGTCGTTTCTGTATTCAGCACTTGGCTGATGCTCACACTGCGGCACTCAATGACTACATATGGACAGACATGGTGGAGTTTGTAGAAAAATATGCACCTGAGGGCTTAGCAAAGGCGGCCAAGTGGCTGACGCCAGAGAATATCCAGGATGTACATGCCAGTCTTGATGACTACAATAGGTTGTGTACGGATATTCTTCTCTATCTCGACGCGGCTCTCATGGACGAGAATGAGGATGTTCAGAATCAGATGTCCGATTTTTTGGATGAGGGTCTTTACAATACCTTTGCGGCCTGGATAGGCAACAAGGAGCTTCTTATCTTTCCGACCGATTCTGAAAATGGCGACGTGATGCCTGTTGAGAAGTTTACGGGTCTCGTTCAATATCTCATTGAATATGCGCGCGAATCCGAGTCTGAGTCTGAGTCTGAGTCTGAGTCCGACTGCGAAATCGGCTCGCAGATAGAGGGTGAACTGCAATCCGAGGAGATCCCTGTTCCACGAACGGCAGCGGCCGCAATGAACTATCGCCGCACTCTTCGAAATGGCGTGGCCCGCTCTATCACCCCGAGTCGATCTAACCATAACCGTACTCGGCGTGCGGCGAAACGTCATCCGAAAGTGCCTGAGCTAAAATAAGAGTGGAGGCCATGTTAGAGGTCTTGGGTCTATTAGCCATTATATTTCTGATTCTCGTAATGTTTTATATGCACAGGCAGTCAGATCTCACCATTCTACAGTTGGAACAGGATCAAGTCGACTCACAGTTTGCGAGCCTCCTAGAGGAGCGTCAACCCATTGTCATACGTGGCGCCCATGCGCCCAAGGGTCTCACGAAGGAGGCTCTTTCAAAGAGCACGCGTCTAGAGTCTCTTCCGATCCAGGCGGCCCTCCAGGGAACGCCTCTTACACGACCTGAGCGCGAGGAACTCGCGGAGCGTCTATCTATTACGGTTTGGGCCAACCATACCTGGCTCCCCATGTTTCAGGAATATTCCTGGATAGCGCCCCTTGTTGGATCTATAAAAACAGAGGCCCTAATCGGTAGCCTCGGGATGAATCGGTCCACTGCTCTCTATACCTGTTTGCTACCGACAGAGGGATCATATTTAGTCAGCCTTCTCTCCAAGAGTTCAGAGATCTTTCTACCTTCGGCCTGGCAGGGTCGCATACCGAGTTCCTTAACATCCGATGATACTCCTCTTGTTGCAGACCTCAAGTTCCTCGATATTATCTTGAGCAAGGGAAATGCTCTTTGTCTTCCGGCGCATCTCATCTTTAGTATGGAGCCCATGGCCGGCACTACTTGCAATGCTGCTATTATAGAGTATCATGAGCCGATTAGCATTCTAGCCAAGTCACTCTCACACTAAAATTGCCTTATTATAGGGAGATGCGTATTCGTATCATGATCACGCCAGTACTACAGGGGACAAAGCCAGAGGATTCTCCTTCAGCACTTGATTTAGATGACTCTGATACGGAGTCAGTCGGCGATGTGATGTCGGGTCTAGTTTCACAGATGGAGCAGCTCGTTAAAGCATCCGAGAAGATTGATGGTGCCGTGTTAAGTCTTTATGAAAGAGCCAAGGCGGAGACTGTGGTATGGATGCATGAACCTATGAGACCGAATCCGGCCGTAAAGGCCTGGTGTGCCAAGCATCGGTTGCCTGAGACGCCTACTATTGATGAGCTGTCTACAGCTATCTTTGCGGCGGCCCAGAGCCTCGACTATGAGTCGCGGATGCTGACCTTTCGTAAACAGGATGCTGATATGCTTTGGCAAGGCCAACAGCGTCTCAGTATCTATGAGGTGATTGCGAGGGTTCCTACGCTATTTGTTTAATGGCGACGCATAATTTTCGACGTATTAACAGGTTCCCACTTTTTCACTGGATTACTGGCAGCAGGGGCGGCAGCATTACCTTGGTGATTATTCACCCGCCCCTTGGAGCCACTAGCTCTCCTAGAGGCATTATTTACACGCCCCTTGGAGCCATTATTTACACGCGTCACATGCGGATGCGGATTTATTACTGCATAGGCCTTGCGAAGCTGTTCGCGCTTAAACTCTTCCACACCCTTTTCTGAAAGACCTGTTGGAGCCTTTTCCATCATAATCTTCATGGCAAGTGCAAAACGCTTTTTTCCATTTCCATTTGCATTAGACATTCTATCTATACTAAACAAAATGTGCGCCCGAAAACTGCATCCAGCCCTCGAGATCATCCTTCTTTATTTTCCCTGGCCGGACCTGCGTATCCCCCTTCATTCTCCAATAGATAACGTCTGGATTCTCCCTGTGCATAGTAGTTAAAAACACCTTTTTCGTATAAAGAACTCCGTTCCAAGAAATCTTTGACATACCCTTCTTTCTAGTTTGCCGCCTTACCTTAGGTGCCATTCTATGCTAAAGTCCCAAAATTAAAACTGCATCCACCTGCCTTATAGGTACATGGACGCATTGAATGAACAACAGCGTCGAGCCGCAGACACGGTAATAGAGGGCAGTAGCTGCTTTATTACGGGTCCCGGTGGCGTGGGAAAGTCCTTTCTTCTCCAAACTCTCCACGACGTTTACGCGGCCTCCCAGAAGACTCTGGCAATCACGGCCATGACGGGCTGTGCCGCGCTTCTGATTGGCCCCTATGCAAAGACCCTACATTCCTGGGCGGGCATTGGTCTTGGACGCGGGAATCCGGAGGTGATTATTGAGGCCATTATCAAGGACGGAAAACGGAAGAAGCGGTGGCGCCAAACGGACTGCCTAGTCATTGACGAGGTGTCGATGCTCACTCCGGGCCTCATGGATCTCTTGGATCTCGTGGGCCGCCGTGTGCGTAAGATTGATCAGCCCTTCGGCGGCCTCCAAATGGTCTTTGTGGGTGACTTCTATCAGCTTCCACCGGTGTCCAAGGAGATAGGTCCCGCGACATCCTTCGCCTTCATGAGCCCTCTTTGGCCGAAAAAGACAGTGCAGCTGACCCAGATTCTGAGGCAAAAGGATCCCCTGTTTCAGCAGATTCTAAATGAGGCGCGCACCGGTGATCTGAGCCCAGAGTCCTTTGCGACGCTGGAGTCCAGAAAGACGATGGACTGGAAGCGCCAGGAGATCAAGCCGACACTGCTCTTCACAAAAAATAACGACGTGAATGCGATCAATGAGAACCAGCTGGCCAAGTTGCCGGGTGAGGTGCATCCCTTCCAGGCCACAACGAGCTCGCATCCCAAGATGCCTGCCCAGGCAGTGCAATGGGCTGTGGAGAAGCTTGATCGCGATGCCTCCTACGAGGTCACTCTGAAGCTGAAGGTGCGTGCCCAGGTAATGCTCTTGAAGCAGCCCTTTCGCGATGATACGGACAAGAATGGAAAGCCGACGAGGTGTCCGATTGAGGGCCTGGTGAATGGCAGTCGTGGCATTATCACAGAGTTTGCCTACGACGGCTATCCGATGGTGAAGTTTCTGAATGGGCCCCCGTATCCGGTCAAAATCATCCCCACGAACTGGGACTCGGACGCGGAGAAGCCCGAGGAGAAGGTCTCGCGCGAACAGATTCCGCTGCGTCTGGCCTACGCCTTGACCATTCACAAGGCCCAGGGTGCGTCTTTGGATTCGGCTCTGATCGACGTGGGACCGAGCACCTTCGAATACGGCCAGGCCTATGTTGCCTTGAGCCGTGTTCGGAGTCTGGAGGCGCTCTACATTTATGAGATTGCTGCCAAGGCCTTCAAGGCACATCCTGCAGTGAAGGCCTTTTACGCGGGAGTTCAAGAGTATGTGCCTGTGTCAAGCCCGGTTCTAGAGGTTGCCAGTGAGAGTTCCTCGAGTGATTCGCCAAATGTGGGTAAGGCCTGGAACGCCGGTGAAGAGACCAAGCTTCTGAAGGGAGTTGCTGAAAAGAAGAGTGTGCAGCAACTATCTGAGGATCATGGGCGCACCGTAGGCGCGATTCGTTCACGGCTAGAGCTACTGGCAGCAAGGTACTTTACGGAAGGGATGGCCGTCGATGAGATCAAACTGCTGACCGGTGTTACAGAGCATCGTATTTCGGAGGCGGTTTCAAAGTACAAGCCGCGAGTCAGCCCAGGGCAGAAGTCAATCACAGATTTCATGCAGGGCTCCATTCCACCGTGTGAGTGCGGAAAGACTTGGACGGTACAGGCCTTTACTGAAAGTAATCGGCGGATTCACCTGACGAGTAAGAAACATCTCTCTTCACTAAAGCTAAGCGACTGAGGCGGTGGGAAAACACCAGATTTTTTACTTACCGCCAAGTGCCAAGTTAAATGCCTCTTGAAGAGGTATTTAACTAGGCACAACACGGTACGCACTTGATGGTAAATCGATCCGGATAAAATTGTAAAGGGCATGCCCATTCGATTCGCCATACAATGTCCAATAAGGAGATCGCCGACTTCGATGAACTCTTTGATGACTGTTATCCAGATGGCACAGAGGCCGATCGTGTAAGCTTCTACAGTCATGTCGAGGAGCTCGAGGAAGTGAGTCTTCTTATTGCTCTAAAGGAGGGTGACCGCGTCCTATACAAGGCTCGCGATGGCCTCAAATGGGCCAACTTCTATCATATCGACTGTCCGATCAAAAAGAGAATCCTAGTCTATCTGAGCGAGAATCCGCAGGCCTTCTTCATCCTCTTCAACACGCAAAAGGGCAAGCTGGGACTCATCTGTAAGGAGATCAAGTCGTGGATGATCTGGCCAGAGCGAATCGTC
>Ga0187843_10000133_pt1 | contig 59563 bp, 48 predicted proteins | sample SpaLakP09_SKY_43_FD_134516 | JGI IMG/M metagenome (GOLD analysis project Ga0187843, IMG submission 134516) | Oligotrophic lake water microbial communities from Sparkling Lake, Wisconsin, USA - SP09_SKY_43 | ecosystem: Environmental > Aquatic > Freshwater > Lake | place: USA: Sparkling Lake... | reverse complement strand
CTGCACCGAGGAGCATGGCCGGGACGTTGGCCCACAGCAGCAGCAACAGCGCAAAGGTCCCCAGCATCACCTTCTCGCTGGCCCCGAGCCGGCCCATCTTGTCCAGCTCGCTGCGGGCGTAGTCCACCGCATTGGGCGTGGACTTCAATTCCGGCGGCGAGAGCAGGTAGATCACCATCGGCATGAGCAGCAGGCACACCAGACCGGGCAGCAGCATGCACAGCGCCCAGGTGGTCCATGAGAGTTGCAGCGCATGGCCGGTGGCCTTGGCCACGTAGTTGACCACCAGCGGGTTGGGCGCGGTGGCGGTGAGGAACATGGCCGAGGTGATCGGATTGGCGTGATAGTTGACCAGCGCCAGGTAGGTGCCGACCTTGTTCTGCGTGCCCTTGGCCGGATCGGAATCGAAGGCGTTGGCAATGGACTTCATGATGGGATGCACGATGCCGCCGCCGCGCGCCGTATTGCTGGGCGTGAAAGGCGCCAGCACCAGTTCGCAGATGGCCAGGCCGTAGCCGATGCCCACCGTGCGCTTGCCCAGCAGCGCGATGAACATCAGACCGACACGGCGGCCCAGCCCGGTCTTCTTCAAGCCACGCGAGATCAGGATGGCTACCACGATGAGCCAGATCAGCGGATTGGAAAAACTGGCCAGCGCATCGGCAATCGCGCCTTTGGATGAGGTCGAGGTGACCTGTGATAGCGAGACGATGACGATGGCCATCATCGCCATCACGCCAATGGGCATGACCTTCAGGATGATGGCCACGATGGTGGTGAGGAAGATCGCCACCAGCGCCCAGGCCTTGGGCTCCAGCCCCGCCGGACAGGGTGTGAGCAGCAGCAGGATCAGGACCGCCGTGGCGATCAGGGCCGGCCCCAGCTTGAAGGGTACGGCATCGTTGAAATACTTGAAGGTAGCTTTGAGTTGATTGAACATCGCATCATCCTGGAAGACTTGTAAAAGCAAGATGGCCGCACAGCCTGTTGCCGTGCGGCCATCTTGCGCCCAGTATAGTCAGCCGGATCAATGCGCTGGCGCGCTCATTGCCGATGTTTTGATCTGGACCAGCATTGGCCGAACTTTAAGCACGTTGGCCTCAAGCCCATGGCGTCCCGCCTCGGTCCGACACGCCATTTTCCCTGCTGAAGACCTTGCAAATCTGCGACTCGGGAAGACATTCCTTCACAAAAAACTTACAATTTCCCAACAAATGTTAACGATTATCATTTATATTCATCGGCCCGATTGTTTTCCTGGCTGTTTGAATACCGATGATGATGCACCGAGGATTTGCAACTCCCCTTCCCTCCCGCCACACGACCAGCGCCGCTTGGCTGCTGACCAGTCTGCTGGCGGTGGCGCCCCTGGCATGGGCCGACGATGCGGCCACGGCCGCCGGCAGCAATGCAGCGGCCTTGCCCGAGATCAGCGTCTCTGCCGGCCGCGACAAGGCCAGCAGCAGTTACAACGCCACCAGCACCAGCGGTGCCACGCGCACCGATACGCCGCTCATGGAGCTCCCCCAGTCGGTACGCGTGATGACCACCCAGCAGATCGAAGACCTGGGCGCGGTGCGCCTGGCCGATACGGTCGATTACGTCAGCGGCATCAGCCGCCTCAATGACTTCGGCGGCACCTGGGACAACTTCGCCATCCGCGGCTTCAGCAGTACCGACATGGGATTCCTGGTCAACGGCTTCCCCGGTTCGCGCGGCTACAATCCGCGCCGCGATACAGCCACCATCGAACGCATCGAATTCCTCAAGGGCCCGGCCGCCGCGCTCTATGGCAGCAGCGAGCCGGGCGGCACCATCAACATCGTCACCAAGAAGCCGCAATTCACGCGCAAGAACAGCGCCGAACTCAGTGCCGGCACCGGTGGCCTGCGCCGTGCGACGGTCGACAGCACCGGTCCTTTGAGCCAGAACCTGGCCTATCGCCTGATCGCCATGACCGAGGAGGGCGACAGCCGTTCCAGCCTGCTCCACAACCGCCGCTCGCTGGTGGCTCCGTCGCTGGCCTGGGTGATCGACAAGGACACCTTGCTCAACTACGAGGCCGAATTCCTGCAGGCCAGCACGCCGCTGGACCGCGGCCTGATCAATGTGCGCGGCGTGCTGGGTACGCTGCCGCGTGACCGCGTCCTGAACGAACCCTCCGACGGCAACATGGCCATGCGCAGCAACACGCACCAGCTGACGCTGGAGCGCACGCTGTCCGAACAGTGGCGCGCCAAGCTCGGTGCCAGCTACAAGGAAAGCAGCTTCGACGGCTACTACACCGAAGCAGCCCTCTCCAATCCGCTGGCCGCCGACAATCGCACGCTCAACCGCACCCGCACCTGGCGCCAGCTGCCTTCGCGCGACACCTCCTTCCAGGCGGAGCTGCAGGGCAACTTCAACACGGGTGCCATCGGCCACACCCTGTTGATCGGTGCCGAGGCGTCGACGCTGTGGATGAACACGGAAATCCTGCGCTCGGCCAATACGCCCATCGATATCTACAATCCGGTGTATGGCAGCCCGCTGCTGCCGCTGACCAATCGCACCAGCAGCTCGGATGAGCATCAGCGGGTCAAGGCGCTGTTCGTGCAGGATCAACTGAGCCTGTCGCCGCAATGGAAAGTGCTGGCCGGGCTGCGCTGGGACCAATACAACCAGAGCATCCAGAATCGCGTGGGGGGCGTCACCAACACTTCGCAGCAGCAGAGCGCTGTGTCGCCGCGCGCGGGCATCACCTATCTGCCGACGGCCTGGAGTTCGGTGTATGTGACGGCGGGCAAATCCTTCCGCGCCAACAGCGGCGTGGATGCCAGCGGCCGCGCCTTCGATCCGCAGCACTCGACCGCCTATGAAGCCGGCCTCAAGCTGCAAACTACGGATGAACGCCTGGGAGCCAACTTCGCCATCTACGACATCACCAAGACCAATGTCCTCACCGCCAGCGACATCCCGGGCTTCCAGGTGGCGGCAGGCCAAGCCAAGAGCACCGGCTTCGAGGCCGATGCCTATGGCCAGATCGATGCGCACTGGCGTGTCTCGGCCAACTTCGCCTGGGACAATGCGCGCGTGACCAAGGACAAGACCCTGGCCGCCGGCACGCGCCTGGCCAACATTCCGGCTTACAGCGCAGGTCTGCTGGTGATGCGCGAAGACGCAACGGCCAATGGCGCGCGCTATGGATTGGGGGGCGGCGTGAACTACGTCGGCAACCGTTCGGGCAATACCGCCGACACGTATTCATTGCCGGCATATGCAACGGTCAAGCTCTTGAGCTACTGGCAGGTGAGCAAGAATGTGCGGCTGTCACTGGACGTGCACAACCTCTTCAACCGCAACTACTATCCCGGTTCGTGGAACAACCTCTACGTGATGCCGGGGGCGGAACGCACTGTCGTGGCGCGCATGAAGATCGACCTGTAATCCGCACACCATCTCCCCGGCAAACGAGGCATTCAGGAGGAAAGCCCATGAAAAAGCTCTTCCTCCTGCGCGATATGCAAGCGCAGGATGGCCTCCAATGCGTATAGCGCATGTCGCAGCTCCTGCGCCGTGGCCGGTGCCAACGACGGATCAGCGGGGCTGGCACCGAGCTGCGCAGCGATCCGTTCGATGGTGCGGCTCAGGCGATGGATTTCGCGATGGGTGCTGCTCATCGCGGCCATCGGATCACGGCCGCCTATCAACTTCGCCAGACGCGGATAGAGGCGCGCATCGTCCTCGGTTTCATGCGGCAGCAGGCGCGTCTTGAGCAATCCGTTCAAGCACTGCAGCGCCTCGCACAAGGCGCTGACCGTGAGTACCTCACTGTGCTCGGCCAGCCACAGCAAGCGATCCAATATCGGCCGCAGCGCGGCATGCTCCTGCTGCAAGCGCTCCCGATCAGCCGCTGGCAAGCGGCTGCGCAGGACTTCCTTCTGCAAGGTCAGTACACGCAGTGCATTGAGGATGACGGCCACATCGATGCACTCCTGCAGGACTGCACCTGCCACCGGGGGCAGATAGCCGAAAGCAGCCACCAGCATCGCCAGGACCGAGAGTCCCATACCGGCCATCACGCTCTGCAAGGCAATCCGGCGAGTCTGCTGCGCCAGCTGGACGGCAAACACCAGGCGATCCAGCCGATCCACCAGCAACACCACCTGTGCCGACTCGGCCGCCGCCGCAGCCCCGCGCGCGCCCATGGCGACGCCGATATCGGCGGCGGCCAGGGCCGGGGCATCGTTGACACCATCGCCGACCATCATCGTGACACCGTGCTGGCGTGCCGCAGTGATGGCAGCCAGCTTGGAGGCCGGGCTCTGCTGGGGCAAAATCTCGTCCACACCCAGCGCACGGCCGATGGTGGTGGCCACGTCGTGGCGATCACCGGTCAGCATGACGATGCGTCGGGCACCGAGCGTGCGCAGCAGGCGCAACGCACGCGGGGCGTCCAGACGCACTTCATCGGCCAGCAACAAGACCCCGGCAAAGCGGCCGTCGATGGCGACATACACGCCCGCTACGCCGTCATAGCCAATCCGCTCGTTCAACGGCCCTGCCCAGGCCGGCAGCGCCGTACCATCCAGCACGTGGTCACGGGTGCCCACGCGCAGCGCGCGCCCTTGCACGCGTCCGCTCAACCCCGCACCGGGGGACTCGCTCACCTGTTCGGGCAGCGCCAGATCGAGACCGCGTTCGAGCGCGGCACTGACCACGGCTTGCGCGATGGCATGGACCGACATCTGCTCAAGCGACGCCGATAGCCTCAACAACTCATCGGCGCCGATGCCAGGAGCAGGATGCAGGGCCATCAGATGCGCCTTGCCGGTAGTGAGGGTACCGGTCTTGTCGACGAAGAGGGTATGCAGTTGCGCCAGTTTTTCCAGCGCACCGCCGTGCTTGATGAGGACACCCTGTTGTGCGCAACGCGACATGGCGCACACCAGCGCCACCGGTACCGCCAGGATCAGGGGGCAAGGCGTTGCCACCACGGCCACCGCCAGCGCGCGCTGCGGGTCGCCGCTGATGAGCCAGGCCAGCCCGGCCACGGCCAGCGCCAGCGGCACGAACAGCAAGGCATAGCGATCTGCCAGCCGTACTGCCGGTGCACGTGACTGGCGGGCGGCACTGACCAGCCGCACGATATGGCCCAAGGTCCCCTGCTCTGCCGTGCTGGTGGCCAGCAGGTCGAAGGCCTCGCCGGCATTGATGCTGCCGCTGCAGAGCGCTGCCCCCGAGACGAGGTTCACCGGCAGTGACTCGCCGGTCAGGGTGGCCTGGTCGAGCAGCGCTGCCGACAGTGCGATGCCGTCGACCGGCACCGTCTCGCCAGGACGCACCAGCAGGCGGTCGCCAGGCCGGATTGCCGCCACCGCGACCTCCACGATGCGGCCGTCTTCATGGCGATGCGCCTGTTGCGGCAGCTTCGCCAGCAGCGCCGACATCTCCTGCTGCGCACGGCGTTCGGCGTGGCTTTCCAGGGCGCGGCCGGTGACGAACATGAGGGCGATCACCGCTGCGGTCAGTTCTTCCTGCAAGACCAGCGCACCGGCCAGGGTGAGCAAGGCCATCAAATCCAGCCCCCACTGGCGGCGCCATAGGGACAGCGCCGTTTCACTGAAGACGAAGAGCAGCACAAGCGCGGCGCTGACTTGCCAGACACGCGTGGCGATCAAGTGCAGATGCCCGACATGCAGCAGCGCGCCGGTGGCCAACGCCAGGGCGCAGAAGAAGACCAGGGGAAGATGGAAACGATGGCGCCAGTTCATGGATCTGGGCCGCAGCATCACGGCAGTGGTCGTGCAGGATCGCAACCGCGATGATGGGGCCGGAGAGCGCCTCGGAGTGGCCTATCTCTCACAAGGCTGACTTGCATCAAGTCCACGCCTGGCAAGCTGTGCAGCACGGCAACATCGGACGTTACGCGGCTGCTGATCTGCCAGGAAGACAGCCTGCGCGCAGACCACTTCCCTCGCTCCTTCGTGAGCGACGCTCGGGATACGCCGCCAATGACGGCCTTGATGACAGCGGCGATCGCATGGAGGCAGCACCGGCAGAAAAGACAACGCCCCGATGCACAGCAGTGCAAGGGGGCGTTGTCCTGAGCAATCAAGGATCAGTCAGAGAGCGTGAGGTCCTTCAACAGCGGCAACGCCGCGTCCTCCTGGATGGGGACAAAGGAAACACCCACCACCAGGCCCGTTCCTGAAAGGCCGTTGAAGCCGGTATTGAGTTGCATGAAGTAGCGCTTTCCCGCTTCAGCATTGAGCTTGATCCGATGGGGAACCAGCGGCCAGTTGAAGCTGGTCTCGGTTTCCACCAGTACGGGTCCCGGTTTGACGGTGCGGACCAGGTAACCGCCACGTTTGAGCTGTCCAATGTCGGTGCCGTTGAGCAGCATGGTCGGATAGTGACCGGTGCGACCTGCCGACCACTGATCAAATGGCTTTCCGTTCTCGGTGCGGAGAATGTACACCTGTGCGGTGTCCGCTTCGACGTCCTTGTAACCGGAAAACTTCGGACCCATTGCAATGGCACAGCCCTGCAGGAACAACGCGATCGTGATGATCCAGATTTTTTTCATGCCTCACCCTGTTGATTGTTGTGGTTTGTCGATGGCATCTCATGCTGGCAGACCCCCTGCCATTCAATCTCGGTACGCGAGAAAATTGAGACAGGGCAATTTTACAATATGCTGACAACACCGGACCAGATCAATCGTCATGCTTGTACGGTCTCTGCGCTCTTTCCCATCACCCACACCGCCGGCACCAAAGACAACAACGCCCCGTTGCACAACCAGCGCAACAGGGCGTTTTTCATGCATGAAGAAAAGTCATGCTTGCACGTGCGTCCATTCCTCGTGTGCCTGCTTCAGGCGAGCCACGCCGTCAATGATTTCCTGCGGCTGGGCATTGGCGAAAGACAGTCGCCAATGGCCCGGATCGGATTGCGTGGCGTAGAAGGCGCTGCCCGGCACGTACATCACGTTGTGGCGCACCGCGCTCTGCAACAGCGCCGTGGCATCGGTGCCATCCTTCCAGCTGGCCCAGATGAACATGCCGCCTTCCGGCGCGATCAGCGAGAGACGATCGCCGAAGGCTTCGCGCAGTGACGACAGCATGATCGCGCAGCGTTCGCGATAGGTAGCGATGATGTGCGGCAGATGCGCCTCCAGATGCCCGGCCTGCAGATACTGCGCCGCCACCATCTGCATCCACGGCGCAGTGCACAGGTCGCCGGTCTGCTTGGCGATGACGGCGCGGCGCAGGATTTCCGGTGGGCCGCACATCCAGCCGATACGCAAACCCGGTGCCACGATCTTGGACAGACTCGACAGATAGACCAGCCAGTCGCGCGCACCCTCGATCTCCTGCGCCACCTGCAGCAGCGGCGGCTCGGCCTGCCCGGAAAAACGCAGCTGGCCGTAGGGATCATCCTCGATCACGATGAACTGGTAACGCACCGCCAGCGCAAGCAAATGGCGGCGGCGTGCCAGCGGCAAGGTGGCGCCGGTCGGATTGGCGAAGCTCGGCACCAGGTACAGCAGCTTGGGCCGGGCACCCGCCAGCAGCAAGGCTTCCAGGGCATCGGTATCCATGCCCTGGGCGTCACCGGGAATTTCCAGCAGTTCGGCATGCGCCAGGCGCAAGGCCTGGATCGCCGCCGGATAGCAGGGCCGCTCGATGACCACGCCATCACCCGGTTCCAGCAGGATGCGCAACAGCAACTCGAAGCCTTGCTGTGAACCGGTGGTGACAATCAGCTCGCCCGGATCGGCACCGCCGATGCGCGCACGCGTGACCTGCTTGAGCACCTGCGCCAGTTGCACCGCGCCTTCGGTGGCCCCGTATTGCAGGCAGGCCGCCGCTGCGCTGTCGAGCAGGGTGGCGGCGCTCTTTGCCAGCCCTTGCGTATCGAACAGCGCCGGGGCCGGATAGCCGCCGGCAAAAGAAATCATGCCGGGTTGCTGCGTGTACTTGAACAGCTCCCGGATGGGCGAGCCCTGGGGCGACTGGAAGGCCGGGTTGAAACGATAGGCTGCGGTCATGATCAATAAAGGCTTATTGCTCGATCATGCGATTCCAGCGGTTGTTCCACTCGGAGCGCTTTTCGTTGACGGTGTCCCAGTCCACGGTGTTGAGGTTCTTGGTCAGCACTTCGCTCTTGCCCAGCTTGGCCTGCGCGGCATCCGACAGCGGCACGTTGCGGTTGACCGGAATCGAATTGGCCAGCGCCATGCTCTTGGCCTGCACCGCCGGGGTCAGCAGGAATTCCAGCAGCTTCTGGGCCAGTTCCGGTTCGCTGTTGCCCTTGATCGGGCAAGCGCCGGTCATGAGCAGTACGCCGCCTTCCTTGGGGGTGGCGAATTCAGCGGGGATGCCCTTGTCCTTCAGGTTGGCGATGCCGGTCACGGTCAGCGGGAAGATGGCCGCTTCATTGGTCTGCACCATCTCGGAAATCTTGGCCGAGCTGGAGAGATATTCGACCACGTTGGGGCCGACGGTGCTGCCCCACTTCTTGAAGCCGGGGTCGACGTTCTTGTCGGTACCGCCCACCAGGCGGTTGAACATCATGAAGCCATACAGGCCGAAGGTGCTGGCGGAGATCGACTGGAACACCACCTTCTGCTTGTACTTGGGATCAGCGAAATCCATCCACGAGGTCGGTGCCGGCCAGCCCTTCTCGGCGAACAGCTTCTTGTTGTAGCCGATGCCGAGCACTCCCATCTCGATGGCCACGGCCTGGTCGTTGGCCAGGCGCGCGAAGGGATAGACATCCTTGAGCACGGCGGCGTCCTTGACCTTTTCGCACAGGCTCATGTTGATGGCGCGGTACATGATGCCGTCATCGAGGAAGGCCACGTGCATCTGCGGCTTGTCGCGCTGGGCCTGCATCTTGGCGATGATGTCGGAGGAGGTACCGGGCACCACCACCACCTTGACGTTGTTGGCCTTCTCGAAGTCGGGGAAGATCGAGGCGGTGTAGTTCTTTTCCATCGTGCCGCCGTTCATGCCGACGTAAATGGTCTTGGTCTGCGCCTGCGCGCCAGTGGCGATCAGGGTCGCAGCGATTGCACAGGTCACTGCCAGGGTCTTCATCTTCATTACTGCACTCCTTGCCGGTTTGCCGTTGTGGGTCCCGCTTGCGCGGGTGTGGGTCGTGGGATGGCATGCCGGATCCCTGGTGGTGGAGCGGGATCCGGCAGCGGTGCTGCTTATTGCTTGGGGTATTGCGCTTGGACGTGGCCGTCGCTCAGTCGATATCGAACTTCACACCCTGCGCCAGCGGCAGGGTCTTGCTGTAGTTGATGGTGTTGGTGGCGCGGCGCATGTAGTTCTTCCAGGCGTCCGAACCGGATTCGCGGCCCCCGCCGGTTTCCTTTTCGCCGCCGAAGGCACCGCCGATTTCGGCCCCGCTGGTACCGATGTTGACGTTGGCCAGGCCGCAGTCGCTGCCCACGGCCGAGACGAAGAGCTCGGCTTCGCGCATGTCATTGGTGAAGATGGCCGAGGACAAGCCTTGCGGCACGGCGTTGTTCAAGGCGATGGCGTCGGCCAGTTCGTCGTACTTGACGATGTAGAGGATGGGCGCGAAGGTCTCGTGATGCATGATCGCAGTCTGGCCGGGCATGGTCACCAGAGCCGGACGCACGTACCAGGACTGCTGGCCCATCACGTCCACCCGGTCGCCGCCGGTGACTTCACCGCCCTGCCCGCGCGCTTGCGACAGCGCATTCTGCATGGCATCGAAAGCAGCCTGGTCGATCAGCGGGCCGACCAGGGTATCGCCCTGCAGCGGATCGCCGACCTTCACGCTGGCATAGATGCGCTTGATCTGCGCCACCACCTGGTCATGGATGCTGCTGTGGACGAACAGGCGGCGCAGGCTGGTGCAGCGCTGGCCGGCCGTGCCCACCGCCGAGAAAGTGATGGCGCGCAGGGCCAGGTTCAGGTCGGCCGAAGGCGCGACGATCATGGCATTGTTGCCGCCCAGTTCCAGGAGGCTGCGGCCCAGGCGTTCGGCCACCACGGTGGCGACCTTGCGGCCCATGCGCACGCTGCCGGTGGCGCTCACCAGCGGCACGGTAGCCGAACGCGAGAGGGTCTCGCCCAGGTCGGCACCGCCGATCAACAGGCCGCACAGTTGTGCCGGCACCAGGTTCGGACGCTGTGCCGAGAAACGCGCCACCGCCTTGGCGAACAGGGCTTGCACGGCCAGTGCGGTAACCGGCGTCTTTTCGGAAGGCTTCCATACCACCGCATTGCCGCACACCAGCGCCAGCGCGGCGTTCCACGCCCACACCGCGACCGGGAAATTGAAGGCGGTGATCACGCCGACCACGCCCAGCGGATGCCAGGTTTCCATCATGCGGTGGCCGGGACGCTCGGAAGCGATGGTCAGGCCATGCAGCTGGCGCGACAGGCCGACGGCGAAGTCGCAGATATCGATCATTTCCTGCACCTCGCCCAAGCCTTCGGAGAGGATCTTGCCGGCTTCCTGGGTGACCAGGGCACCGAGTTCGTCGCGATGCTCGCGCAGCACTTCGCCCAGCACGCGCACCAGTTCGCCGCGCACCGGCGCCGGCACTTCGCGCCAGGCCAGGAAGGCCTGCTGCGCGCCGGCGATGGCCGCTTCGGCGTCAGCCGGCGTCTGCGCCTTGAGTTGCGCGATGACCTCGCCATCGCGCGGCGAACGGATCACCAGATCGTTGCCGGCGTAGGCCGAGAAGTCGGCACCCAGGGTGGAGAAGATGCGTGGAGAAGACATGGGGTTCCCTTGAAAAGTGGAGTGGGATGGGTCTGGAACGATGGAGTATAAGGACAGCCGCCCCACTTCTTAAAACCAAAAAATTTCACCACATCATGAGTTTTTGGAATGCACTGGCCTGGCGCGCGAGAATGCGGGAGGATGTGCGAGGATGGTGCAGCGCATCGCTTCATATCGGCTGCAAGCGGCGCGGCATGGCGCTTCCCGCTGCAGTGCAGGGGCCGCCCGGGTGGCGGCTCGCGACGCCCTCAGGGAATGACGCGTGATGCATCTGCCCGCAAGAAAAAAATGCGTGGCCATGAGTTTTTGTCAGCCTGGGAAATCGCTGCACCGAATCGATGCAGCGCGATGAAAGACCTCAGCCGCCCTGTGCTTCGCTCAGGATCCACTCGCGGAACTTGAGGATGGCCGCCTTGCCGGCGTTCTTTTCGGGATAGACGAGGTAATAGGATTGCGGGCTCTTGACCGCCAGCGGGAAGGGCACATGCAACTGCCCCAGGCTGATCTCGGTCTCGACCATGAACTTGGGCATGAGCGCCACCCCCATGCCGGCGACGGCGGCCTGGATGACCATGGCCAGTTGCTCGAAGCGCGGGCCCGACAAGGCATTGGGGCAATCCACCCCGACATGGCGGAACCAGTCCTGCCAGGCCTGCGGACGCGTGGTGTGCTGGAGCAGCGTGACGTTGGCCAGGTCCCCGACCGAGCCCAGGCCCTCGGCCAAAGCCTTGCTGCAGACCGGCACCACTTCTTCGCCCATCAGCCGCACCATCACGGTATCGGGCCAGTCGGGTTCGCCGAAGTGGATGGCGGCATCGACCTGGCGCGTATTGAAATCGAAGGGCAGCACTTCCGTGCTCAGGTTCAGCAGCACATCGGGATAGGCGGCAGCGAACTTGGCCAGGCGCGGGATCAGCCACTTCACGCCGAAGGTCGGCAGGATCGCCAGGTTGAGCACGCTGGCCAGGCTGTTGTAGGTCATGACCTGGAAGGTGGCCATCTCGATCTGCTTCAGGATGGTGGAGACCTGGGCGGCATAATCGCGGCCGGCTTCGGTGAGGATCAGGCGGCGGTTGATGCGCTCGAACAGCTTGACGTTGAGGTACTCCTCCAGGATCGCCACCTGGCGGCTCACGGCGCCCTGCGTCATGTGCAATTCATTGGCCGCCTTGGTAAACGACATGTGCCGGGCCGACGTATCGAAGGCGATCAGGCAGGACGTTGACGGGATGAAACGGCGCATGGGACGAAGACCGCTGGCTGAAGGCGGGGCAGAAGGTGAAGGAGCCCGCACTATAGCAAATGGCGTGCCCTCCCCTCCAGAGCGTCCCTGCACGCTGCCCGTCATGTGAAGCGCGTATTGCCCAGCAGGCAGTGCGGATCAAACACGTCTTGCACGCGGCCGGCCAGCGCGCGTTGCTCGGGCTGCGTGTAGCGCTGGTAGTAATGCTGGTTGAAGGGACCGATGCCGTGCTCGGCGCTGAAACTGCCTTGGTAACTTTTTGCAACCAAGTCGTACAGCGCAGTGCGCAAGGCCTCGATGCGCTCCGGCGGGAACTGCGGCTGCTGCGCCGGCGGGATGGCCAGGTTGAAATGCACGCCGCCATCGCCCCAATGGCCGAAGTCGAACACCTCGGCACCGGCGAAGTCCCGTTCCACCAGGGCCAGTGCCTCCGCACGGAAGGCCGGCATGCGCGAACGCGAGACGGAGATGTCGAAGGCGACGATCTTGCCCTCCTGCTTGACGCTGTCGCTGATGGCATGGCGCAGGCGCCACAGGGTCTCGGGCTTGTCGACCACGGCATCGACGATGGCATCGTCGAAGTGGCGTTCCAGCCAGGCCATGAAGAGCTGGTCGAGATCGAAGTGCTCACTGGCCGCCGATGACGAACTCAGTTCCACCAGCAAGGCATAGTCCGGTAATGGATCAAAGGGTGCATTCACCTGCGGCAGGTGGCGCAAGACCGACGCCAGCGCATTGCGCGAGATACCTTCGAAGGCCGTGAGGAAATCGGCGAACTGCACCTGGGCATCCTGCAGCAGGCGCAAACCCGCTCCCAGGGAAGACGGCACGATCAAGGCGGTGGCGCGCTGGCGCGGCAGCGGATGCGCGCGCAGCACCGCTTGCGTGACGATGCCGTAGCTGCCGGCCGTGCCGATGAAAAGCTGCTTCCAGTCCGGACCGGTATTGTTCTTGTGCAGGCGGTTGCCCATCTCCAGCAGTTCGCCGGGCGGCTGCATCAGCAGCGCCTGCAGGCCCAGCGTGTTGTGGCGCACGTCGCCATAGCGGATCAGGCGCGCGCCGCCGGTGTTGGCGGCCAGCATGCCGCCCACCGAAGGATCGGCTCCCAGGTCGATGGGGAAGCACAGCCCGTGCGGGGCCAGCGCCTGGTTCAGGTCCGACAGGCGGGTGCCGGCCCAGGCCTGGATCACGCCATCGACCGGATCGATATCGATCACGCCCTTGATGCGCTCCATGCTGAGGATTAGTTGCAAACCCGAACTATCAGGAGAAGCCGCACCGACCAGGCCGGTGTTGGCCCCCTGCGGGATCAGCCGGATATTTTCGGCGGCGCACAGGCGCATCAACTCGGCGGCTTCGGCCACATTGGCCGGACGCGCCACGCACAAGGCCTGCCCGGCCCCGTAGCGCGGGCCGTGCTCATAGGGCTGGCGCTCGGGCGCGGAGGTGATCAGGCCGGCGCTGCCCAGCAGGTCCTGCAGACGCGCCAGCGTGGCCTCAGCAGACACTGGCCGCCTCGCCGCCGGCTGCGCCGGACGCCACCGCCTCGGTCATCTTGAAGATGCCTTGCGCGTTGCCGCTGTCAAACGTCAAGTCCAGCTTGCGCTGGCCGGCCTCGTCGGCAAAGTAATCGCGCGAGATGAATTCGTAGAAGGAACCCGGCACGGTGACGGCGACCGGCTGGCCATCCTCGCCCTGCAGTTGATAATCGACCTTGACCGCACGGAAGGCGGTCTGGCGCACGCGGCCATTGCGCGACACTTCCACCTGTTCCTTGATGGGACGTCCCAGCTGGCGCTGGCGTTCGGCGGTAGCCACCACGTCGGAGACACGGTCGGTGGCGTGATTGAAGGCATTGCCTTCGGTGGAGATCCAGGCCATCTCGGCGGACTCGGCCTTGAGCGTTTCGTATTGCGCCAGGGTCGGCAGGTCATGATGGCGGGCGAAGCACTTGAGCATGGCGGGCAGCAGGCGCTTGGCCTCATCCATGGCCAGCTTGCCTTGTGCGGACAGCTTGGCCAGCAGGGCCAGCACCTCATCGGAGAGCGGATTGCGCGACGTGGCCAGCACGGCGTCCACGGTCTGCTGGAATTGCGGCGAGAACTGTTCGGGATGCAGTTCGCTCACGAAGAACTGGGCGATCTGCTCAGCGTCGTCGATGTGGGTATAGACGCGGCCGGTCATCTTGATGCGCGCCAGCGGATAGGTGCCGGTCTGCTGGTAGCCCAACGGCAACAGCACGCTGGTGAAGAGCGTCTCGCCATCGGGGAAGCCGCTGTCGCGGCCCAGGCGCACGGTACGCACGGCGCCGTGGTCGAAGCAGATCTTCACGCCCTCGCGCTCGGCATCGGCCACGTAGTCACGGCCGGTGGCGACCTGTTGCAGCAGGCCTTCGAAGAGCAGCATGTTCAGGGCCTGCGCCAGTTCCAGGCGCGAGACCTCGGAGGCTGCGGGGCGCAGGGTCGAGGCGGGCACCTCCAGGCGCGCGAACTGGCGCTGCACCAGGGCTTCGTCGCCGTAGTGGGAAAGCAGGAGTTGATGGAGATTGCTGTGTTGCGCGGAGATCGTCATTTGCGTGCCTTTGACCGGGTGACTATGAGATAGCCTCATGGTAAGGGCAGCGCGGGGTCCGGATAAAACGATAAATTCTGGGGCTTCGATGCCTTTTACTCATGCAAGGCCGGAGCCAGCCCGTTAAGAAACGCAGATGCCAATGTCGATCACGATGCCGAGCAGATGCCTGACCTGTCCATTGACGGCCGTCCCTGAAAGGGAAGTCGGGTGCATCCAGCGATTGTCGGCATCGCCCCCTCCCCTCTGCAGTGCTGCGGCACCGAACACCCCCTCCGCGGTGACGCAACGCCGGCGCGAGCTGGTCGCCCGCAGTGCCCCCCGACACATTACCGGCAGGGAACGGCAGGGATCACTGTATTACAAGCAAGACCTTTTGATTAGCCGTCGGCTGGCGAACGATCTCTTTAATCAGATTGAACAATGCGAAAGCCGCCAGGCCTTGCCGCACAGGAACATCCTCATGCCGGGGGCGGGTGACGGCGCGCGAAATAGTCCTGGATCCGGGCGATGCAGGCCAGGATCTTGGCCGGCACGGGGTCCCGGTGGCGGGTCGTGATGAAGGCGCAATAGCCCTCCAGCGACCAGTCCGGCAAGACTTCCACCAGGCGTCCGGACTTAAGATCATCTTGCACTTTACTGCGCAGGAAGCGCCCGACGCCATGTCCCTGCACGGCCAGCTGCCGCAATGAGCGCGCATGATTGGCCGTGATGCGCGGGGTCAGCCGCAGCTGTGCGCACTGCCCGGCGCGGTCGCGCAGGGTCAGCTCCACGGGCGCGGCCGGCCCGTGCGGGCTGAAGAAGAGCAGTTGCTGATGAAGCATGTCCTCGGGCCGGCGTATCGGCGGATGGGCCTGGAGGTAAGCCGGTGCGGCACACAGCACGGCCTCCATGCGCGCCAGCGGGATATCTCCCGGGCCGGGCTCCCGGCCTACGCGCAGGGCCAGGTCGACGCTGTGGTCCATGAGGTCGATGTTGTGATCGCACACGTCGATGCTGATGCGCAACTGCGGATGATTGCGGATGAAATCCTCCAGGGCGGGCACCAGGTATTCGGGCGCCATGAAGCTGGAGGCGGCAATGCGCAGCTCTCCCACCAGCTCGGTATGCAGGCTCTCGGTGGCATCGCGCGCCTCGTTGGCCAGTGCGACGATGCGGGCGCAATGGGCATAGAAACCCTGCCCGGCTTCGGTGAGGCTGAGCTTGCGGGTGGTCCGGTGCAGCAGGGTGGTGCCGAGGATGGCTTCGAGCGCACTGATGTGCTGGCTCACCGAGGAGGAAGTCAGCCCCAGTTCGCGTGCCGCCTTGGAGAAGGCGCCCAGCTCGACGACGCGGGAGAAGATCACCATGCGGGGCAGGTAATCCATGGCATTGTTTTTCATCATCGCGCAGGGGTGGTCGAAGGGGCAGGTTCGACTATAGCGCGGGCAATGGCGTGATGAGCAGACGAGCTAAGCGGGAGAACGGGGCCTTTTTCTCGCTTCACGGGAGGTGTGGCGGCTTCGCTGCTGTCGTTTTCCTGGAAAGCGGGAGACCGCTTCTCTTGTGCGGTCTCCAGCCTTGGCAAAGGGAGCTTGATGTCCGCTCAGATTTGGGACAAGCCGCCGTCTACCGTGAGTTCAATCCCGGTGATGTAGCGCGCATCCGCAGAGGCCAGGAACAATCCGGCACTGGCGATTTCGGCCGGGTCGGCCATGTAGCCCAGCGGGGTGATCTGAGCGACATGCTCTTTGAGTTGATCGATCTGGGCTTCGTCCAGTTTGAGGCTGTTGTCCATCAAGGGCGTGCGGGTGAAGCCCGGGCTGAGCGCGTTGACGCGAATCTTGCGCTCGCGCAGGTCGTTGGTCCATGTGCGCGCGAAGGAGCGCACTGCGGCCTTGGAAGCGTTGTAGACGCTGAGCTCGGCCATGCCGTTGCCGGAGCAGATCGAGGACGTCAGCACCACGGCGCCGCCATCACGCAGCAGGGGCAGCAGGGTCTGCACGGTGAAGAAGACGCCTTTGACGTTGATATCGAAGCTGCGGTCGTAGTCGGCTTCGGTGGTGCTTCCGAAGGGATGTTTTTCGCAAATGCCGGCATTGGCGAAGATCGAATCGAGACGATCGCCACGCTGCTCGATCTCAGCCTTGAGACGTTCCAGATCTGCCAGGCTGGAGACGTCAGAGACGACGGCCACCGCGGCGTCCCCCAGCACGGCAACGGCCTCCTCCAGGGACTGGCGGGAGCGGCCTGTCACATAGACCCGCCGCGCGCCTTCGGCCAGCAAACCCTGGGCAATGGCCAGGCCAATTCCGGTGGAGCCGCCAGTGACGACGGAGACGTGGTTCAGAAATTTCGAAGACATCGGGTGTTCCTCTCTTGGTTGAATCGGAATGTTCAAAATGACCCCCTGCACCGGGCGACGCCCTGCCCGGCCCGACCAGGGGTGTCATGCGGATGGGTCGGCGTTGGCTGCTGTGACTGCGTCTTGTTGTGTGTGTGCCGAGCGCGCCACCAGCAGCGCGGCCAGCGCCAGGCTGGCAGCGACGCAGAGCATGGCCCAGCTCAAGGCATGCGCCAGGGAAGACGGCGTATGGCTGCGGCCGGCCAGGCTGAAGAACACGCTGCCGATGACGGCCACGCCCAGTGCGGCGCTGATCTGCAGGGCCGAATTGACGATGCCGGCCACCATGCCGGAGCCGCCTGCGGGCGCTCGCTCGATCACCGACCGCACCAGGGTCGGCACGGCGATACCCTGCCCAACACCGATCAGTCCGAGTGCGACGATGACTCCCGCAAGCGCCGGTGCTTGACCATCCGGCGCCATCGCCACCACGGCACTGAGCAGCAACGCGCCGATGACCTCCAGGCTCATTCCCAATACAGGTGTCCAGCGGCCAAAGCGGCGGGCTGCAACGGGTGTCATCAGCGGTCCGAGGAAGAAGCCCAGGCCGCAGGGAATGAACGTGAGCCCGGTGGCCAGGGCACTCATCCCGATGGCCTCTTGCAGATAGATGGAAAAGGTCAGGAAGAAGGCCGAGACCACATAAAAAAACAGCACGCCCACCAGCCCGACCACCAAGCCCGGCGCACGCGCCAGCTGCGGACTGACCAACGGTGTTGCACCACGTTGCGTGAGGCGCTGCTCATGGCGCCAGAACGCCATGGCCAACAAGGGCGAGGCGATCAGCATCAGGCAGGTCCACCAGGGCCAGCCGTCCTCCGGCCCCTTCACCAGCGGGACCACCAGCAGGCCGAGCGTGAGTGCGCACAGCAGCACGCCCATCCAGTCCAGCCGCGCGGGATGGGGACTGCGCGTATCCGGCAAAAGGGGAATGCCGACCAGGAACACGATGGCCACGATCGGCAGGTTGATCAGGAAGATGACGCGCCATTGCAGGTCGCCGAGATTGGCCGCGATCAGCAATCCACCGAAGGCTTGCGCGACAATTGCGGCCAGTCCTATGGTCGCACCGTACAGGCTCAAGGCCCGTGCCCGCTCACGCTCGGGGAAGAGCGCATGAATCGATGCCAATCCTTGCGGTGCCATGATTGCTGCGCTCAATCCCTGCAGCAGCCGTCCGGCGATCAGCATCGCCGGCGACGGCGCCGCGCCACACAGTGTTGAAGCCAGGCCGAAGCCGGCCAGCCCGGCGAGAAAGACCCGCTTGCGTCCCAGCAGGTCGCCCAGGCGCCCGCCAGTAATGAGGAACACGGCATAGACCGCTGCATAACCGGAGATGACCAGTTGCACTTGCGCCGGGTCCGCACCGAGCCCGCTGCGTATGGAGGGAAGCGCCACGTTGACGATGAAGAAGTCCAGCGGCGGCAGGAATGCGCCCACCAGCAAAACGGCAAAGGCCAGCCACCGGCGTGGATGCGCAGCGCCCTCGGCGCGCGTGGATGAGAGGGAAGAATTCATTTATATATGGACCAAACGGTTCCAAATTAGCCAAAAAAATTTCAGTCGAGCAATCGCATTGTCTGGTCGACCACGGCGCGCATTTGCTTGTCGATCGCATCGACCTTGCCGAGGGTGCGCATGCCGTGGGTGAAGCAGACGATCAGGGTGGCCAGGGCCTGCGGGTCGTGGTGATCAGGAATTTCACCGCTGGCCTGGCCGCGCCGGATGGTATCGGCGTAGGCCTTGCGGATGCGGTTGACCATGGTCTTGACGCGTTCTGCGACCTGCTCATCATGGGACACCATTTCGGTGGCGGTGGCCACCAGCAGGCAACCGCGGCGGCCTTCTGCACGGCAGGACATCTCGGCCAGGCCCATCAGGGTCTTGCGGATGGCGGCCTTGGCTGAACCGGGCTGCTGGAGCGTGCCCAGCAGGCGTTCCAGCGACTGCGCAATGTAGCGGTCCAGGGCGTCCAGGAACAACCCATGCTTGTCGCCGAAAGCCTTGTACAGGCTGCCGCGCGAAAGGCCCGTGCCATCGATCAGGTCGACCAGCGATGTGCCGTGGTAGCCGCGCGTCCAGAAGACCTGCATCGCGGATTCAACGGCAGCATCGATCTCGAATTCGCGCGGACGGCCTGGGCCTGAGGAGTGATCGGATGTGCTCATGATTTATTTGGAACCGAATGATTCCAAATAATACCTTCCAGGCCAGTGTTGTGCAAGCGGGCCAGACGTAGCGGGAAAACAGCATCGGTGAAAGAAGCTTTGACATTCTACCTATTAGAAGGTAGCCTTCTTTCCGTCATACCCTGCCCTCCTTCGAGGGCTTTCTCTTGATAACGCCCCCTACCTACTAGTAGGGCTGTTTAATTCGATACGCATTTTCTTGTTGGTTTTTGGAGAAGGAAATCACATGTTTGGCATCTCCCCTTTAGGCTGGCTTCACACCCTTGGAAGTCTTCCGGCCATTCCCCTTGCGATCTACATGTTCGCTCGCCACGGCCGCATCACGCCTCGGACAAACGCGGGCGTCTTTTATCTCGCATCGATGGTGATCGGTGCCGTCACCGTGTTCCTGGTAGCGCATCAGCCGATCAGTTACGCCGTCGCGATCATCACGCTGGTGTTCCTGTTGCTGGGTTACTCTGCGAAATCCCTGGCATTCCTGGGGCGCGCGGCAGAATATGTAGAGACCATCGCGCTGACGGTCACGGTGTTCTTGCTGATGGTGCCGACCGTGTCGGAAACCTTGCGCAGGGTGCCGGACGGCCATCCGTTCGTGACCGATCTCAAGTCGCCGGTACTGCTGGGATTCCATGCAGGCTTGCTGGTGATGCTCATCGTTGGCCTGGGCGTGCAGGTCACGGTCTTGAGAAGGCAGCGCAAGGCAGTTGCCCCGGCTATACGCTGAGCCCGGGGTTCCTCCACGTCATCATCCAAGGAAACCATCATGGCCCGCAATCCAGTCACACCGGTTCTTCCTGTTGGCCCGGTCGGTGCAGTCCGGCCGGTCGACAGCGGCTCGACCTATTTCAGGCATCTGGAACAATGGCAGATCATGTCCGAGGTCAATGCGGCAGAACGCCGCCGCAAACTGAAAAAGAAGGAGGCCGAACAGCGGGCCGATGATGGCGAATTCAAGAAGGCGCTCAAGGAGAGTGAACGAGGGAGCCAATGAGCGCCTGGTGAAAGCGCAATGGAATGTGCCCGGCGTTGACCGGGCTTTATTTCTTTGCGCTCAGGCGGGCAAGCTGCGTATCCATGATGGTGCCGAAGATCTCTGCGTCCCCGTAGGCGCGCGCCGAGAGCATGGCGCCATGGACGGTCGCCATCAGTACCTCTGCTTCGACGTGGGGGGCGTGCGAGAGTTTGAGCGATTTGTTGGCCAGGCCGCGCTCCAGCACGGCGGTCAACCAGCCTGAGAGGAAACGGAAATAGCCGCGCACCTGCTCCGCCACTTCTTCCGGGAGGATGGGCATTTCACTGGCCAGCAGGGCGGCCACACAAAACGGGGCGCTGGCGTCTTCGATGCAGGCCTTCCAGTGATCCACGTAGGCGCGGAGCTGATCGCGCGGCGCGGTAATGACGCGTGCAAGATTCTCCACGCCAAGCTCGGTCTGTGCGCGATGCGTTTCCACCAGCTTTTTCACGAGATCGGCCTTGCTGGGGAAGTGGTGGTGGATACTTGGCTTGCGTATGCCCACCACGTCGGCGATGTCGGCGTAACTGAAACCGTTGTAGCCGCCCGCGATGATCAGCGAACGGGCGCAGGCAAGGATGTCGTCAGCGGTAGAAGTCGATTTGTTCATCATCGCATTCTACCTTCCAGTAGGTTCATTCACAACGCGCGTTGTTGCGCTGGTGCGCAGTCTGCTGCGAATGGCTCGGTGTGGGCTGCGCCCAGGGAGGAACGCAATCCATCGTGGAGGATCAAGGCCGCTTCCATTTTTTTACGCTCGATGAAGCCGGTTTTCCCGATACGGCTTTCACCGATTGAAGAACGGCTATAACTCCGTCACCAGCCGATGCAGCGTCTCCGCCGTCTCAGTCGGCCGGGAGAGAAATGGTGAATGCCCGCTATCGATTTCCTTCACCCGGCTGCAACCGGCGCGGGCGGCCATGACCCGCTGCAGCACCGGATCAAGCACGCGGTCCCTGGTACAGACGACGTAACTCTTGGGCAGCTTTCCATAGCGTTCTTCGGTCAGTTGCACCGGACTGACGATGGGTGCAACCGCCTGGGCACGGAACTGCGGCGCGGCCCACGCGGCAATGGCATGGGGTGCATCGTGCATGAACCTGGCCACCCGCTTGTCGGCCTGCGTATCGACGATCTGATGATCGTCTTGCATGCCCAGGATGACCGCCTCCTTGTCGAGCACCACGTCCGACAGTGAATCGATGGATTCACCGTCGCTCGGAACATAGCCACCCAGGTAGATGATGCGCGCCACGTCTTGCGCATTTTTCTCTGCGGCAGCGGCCACGGCAATTCCGCCCAGGCTGTGGCCGACCAGCGTCACGCGTTTCCCTATGGAGACGATGGCCTTGCGGATGGCGTCGGCGTATCTTTCGAGGGTCACCTCGCCAAAGGGGGTGGTGTCTTCGCCACTACCCGGCATGTCGATCGCATGCACCTCATGCCCGCGCATGGTCAGTTCGGCACTGACTGCGGGCCAGATCCACTTGCCTTGCCAAGCGCCATGGACTAATAAAAAGTTGGCCAATCGGTTCTCCTTGTCTTGCGCTGGCGGAGGCAATCGCCTGCTCAGTCAGATGCTTGGGTGTATCCCACGGTGCGTTGCATGCTAGACCCTGATCTGCGTAAAGACAATCCAGACAACAACCATACATCGGTGTGGCAACAACGGAGAGTGATCGACAAATGGCTCAGTGACTGACCGGCTTCAAATTGCCGATGCAAGTCAAAAGCATGGGCTGAGGCGCTCGTTTGAAGTCTTCACCTCCGTAGAAAATTTAAAACACATGATGCAATAGACGACCGCGACGAACAAACACATCTGCACCAGTCGGCCGTCACGCTGCGCGATGTTGGACGCGGAGACAGGATTCGTGCTTCAGAGCTTTATCTGTCTCAGGTAGGTACGCAGTTTGTCTCTCCAATAATCCGGATAATGGAAAACATAGTGCCCATCGTGACCGGTTGCCGGGCTGATAAAAAGCGTCGCCTTTCCGCCTGCGCGTGTAAAGGCGTCATAGCAAGCATTGATGGTGGCCACAGGATAGCGGCTGTCTTGTTCCGCGAATATCCAAAGCATCGGCGCTTTAGCCGTCTTCCCGGCTTCTTCAAATCCATTGATCATTGTTGTGATCAAGTAGCTGGCACCGTTCCCCCAATTGTCCGTACGTCCGCCGGAGAAATTGATTGCGCCAATCACTCCCGGGATGTTCTGGCTTGCGATATACATCGTGCTATAACCACCAGCTGATTGACCGCTCACGAGCATGCGCGAAGCGTCAATGGCCGGATGGTGCTTCAAGACGTCAAATGCAGGCAAGATATCCATCGCATGGCGACGCGCGGAATAAAGTGGATCCCCATCAAAGCGACTTGCCGAACCTTGATAAAGACCTTCAGACATCCCGATACCTCGGCGTGCCGGAAAGGCTACGGCAATTCCCTGACTGAGGAACTCCTTGGCAACCACCATATCGCGAAATCGTTGCTTGAAGCGGATATAGACGCTATCCATTTCAATGTCACCATGGTTGAACACCACCACAGGAAATGGCCCTTCGCCATCCGGTCGCAACAGCGTCATTTCGATGCGCGGCCCATTCGATGGAACCTCATAGGTCAAAACCTCTTCATGCCAAGCGATTTCTGCATGATCGGCACCGATGCTCTCCGGCGCTGCCTGGTTAAACAACAGCGCAGCCGTGGCGTTCGCAAATGGCTCCTCCAATCCTGTCAACACAACCTGAGAACCTCGCTTGCATGAGACAGCAGTTTCTGCTTGTGCATAATTTGCTTGAATCAGCCTCAGATGACTATGAAGTGCAACCCATTGGGCCTCGAAAAAAGGCCCTACATCGCATTTGGCACTCGGTACGTGGATCAATGTCGCCCGGCCGGCGAGAGACTGCCAGTTTTCCGTTCGCGCGCGGCTGAAGTTTCCGGACACGACGATGACCTTATCGATCAGCGCGCCGTTATTCTTGGCGAAATTGAGCGCAGGTATTGCAGTGCTTTGGTAGGACCCGACGGAGATGGCGGCGGCAGGAAAGCGCTTATGCAGGTAGGTGCTTGCCTCCTGCAAGTCCCTGGCCATCTCGACCTGCCGGCGAAGCGGGTCACGATTCTTGGCATCGCTGGGCACATCCAGGTAGATCACTTGAATGCCTTTGCGCGCCAATATCCCCGCAGCACGCACCCAAGGTGAAAAGGAATTCAATTTCCCGTTACGAACATTCGGCGTAGAAGCGGGCGATGGTACCAGTACGATTTTTTCCGGTACCTGATGCATGCCGTATAAGGCCATTGACGTCTTTTCGGGGCTTCCGTCTTTTCCTCTTAACGGCACCTCCTCAATGACCCACTTCCCGGCATCGGGGATTTCATCGTCGGCTTGCGGATTTTCTTGCGCGCAGACCAATGGGCCAATAAACAGCAAGGACAGCACGCTGGAGACAAACCCGGCTTTAATCAACTTTCGCGTACTCATCCCCCCCTCCGTTAGGCAACCTGTCGAAAACGTCTCAATCACTCATTCTGCAAACTATCGGTTCATCTCTATCGCGTCTTCATCCGACAGGGTTCCGGCCGAAGCACTCAGTTTCAGGCTTTGGACAAGAAGCTCGTAGTTGGCTTTCACCAAATCTCGCTCGGCAGTATAAAGCTGCTGCCGTGCATTGAGCACGTCTGCAATAAGGGGGGTCTAATAGTTCCCGGGCGATTCATGCATTCAGAAAAATCAATGATAAAAATCTGCGCGTGAACCTAGTTGCGTCATCGTGATATAACGAGGATGGTCGAAACCGTTTCACTCCGCTGGGGATTCCTTGAAATAATGCACACGATATTCTTGTGCGAGCGGCCTCAATTAGGGAAGACAATAATATGAGTTATTTTGCAGACATACAGAATTGGTTTTCAGGGGGCTTTTATGGGCGCCATTTAGGCTTGATCTTAAGAGAAATTGGAAATCACCGTCCTGAAGCTTTTGCTAGCTTTCTCTCAAAGAAAACGGGGATTCCCGCCAAAGAGCTTAAGAAGGCTCGATATGAATGCGAATTCCGATTCAGGGGACGACGCGGAATACGTTCAGCCGATCTAGCTGTGACCATAGGCGATGAAACCATCCCACGTATTCTTGTCGAAATCAAATATTTCGACAAACCACTACCAGAAACAGACGTTAAGCCAGCACAGTTTGAAGACTACCGATTTTGGAAGTCCCAGGATGAAGGAAGAGAAGTCATTGTGATTTCTCGCGAGCTCTACCTGGCAGATAAGTTAACCGTTTGCCGATGGAATGACTTGGCACGCCAACTCAAACCCTTTGCGGAACAGTCTGATTTAATTCAAATGTTGGTTGAATATCTTGAAGAAGAGGGTCTCGTGATACAGAACATCGATGCAAGCTCGTTAATTCGCTATTTCAAACGTGTCGTTTGCCCAACATGGAATGCTGGAGTCTCTGCAAACAATATTGAAGGACCTGTCGAATTTGCCAAATTGCTTAAAAATATGAAGCAATTTTCAGGCTCATTTGATGTTTACTTCAAAAACGCATGGCTCGTAGCAAAGGAAAAGTATGACAGTTACGAGGATACGAGCAAGGTCCAAAGCCTGCTCAAGGCCGCAAGTATCGATTTCAATATCCAAAACTATGTTAAAGAAAGTAATATCTCCGCTGTTGATGAGAATGGCTTGCTTAAAGACGGGCACAAAGATGGAGGAAATATTTATGTCTTTGCCCAACATGCGCTGGGTAGTGGGGGCGATAAATATATTCGTATAAATTACGGCTTGCGACTCGTCGTTTCTTCCGACAATAAGTTTAGCCGAGAGGGCGCGAAGAGCGAGCAATCAGTTCCTCTTTGTTATCTCTATGCGCGAGCCTGGGGAAAGAAGATTGATGCGGCGGCCGATTTTTATCGTGAAAAAAAGGTGAATTTTGAAAATATCACCGAAAAATCCGCCCTCAAGGCTGAAGCGATCGACGAACTGCTTCACGAATTAGTACGAGAAGTGGTATCGGTTGTGTTGGATGCGAAGCCACAGGTCGAACTCGTCCAAAAAGAGGCCCTCAAGGAGCTTAAGAGGACACTTCTCAAAAAAGCACCCAAGTTGGTGGAGATTGATGATTAGTCGCCTGAGGTAAGTGATGACACGGAGTTTGGCTTCTGAACCAAACTCCATATGTTGCTTTGCTCGTAGAATTTCTTCTCACCAGCCGCCCTATTCTGCTCTCTTCCAAAGGTGGCTATATGGCCCTGAGTCCCTTTATACAAACTGACCGTACCCCAGAATTAGTACCGGTCTAAAGTAGAAATTTCCGGCAAAAGAAAAAGCGGCTTAGGACCGTAAGTCGCTAAACAGCTCTAATGCTGGTGGCCCGCCCGTGAGTCGAACACGGCACCAACGGATTATGAGTCAATCTATTTTAACGTCATTACCCATCTATAGCCGCTGCCAATGGCGCATCACCCTCATTAGACGGCTTTAAACGTCATAGCCGTCGGATGTATGTCGGAAGTACACTCAAGCGTATTAGGTATATTCACGCCCAAATTTATCGAAACCTGCCGCGTCGGAGTTATCCACATCATAATGCGAATGTTTAAGAAAATCTCCAGCTAGCATTGCACAGTTATTACTGTGGAACGTTTTCAGGCCTTTGCAGAAAAATCGCAAGAACATCCTGTGCAAATGTTGTAAGACTAGCCTCTTCGCTCTCAAACACGTATTTATAAAGACCAGAAACCGACATCTCTGATGGCTGACAATAGTGCTTCCATAATATCTTTCCTTTATCTGCCTCGCCTGCTGTATTAAAGCGGATAAGTATTTCTTCAGGAAGATTCGGTAATGAATTGGGAGCTGCTAAATACGCTGTCGCAAGTTGTTTCTCCACACTCTCGATAGGTATGCAATGCACCTGCTGTCGCCTGGCATGCCGAAGATGTCGTTGATCGCCGTCTAATACGGCAATGACGTTTTCGGCCGACGATAAAAATCCCTCGTCATTATTTCTTCTCATCAGATCCGTAGTATTTGATGCGCCACCAATGTAGATGATCTTGTACAGATAGTGCGCAGCGATTCCAAGTCGGCGGATCAAGTACTCAAGGAAGCCTTGAAGGCATTCGTCTTCGGTAAGAATGTATCTGTCCCATCCTTTGAAGCCAAAAAGCATACTCTTAACGGAATTATAGGATTGAGCAGATGCAACCACTCCTTGATCCGTCTCCTCCATATACAGTAGCTCATCGTCCTCAAGCGTCTTCATCATCGCCATCGAATGAGTCGTAAAAATCAATGTCACCTCAAATTGCTGGCAAAAACCTCTTAGCCGCTCAACAATCTTTGACTGCGCCACCGCATCCAGAGATATATCAATTTCGTCAATGACGATCAGTTTCTGACCTGCTTGAATTTGGCGATATAAGCTCACGAGAAAATACTCACCAGAGCTTAGGTAGTCTTCCCGGATGTAACGACTGTCGGGTAAAAGGAGACAGTAGTAAGAAAATCCTCGAATACTTACATCTATAAGGTTGTCGAATTTTCGGGTGTCGTAGATTCCATTCAGAAATGCAATTAGATCCGCTGGCCGAGTATAGCTACCGGACACAATACCGGTTCGAATTTGTCCATCTGCTGAATACAACCTATTAAAGTGGTCGAAACGTCTCCCATGAGGAGCGGGAAGCTCGACCGAAATCATTTGCTTGATTTCTCGCGGAACAACAGATCTGCTATTGAGAATTCGCAGATTGGGATCGTACGCAAATACCCATGGATCCATCCCCGTTAGGTTATATGTAATGCGACTCTCTGGCCTAAAAATAGTCGGAGCCGACGTTCTGTTGAAAACGTCCGCAGTACATAAATTTTGAATCGATTTTATGAGGGTAGTTTTACCAGTACCGTTTTTCCCGACAATACCTATGACGCCATTCTGGTTCAGGTTTATATCGAAATTCAGCACTCTGATTTGCTGAATTTCTTCAATCCGAATATGGAGCCTCATTTTCAGCTCGCCGATCGGTGAAAAAACATATCAACAACGGTAAGGCCATATTTTTTACGCAACTTGTCCAAATACTCAGGATCGATCGCATTTATATAATTTAGGTATCCCGACAGACGCTCTATTCCGCTCTTAGGGTCATCGCCCAACTTATCCAAGAACCGCTCTCTGCTCGTCGTGTAAAAATACAATAACACCTCTACCTCGCGCTTTAAGGCAGAGTCGACGCTGACATTTCCATCAGGATGAACCACGATCCCCAGCAGCTTGATTTTTTGACCGCGAGAGCTGAATTTGCTTTTTCCCTCATTGATCAATAAATCCCCACTAAACAGATCATCCAAGATATCTCTAACTTTCTTATCGATGTCCTGGAGCGGCTCTTTATCGAACGAGGAAATAATTATGTCGTCGGAATAGCGCGTGTAAATAAGCTCTTTAGAGAGACAATATTCTTGCAACTGATTATCGAAGTGATACAAACAACCATTGCTAATGAGGGGCGACGTAGAAAATCCTATTGGCATTGAATTCTTTGCAGTCACTAATTCAATGATGCGATCAATGTAGCTACTTAGATCGCTAATTGGAGCACGTTCAACGCTTGCCAGAATTGTGTCTTTGATGACTGGAGTCTTCAAGCTCCCGAAAAAATTGGTGAAATCTGATTGAAAGAAATGCCGACTCTGTGCATGTCTATCCACAGCATCTATGACACGAGTCCCTTTTCTATAGGAAAACACTACGTCTTCGTTCTGTTGTAAATGCTGAAATACAAACAAATTTAAAAAGGCGTGAAATGTCTTCAGCTTTTTGTTCGGCTTATAGATAGGGCGGCCATGGATAAGAAATTGCTCATAGTTTGCCGATACTTGCTCATGAGCAAAATCAGAAAACTTGTACTTCCCGTGATACATGGCATTGAATGCCGCCTCTAATGGCTGTTTGTTCATGCTGATGAAGGTTTAGCTAGATATCCCTGAACTATAGCTCATAGACGGCACTTGCCCGAAAAGCTGACCTTGCCTTGCCCTTCAGAATAAAGCGAATTGGGATTGGTGCATAAGCAAAGAAATTGCTTATGGCGGCTGAGAAGTGTTTTACAACTTGCACGGCGCCTCCGTAGAAGCAGCCGTGCAACCGTAAATATATTAAGCCATGTAGAGGCCAGCTTTTTGTTGACCGGAGATGCTCCTAGTCGGCTGACATGAATTAATTTTACCTCATAACTGCCCACATGCCTAACCGATAGGAGCACCGCCGTAGTCAGTACGCAGCGAACTTATCTAAGCAGATTGAGAGCTTATTCTTAATCGATGCCGGAAGTCCAGAAGAAAAAAGGGATTCCGATCTCTCGGAATCCCTTGTTAATACTGGTGGCCCCCCCGTGAGTCGAACACGGCACCAACGGATTATGAGTCAAAAGCGTATGTTGACGGCAGGCCGCAAAGCCGCATCCGACGTGGGCTACTGGTTACGCATACAGTGCGCCAATTCGCGGCTTTGCACTCGTTTGGGCAAAATATTCCCCAGCAAGAAAGCGGAAGATTGTCTCGCGATCGCGAAATCCTGGGCGGGATTTGTCCGTTATCTACCCTTCAGAATCAGCTGAAAAATCGCTGGGAACGTCCGCTTCTGGCCGGGAGCTGAGATCCCGTCCTACTCGTAAATCTTCCCCATGAACATGATATCGGCAACCCTACGCCAAGGATTTGTGGGAACTTCATAGAATTGGAGATCATTTCTTGAATTCTCCACCCAACGAGCGGAGGCTTTTAGAAATGTGCCGATATTGCCGTTCTCCCACCCCAGTGCACCTGCAGAATATGGTGATTGAGGTGAAGCTGCGTGTAATTCGGTTTCTGCGAACCAATCTGCCGAGAGTACATTCAGAAAATTGATGAAACTCACTTCATCCACCACAGCATCTCGCGCAGACTCAAGTTGTCTCTCCATTTCTTGTTTGATGTATTTCGTGCTCATCTAATATCCTCGTCACATTTCCCGCTTTTGCTCGATAAGCCATAGCTTCCGATGCAAAGCCGTTATGGGCAATCCAGGGAGTATGCCCACAATGCCTCATTTTCTACGTGACTGCCCGACTTTTTACCAACAAAACATGCCTGTAGGTAGACGGGAAGAAGGGGCGGGATTTGTTATTCAGAAACAGCGTGTGAAGCTAGTAGCATAGTCCCCTGCGCTACTGATTACGAATCTGTGATGGAAATTATAAAATCAATAGGTGACGGTGATTTTTGCTCCGAAGTTCAGAGAGTTAGCTGCTCGCAAGGCCAATTAGGATGCACCTGGATTTGGAATTGGGGAGCAGAATTTAGGTTTTGAATGCGAACGCCATGGCCGATCCTTATACAGTTTGCAACGACCACAATCGCCGGAAGCGGACATGCCCACTAAAGAAAAAAGTCCGCTTTGGCGGACTTTTTATCATCATCTCAAATTTGGCAGATCGCCTCTCATAATAGTAAGTGATTGAGAGATTGCTATTTGACCGAAATAGCAGGTCTCATGGGCTATACTGCCTTCATTTCAAGCGACTCCTTCGCCTCAGCGATGACATGATTTTTCAGCGAACCGATATTCTGGATACGTACCTCGACAGTATCTCCTGGCTGCAGAAATAATTGGGGCACGCGTTTCTTTCCGACTCCTCCTGGAGATCCCGTCAAAATCACATCGCCTGGCGCCAACTCGCTGAACGTACTGATGTATTCGACCAGCTCCGGGATATGACGAATCATGTTACCGGTATTGTCATACTGTACACGTTGACCGTTGAGAAAAGTTTCAATTGTCAGATTGTGGGGCTGAACAATCTCTTCCCGTGTCACCAGCCAAGGGCCGAATGCACCGGTCCGGGGCCAATTCTTTCCGGCGGTGAACCAAGCATGCTGCCAGTCGCGGACGCTGCCATCCATGTAGCAGCTGTATCCAGCGATATGTGAGTAAGCATCTTCGCGTCGAATACGCTTCCCACCCTGCCCAATGACAATCGCCAGCTCTCCCTCATAGTCAAGCTCTTGCGTCTCTGCGGGCTTAATAACATCTTCCATATGACCAGTTTGGGAATCTGCAAATCGAACAAAGAGGGTCGGCGCTGGATTACTTTCAGCGAACTCAACACGTTTATCTTGATAGTTCATACCCACGCCAAAAATCTTCCCTGGATTTCCGATAACGGGCAGGAAGGTAATTTCGTCGAAGGAAAAGTCAATACACTCGCCAGAAAACTCGAATACAGAATCCATTGCGTTGGCAGCCAGAAGCGCTTTCATATCCGTATACTTGCAGCCCATGCGAGCCCCGACATCGACAACTCCGTTCTCTCTAGCAATTCCATAGCTGTTAAGCTCACTTCCCTGCGCGCGGAAACTAACCAATTTCATAGATACTCCATTTCAACTACGTTGATTCAACAGAGCTGCGCCCCCCTGTGTCGCAGCATCCCCGCTTTAATGTGAAAGCTGACCTAGGTTCTTGTCCCTTGCCAGAACGAGATGTACATCATCTTCAACGACAACTTCCTCGTGGACGGCATCGAACTCGCCGCTCAATACAGCACGAGCGCGACTCATATCCAAGGCGCCTTCCCACTTGGCTACGGCGATGGTCGCAACGCCGTTGCCAATCAGGTTGGTCAAGGCACGTACCTCTGTCAGGAAGCGGTCAACGCCCAACAACAACACCAATCCCGCCACAGGAATCTGGTGCATCGTGGCCAGTGTCGCCGCCAGAGCGACGAAGCCTGCACCTGCCACGCCGGCCGAACCCTTGGACGTAAGGAGAAGCACGCCGAGGATTAACGCCTGATCCCAGAAGGAGAGATGAATGTTCATGGCCTGCGCGATGAACAAAGACGCCATCGTAAGATAGATTGCGGTCCCATCTGCATTAAAGGTATAGCCGGTCGGCAGCACCATACCGACGACGGGCTTCGCACATCCCATGCGCTCCAGCTTGACGAGCATCTGCGGCAAGACCGCCTCGGTCGAGGCCGTCCCCAGGGTGATGAGAATTTCATCCTTGATATAGCGGCAGAACTGCCACAAGGACAGGCCGCAGAGCTTCATCACAAAGCCTAGCACCACTACGATAAACACTCCCGAGGTCAGGTAGAGGCACAGGATCAGCATGCCAAGCGAGCTGAGGGTACCGATGCCGTACTTCGCAATGGTGAACGCCATGCCGCCAAACGCACCTATTGGCGCTACATACATAACGAGACGGACGACTCCGAACATACCCTGCAGGAACATATCCAGCATATCCACGAACGGCGCCGTGCGCTGTCCGATCTTCGCCAATGCCACCGCCAGCAGAATGGAGAAGAAGATGATCGGAAGCATCTCCCCGTTGGCGAACGCCCCTACAACACTGTTCGGGACAATCCCCATGATGAAATCGAGCACGCCGTGCTGCTGCGCCTTCTGCGTGTAAGACGTGATGGCCGACGCATCCAGCTTCGTCGGTTCAATGTTCATGCCAGCACCCGGCTGGACCACATTCACGACCAGCATGCCGATGCCGAGTGCCAACGTGGAAGCGATTTCAAAATAGATGAAGGCTTTCGCGCCCACTCGGCCGGCCTGCTGTACATTGTTCATTCGGGCGATGCCGACTACCACCGACGCAAAGATAATCGGCGCCAGGAGCATCTTGATGAGCTTGATGAAGATGTCGCCGAGTGGCTTCATCTGCTGGCCGATGTCCGGCGCATAGTGGCCGAGCAGGACACCGGCGACGATACCGATGAGAACCTGCACATATAGCCTCGATAAAAGACTGCGAATTCTTGGAATTGCCATGAATGTCTCCTTCATTGCGGCTGGCTCAATAGTGGAGCGTGATTTCCCACGCCCACTTGCCGTCATGAGGTATTGAGCTGCCCACTTCATTATTTTTTATGTGGACGTATAAAAGCCATGTCGCTCTATGGCGGCATGGCTTCATCACGTACGATTATGCAGACAGCTTTTGCATTTCAACGATGAGGTCGGCCTTTCCTTCGAAGCCGATACCAGGCAGGTCTGGCATGGTGATGTAGCCGTTGTCGACCTTTACGCCATCGGGGAAACCACCATACGGCTGGAACAGGTCCGGATAGGATTCGTTGCCACCCAGGCCCAGGCCGGCTGCGATGTTCAGAGACATCTGATGGCCACCGTGCGGGATGCAGCGCTTTGCCGACCAGCCGTGGTCCTTGAGCATGTCCAGCGTGCGCAGGTATTCGACCAGGCCATAGCTGAGCGCACAGTCGAATTGCAGATAGTCGCGGTCCGGACGCATGCCGCCGTAGCGAATGAGATTGCGCGCATCCTGCATCGAGAACAGGTCTTCGCCCGTTGCCATCGGGTTCTTGTAGTAGTTGCGCAGGGTCGCTTGCAGCTCGAAGTCCAACGGGTCACCCGGCTCTTCGTACCAGAACAGATCGTACTGGGACAGCGCCTTGGCGTACTGCACAGCGGTATCCAGGTCGAAACGGCCATTGGCATCGACCGCCAGCTTCTGGCCATCTTGCAGAACGCTCAGGATGGAGTCGATACGACGCAGGTCTTCGTCCAGCGAAGCGCCGCCAATCTTCTTCTTGACCACGGTGTAGCCACGGTCGATGTAGCTACGCATCTCGTCCTTGAGCTTGTCGTGGTTCTGATTCGGGTAGTAGTAGCCGCCGGCAGCGTAGACGAAAATTTTTCGGTCCGGCTTGCCATTCCCGTAGCGGTCAGCCAGCAGCTGGAACAGTGGCTTGCCTTCGATTTTTGCGACAGCGTCCCACACAGCCATATCGATGGTGCCGATTGCGACAGATCGCTCGCCGTGACCACCAGGCTTCTCGTTGGTGAACATGGTCGCCCAAATCTTGTGCGGATCCAGGTTATCACCCCTGTCGTTGACCAGCGAAGCTGGGTCAGCTTCCATGATGCGCGGGATGAAGCGCTCGCGCATCAGCTTGCCTTGGCCATAGCGACCGTTCGAATTGAAGCCGTAGCCGATGACCGGCTTGCCGTCACGGATGACGTCAGTAATGACGGCTACTAGGCTCAACGTCATCTTGCTGAAGTCGATGTAGGCGTTGCGAATAGGGGAACTGATAGGTTTGGTTACTTCACGGATTTCGACGATTTTCATTGGGCTCTCCTCAACATCGCCCGAATTGGCGACATGTACATTTTTCGGGAGCCCCTAGATTATTGCCGGATTGCTGACCTATACTTCACCTTAAATTAGTTGATTATTAACTTACAGTGAAAAACGACTTCTCTTCCGATTTGGAGTTCTTCGTGCTTATCGCTCGACATGGGAGCCTAACAACAGCTGCCAGGGCGCTCGACATCACGCCTCCCGCGGCCACGAAGCGTCTGACGTTGATGGAAGAACGGCTTGGCGTCCGCCTATTGAACAGAACCACCCGAAGTGCCAGTTTGACCCAAGAGGGCGAGACCTATCTGGCTTACGCTACAAGGATTCTGGAGCAATTGCACGAGATGAAAGAGGCTGTCACTCGCAGTAGCAGCGAGTTGCGCGGGCAGCTAGTCATCAACGCCACGCTGGGATTCGGCCGAACCACTATCGCTCCGTTGGCGTCTGAATTTGCCAAGCTCCACCCTCATGTCGAGGTGAACGTGGAGTTGACGGATCGGCCAGTGGACCTAATTGAAGGCCGTATTGATATGGCCATTCGCTTTGGTGACTTGCCAGACAAACGTCTGAATGCTCGTCGCTTGATGAGTAATCGCAGGTTCCTGTGTGCCTCGCCGCTATATTTGGAGCGTTTCGGCGAACCAAAGTACCTCGCAGACTTGGCCCACCATCGCTGCATCATCCATAAGCAGAATGATGACGCCTATGGCATATGGCGCTTCATGCATGACCAGCACAACGAGGTCATGAAGGTGAAAGGTGCCATGGCCAGCAACGATGGCGATATCGTCCTAGGCTGGGCAATCGACGGTCACGGCATCTTGATTCGTTCAGAATGGGACTTGGCCAAGTATCTGGAAAGTGGCCGCTTGAAGGTAGTTCTTCCCGAATTCAATCCACCGTCTGCGGACTTGTATGTCTATTACCTGAACAAGACGAATCAAAGCGCGCGTGCCAGGACCTTCATTGACTTCCTTGCGGAAAGATTTAAAAAGCGTAAAGCATCAAATCTTCCTTCTGCCGCCTCCTAGTACTCACTAAACTACCTCTTCGGCCTAGGACCGAGCTCAACCAGAGATGCCTGCTATCGCCGCCAGAAGTGGACTTAGCCAATGCAAGAAAAACGCCTGCCGATTCGCAGGCGTTTTTCTATTCCGAGCATCTGATTACGATCTACTGGGAAATCGATAAAAATCAGTCACTTAGGCTAAATTTTTCTGCGCAATTAAAAAATAGAGCCTCGCAAGGTCAATTAGGGCTCGGCTCATTTTTTTTGCAGAGCGGAAAATCATATGCCAAAAATGCGAGCGGGCAGCGTTTGGAATGGGCCTTATCGGCAAGGCCAGCAGCAGCGGGCCAAGGCGATTTCTGTGCGCACTCGACACATTCGCTGGTCGCAACAAAAACCGTCTCCAAGGTGCGTCAAAATGCATCAGATTTTAAGGCTGCTGGGCCGGTTGTCGCGCCAGGCTGGGCAAGCTTCAGCGCCTGACGCAAATTTGAGTCAAAACCGACCGATGTAGCGGGCAGGCGCGGGGTGGGGGCAACCGCGCGGCTAAGCCCCATATGCCTTTGAATATTATATTTTCGACAATAATTTGGATGCCCTCCTCCCATTCAAATCCCGTCTCAAAGCTCAGTGGAGCATTGACGAGTTTCTCGCAACTGGAAGGCTGATACGATGCTCGTCAGAGCGGAAAAATATGGGACGGCCGAAGGGGGCGGGAGAGTAGGCCGAGGCAGTGTTTGCTTGGCTTCAGCGTCAAGTCCAGCGGGATAAGCGTACTTTCACAATATAGCCACCAGCCGATGCTCGCCTGGTGTGATTGGCACTCGCAATGCACCACCATCGCAGGCGAGAGTCATTCCGTCCAGTTTAGCTGCAGAGATACCGGCGCACCGTCTCCCCGGTGACTCGACCTGGATGGTGTAACGCGCCGCGCCCAGGACGATCTCTGCCTCGAAGCCAGGCCATTCTGCCGGAATGCATGGATCGAGGACTAAAACCTCGCCTTCGCGACGAATGCCTAGAATTCCCTCCATGCCAGCGCGATACATCCAGCCGGCGGCACCTGTGTACCACGTCCAGCCACCTCGTCCTTCGTGCGGTGGTACCGAATACACGTCGGCTGCGATCACATACGGTTCTACGCGGTAGCGCGCCGTTTGAACTGGCGTGCGAGCATGGTTGATCGGGTTGACCAGAGCGAACAGAGCATGAGCATGCTCGCCCGCCTGCGGGTCGGTGCGTAACTGCGTGAGCGCTAGGATGGCCCACATAGCCGCGTGGCTGTACTGACCGCCGTTCTCGCGCAGGCCTGGCGGGTAGCCTAAGATGTAGCCGGGGTTTCTCTGCGTGCGATCAAATGGCGGGGTGAAGAGCAGTGCCAGCCCCGCTGCGGGTAACAGCAGGTGCAAGCGCAGTGAATCCATCGCCACCTGTGCGCGAAGAGGATCTGCGACGCCAGACAGTATGGCCCAGGATTGGGCGATCGAATCGATGCGGCATTCGTCGCAGTCACTTGCGCCCAGCCAGGTGCCATCGTCAAATGTGGCGCGCCGATACCAGGCACCGTCCCAGGCCTCGCGCTCCAGAGCGGCAGTCACAGACTGGGCATGAGTCCGCCAGCGCGCCGCCCGGGCGGGGTCGCGTGCCGCTATTAGCGGTGCGAATAGAATCAGCGTGCGTACCTGCAGCCAGCCGAGCCAAACACTCTGGCCCCAGCCTTCCTGGCCCACACGATTCATGCCGTCGTTCCAATCGCCGGTCCCCATCAGCGGCAGGCCCAATTCGCCGGTAAGCTCGATGCTCTGGTCCAACGCTCGCACACAGTGTTCGAACAGCGTCGCTGAGGTACTCGAAGGCATCGGCTGAAAGAATGCTTCATGTTCGCCCCCCTGCAGCGCCGGGCCTTCCAGGAAAGCGATAGATTCGTCAAGTACCGCTGTATCGCCCGAGACACTCACATAGTTGGCCGCGGCAAAGGCAAGCCAGATCCGGTCGTCCGAGATTCGGGTGCGCACGCCTTGCCCCGAATGCGGCAGCCACCAGTGCTGCACGTCGCCCTCGATGAACTGACGGCCTGCGGCGCGCAGCAAGTGTTGACGCGTTTCTTGAGGTCGCGCGAATGTGAGCGCCATGCCGTCCTGCAACTGGTCGCGAAAGCCGTAGGCACCACTGGCCTGGTAGAACGCCGAGCGGGCCCAGATCCGGCAGGCCAGCGTTTGGTAGAGCAACCAGCCGTTGAGCAGGATGTCCATCGCTCTGTCGGGCGTGCGTACTTGCACGGCACCGAGCACGTCGTTCCAATGGTCGCGGACACGCTGCAGTTCGGCGTCTAGGTCGGCCTGACGCCAGCGGGCTGCCAGCGTCAGGCTTTCCTGCGGGCTGCCGCCTTGCCCTAGCAAGGCGATCACGTCTACCGACTCGCCGGGCCGGAGCACCAGGCTGCACTGCAGCACGGCACATGGGTCCAGGCCCGCCCCTACCGCTCCGGACAGAGACGCCTGGCACTGTAATGCCGCCGGTGCCGCTAGGCTGCCTCGGCGGCCGAGGAATTCCGTGCGATCGGCGGTCCAAGCAGTCTGTCGCCCCGCGAGGTCAGCGAAAGCGATTCTGCCCGGAAAGGCGGTACTCCAAGGGTTGCTTGCCAGTAGCACGCCGCTAGCAGCATCGATCTCAGTCAGAATGAAGGGGGCGCAAGCTGCACGCGAGGTGCCCAGCACCCATTCTGTATAGGCTGTGACAGATAGGCGTCGTGTCTGCGGGCTGATATTGTGTAGGGTCAGGCGAGAGACCTTTATTGGGTCGTCCAGCGGCACGAACTGCAGCAGTTCCAGCGCGATACCGTGCGCCTCGTGAGTGAAGCGGCTGTAGCCATGACCGTGGCGCGCGACGTAGGTACCGCCGTCGCGAATCGGTTGCGCGGTCGGACTCCAGAGCTCGCCGCTCGCTTCGTCACGCACGAAGAACGCCTCGCCCGTCGGATCGGTCACCGGATCGTTGGACCATGGAGTGAGTTGGTTCTCACGACTGTTACCAGCCCAAGTGCTGCTACTACCATCAGCCGACACATGGAAGCCGAATCCTGGGTTAGCGATAACGTTGATCCAGGGTGCGGGGGTAGTCTGTTCGTCGGCGAGTACGGTCACGTATTCGCGACCGCCCTGATCGAAGCCGCCAAGTCCGTTGAAAAACTCCAGCCGCGCCGTATCAGCGCGGTTCGCCTGCCTAGACAGGGCGGACGATGGAGACTGTGCAGCTGGTGTGAGCGCGGGACTCGCAGTGAACATCATCTCGGGTAGGCAAGCGATTTGTCGAGCGATGGCGCCTCGACTCGCTAGTAGTAACACGCGGGCTGCTGACTGTAGTAGGGCACGGGCCGACACATCCATAAGGTCTGCACGTAGCGTATGGACCACCCCTTTGGCCATCGCCACGCCGTCCAGTTGAGGGGGTGACTGGCTGCGGCGGACGGCCGTCTCAATGGCGGTCTGCAGATCCTGTACATAGGAGGAGGCACGCTCATTGATGATCACCAGGTCAACGCTGAGCCCCTTCATGCGCCAGTACTCGTGTGCGCGCAGAAGTTGGCGTACTTGGGCGATATCATCAATGTCATCGATGCGTAGTAATACGATGGGCAGGTCGCCGGAGACAGAGTGCCGCCACAGGCCTGACTGTAGACCGGCACCGCGAGCGATATCCTCGGCCGACGCGCGAAAGCGTGCATCTGCATAGAGGATCGGTGCCGCCAGCCGCTGAAAGTCCGCGGCTTCATCGGCTTCTACGCCGATGTGTCGTAACTGTACCTGTGCCTGAGTCCACGCGAGCGTGCGTGCGCGCTCAAAGGCGCTACGGTCGTGGTGCTGGTCCACCAGTTCAAGCAGCACTTCGCGATTAGGTGCCACTAGCGTCCAGAAGGCCAGGCGTGCCATCCGTCCGGGAGCGATACGCACGCGGTGCCGCACCGAAAAGACCGGATCGAGCACCGTACCTGCCGTGTCTGACAGCGCGGTACCGTCGGCCATACACTGTGCTTTGGCAGACGTACGTCCTCGACCGAGAAAGCGAGCCCTGTCAGATTCAAACTGTACCGGTGCCGTGGCGACGCCTTCGACAACGGCGAAATGCGCGGCCCAGACCATCGGTTCGTGCGGCGTGCGCGGACGGCGCGTGGCGATCAGTGCACCGAACTCGGGTAGATATTCAGTCTGTACAAACATCTTAGAGAAGGCCTGATGGGCATCATCGGCTGCGGGCGACGCGAGCACTACTTCGGAGTAGGAGGTGAGCTCGACTTCGCGAGTCTTACGGCTTGTGTTGGCGACCGTGACGCGGCGTACCTCGCCGTCCGCTTCTGCGGACACTAGAACTTCCATCGTGGTTGTCAGGTTGCCGTCGTGTCGCGTGAAGGTTGCATGGTCCTCAGCGAACACCACCTCGTAGCTATCGGGCTCCACGCCCAGAGGTTGGGCCGTAGCGGACCAGACCTGACCGGTTTCCGTGTCGCGGAGATAGACGTAGGTACCCCAGTCGTCGCGGGTCGCGTCCTCGTGCCAGCGGGTCACCGCCAGGTCGCGCCAACGGCTATAGCCGGAGCCAGCCGCGGTCAGCATGACGGCGTAACGCCCGTTGGACAGCAGGTGCGTGGCGGGCGCTGCTGTAGCAGACGGATCTATGCGCCGCACTGCGTGTAAGTCGCCATGTGGATTGGCTACGTTGGCTGGCACCTCTTCCGCGCGCGGACGCGCCACGGCCACAAGGCGCGGCATGCGCTCATGCAGCAGCAGCTCGCAGGCCTGGATCATCGGCTCACGATGGAAACGTTCGCGCATGCGCGCGTCCTGCAGAGTATTAGCGATTGCGACAAGTGTCATACCCTGATGGTGCGCCATGAAGTTGCGCACAATAGCCACCTTCGACCCGGCGGGCACCCGCGCACGCGTGAAGTCCAGCGCCTCGTAGAAGCCATAGCGCCCGAGCGCGCCCAGCGCTTTCAGACGCTCGAAGTTACGCTGTGCGAGCGGCGCGTCGATCATGGCGGCGAGGCCGGTGGCGTAAGGCGCGATTACCAGATCATGAGCCAGCCCACGCTTGAGACCCAGGCCCGGTACGCCGAAGTTGGAGTACTGGTAGGTGAACTCCAGGTCGCGAGCGTTGTACGCCGATTCGGAAATGCCCCATGGCACCCCCATTTGCCGGCCGTAGGCCATCTGACGCTCCACGACCAGGCGATTGGTCTGCTCCAGCAGACTGCCGGCCGGCGCGCGCATAACCAGCGAGGGCATCAGATACTCAAACATCGACCCAGACCAAGATACAAGGGCCGATCCACGGCCTACAGGGATGGCCGTTCGATCCAGACGGAACCAATGACGGGTGGGCACGTCGCCCTTGGCGATCGCAAACAGACTGGCAAGCCGCGCTTCAGACGCTAACAAGTCGTAGCAGTTGTCGTCGAGCACGTTCTCTGCTGCGGCATAACCGATGGACAGCAGTTTCCGCTCGGGATCCATTAGGAAGGCGAAGTCCATTCCAAGTGCAAGGGTGCGCGCTTTTTGCGCCAACGCCCGCCAGCGAGCGTCGATGTCATGCGCCGCTGCGGCGAATGACTTAGTGTCACGTGCCTGCTGCTCGATCCGTCCGCGCAGCGCATTGGTCCAGAACAGTAGGTCGTCACCGTCCGCTTGTGCTGCCGAGACCAACGCTTGCGCTTCTTCTGAGGCCTTGTCGGCCAAGCGCTGAAGTACCGGAACTGACATGCTTGCAGTGCCATGGAACCCCGCATCAATCTCGTCGAGGATGTTCAGTAGCCGTTGCCCCTGCGGCCCTTGAGCCGAAGGCTTGGCCGACGCCGACTCCCGGGCCAGCGCGAGTGCATCGCTAGCGCCCTCGGCCCAATCCCCTGGCTGAGGTGCACCCATCCATTCTTCGCAGGCATTAGCTAGCACGATCAAGTGACCAGCAAGGTTGCCGCTATCTACCGAGGACACGTAGGCCGGAGCCAGCACCTGGGTCGTGCGCGTGTCGTACCAGTTGTAAAAATGGCCTCGGAACCGTTCCAATGTCTGCAAGCTGACGAAAGCCGCTTCCAGGCGCTCGCAAGTCTGTAGGGCACCAGCCCAGCCAAAATCGCGGGCAGCAACCGTCGACAGCAAATACAGGCCTATGTTGGTCGGTGAGGTGCGGTGCGCGATCACTGGCTTCGGGTCTTCCTGGAAGTTGTCCGGTGGCAGCATATGTTCGGCCGACGTTACGAAGGTTTCGAAAAAGCGCCAAGTGCGTCGCGCGGTGCGCCGTAGGGCTAGGGCATCGGTGAGTTGAGTCACACTGGATCGTAAGAGCCGCGGGCGGCGGCTGGCACGCCAGGCCAAGAATGGTGCTGCGAGCCAGAGTGCGGGCAGCAGCAATGCGGTGACGCATGCCACGGGCGAGAACACGCCGACGATCACCGCCAATCCCAAGGCCAGCAGAACACCTCCGGCCATCTGACCATAGAAGCCAGTTATGCCGGGCCGCGGGCGAGCAGCGGACTGGGCAGCTGTTGTCCATTCCAGCAAATGCCGATGAGTCGCATAGAGCCTGATCAGAGTGCGCGTGATGGCGTCCAACATGCGCCAGGTCTGGTCCGGAAGGAGGGCTAGAGTCCAGGTTGCCTGCAGTGCAGCTAACCGAAGATCGCTGGCCAGTCGCCGTAGGCGACTACCTAGCCCAATTCCTGAGCGCGGTGGCACAAGACCGGAGATGTTGGGCAGGAAGAACGGCAGTGCCAGCGCCAGCATCAGCAGCCCCATGGCTTGTAGTGATTGAGGCCAGGGCAGCCACCCGCACAGCACGATAGTCAGCAGGCTCGTGGGTGCCAACAGGGAACGACGCAAATTGTCGATCATTTTCCAGCGGCCCACCGGCGGTACGGTCGCGCCGGCGTAACGTCGTCCGAGTACCCAGGGGAGGAGTTGCCAGTCGCCGCGCGTCCAGCGGTGTTGACGCCGCGCAGCCACGTCATAGCGGGCCGGAAATTCTTCGACCACCTCGACGTCCGAGGCAAGCCCGGCACGCGCGAACACACCCTCGAACAAGTCGTGGCTGAGCATCGTGTTCTCAGGAATGCGGCCCGCAAGCGCGGTCTCGAAGGCATCGACGTCGTAGATGCCTTTACCAGTAAAGGATCCCTCACCGAAAAGGTCCTGGTAGACGTCAGACACGGCAGACGCGTAAGGGTCCATACCACCTGAACCGGCCGAGAGGCGCTGATAGAGCGAGCCCTCGCGGCCCAACGGCAGTGCTGGTGTCACGCGTGGCTGCAAGATAGCGTAACCGCCTACTACACGCTGTTCGGAAGCGCTCCAGCGCACGTGGTTCAAGGGGTGGGCCATCTTGCCGATCAGACGCAGGGCGGCGTCACGCGGCAGCCGAGTGTCTGCGTCCAGCGTTATAACGTAGCGCACACCTGCCAGGATGGCAGGCTGCTGCGCATTGTAAGTATCGTCACCACCCAGTGTTATGAAGCTGGTGTCGGTTGCGCCGCGCAATAACCGGTTGAGTTCATGAAGTTTGCCTCGCTTACGCTCCCATCCCATCCAGCGGTTCTCGGTGGCGTTGAACCGGCGTTGTCGATGCAAAAGGTAAAAGCGTTTACCACCTGGGGCCGGGCCATGCCGCTGGTTCAGCGTGGCGATGGCCTCCTGCGCGATACGGATCAGGTAGGAATCCCCGTCGAGTACTTCCGAATCTGCATCGAGGCCATCCGATAGCAGCGCAAAGGACAGGTCACCACCTGCGCCAGACAGATGGTGAACTTCGAGGCTCTCGATGTGCCTGCGCAGTTCCTCTTCGCTGGATAACAGCGTAGGTACGACGACTAGTGTGCGCAGATGCGGGGGGACTCCATCGACCAGTGCCAAGGCTGGGAGAGCCGCGGCACCAGAGCAGGAGGTAATTGCTCGCTGGATCAGGGACGTGGCCAACTCGGTGACAGGGAGAAATGAGCCCAGCGCGAGCGCTACCAATAGCCCCGTGGGAGCTGCAGCCAAGCCACCTATACCAAAGACAGCAGAGAACCCTAGGCACAGCAGAATGACCGCCAGCGCAAGGATGACGGTCAAGTACCCTCTAAGCCCGAGGCGTACGTTGAAACGGTCGATGCGAAGCGCCAGCGATGGTCGGAATCCGATGGACTGCTCCAGTTCGGAGCGTCCTTCAGCGATTAGGTAATGACCAGGATCTATTCTAGTGGCGTTCTGATCGAGACGCTCGGGCGACTGTGGTGCAGCCGCTAGCGCCAAAGCACGCTCAACGATAGCGAGTTCGGACAATGACGAACCTCGTGCCAGTTGCTCGATCGCCGTACGATAGCGGTTGCGTGTAGGGAAATCCATCTCCGCGAAAGCGCTGTTGGCGCGCAGGGAGACATCTACTAGGCTGGTGCTCTCGAACAGATCTGCCCAGTCGATGTCGGACATCAGACGCATGCTGGTGATGACGTTTCGCACAGAGACGTTGGACGCACCCTGACGCTGCTGTGCATGCAGGATCGCCTGGTCGGCATCCGTACCCTGCTCGCGCAGCCGCTCGTCGAGCCATTGCAGGGCGGGCGTAATGCGGGGATCCTGGTCGCGCAGGCGCTTGGCGAGCTGTGCCGCGAATAGTTCGGACACCGGACCGCTCGACCGCGTCGCAATGTCCTGGTTCAGCGCGGAATAGGCAGCGCCCGGCGCCAGCAGCCGGTCGGCAAGCCTTTGCGCATCGGCGCGTGCAGCCCGCCCGACAGTGATCTGGTCGGCCAGGCGACGCAGGTTCTCCACGAGTACGATGCGTAGGGTGATCGCCACAGCCCATAATTCGCTGATATCCAGCGGTTGAACCTCCTGATAGGCTGCGATGAAGCGACGCAGGACAACGGGGTCGAAGTGGCTGTCGGTATGGGCGACGAATGCCCATGCAATTCCGAAGACGCGTGGATAGCCCGCCAACGGCCCATATGCCAGCTTGGGCAACTGCCGATAATAGCCAGGCGGCAGGTCGGTGCGAATTTCTCGGATCTGCGCTTCGACAACGTGGTAATTATCCAGTAACCATTCAGCGGCCGGGACGACGCGGTGTCCTGCTGCCACTTCCGCAGCGCCCGCGCGGTAGGCTACTAGCAGATCAGCGGCGTTGTCGCGTAACCGACTGTGTAACGACGGCACCCGGGGCGGATGAAGGCTGATCGTCTGAGCCGCGGCGAGACTACGCGCGTGCTGCTCTAAGCGCTCGATGCCGAATAGTTCCTCACGTACAGGTGCGGTATCGGCCCACGGATCTGGGGCGGAGCGTTGGAACGCAAATTGAATAAATCGGCGCATGTTTGCCTTTCAGGGCACCGCGGGCAGGCAGGCCCCGCGATAAACCCGCCGAAAAGAAGTTAGGCTCTAAAGCCCTAAGGAGGAACGGCCAGGTGATGTGGCCCTGCGCTTTTCAGGATTTTTCGGATTCCTTACCGATGCCATTACAGTCCCGGCCGAGACCGCTGAGCCGGAACTGCCGGCACTGGTTTCTTCTTAGGTTTCTTTGGTTCTCGGTTACCGCGCTTTTGCTCTTTTTCTGCCATGGGATGCTCCTACTCTTCGATGTTGGCCCGTTATAAAGGGCGAGGTACTCAACCGCTCGACAAAAATGGTCGGCATGTACATTAGGAATGGACCTTGATCAGCGATTCATGAAACGCTGAGACGATCATCCAGCGGAGTTACCGCAAATAATTTTCCTTTCCACGGATCAATCGAATCATCGAAAATTGAAATCGACATTTCCTTTGATCCGGTAGCTTCACGAATAAATTGAGCTATCGCTTTTCGACAGACGATCATCTGACCTTCTATAGTTGTCGGTGCATTTCTAATTTGAAACTCGGTTCTGGTACGAACACTTCCTAAACCACTCGTCACTTCAATAACCTCAAGCCTCCCAATTCGCAGCCATACAAAACCGGCCTCATGGTCCTCGTCTTCGAAATAAAATCGCATGACAATCCCCTTATTTAAAAAAAGGCCGCAACTGCGGCCTCTTTACTAAATTGAACTGATTGCCCATATACCCCATTACCGCGAGCGATCAGATTTCTCATCCTCTCTCATGTAGTTCTTTCGATAAATGTCACCACCTTCATAGCGGCGCGGACCTGCATCACTTTGCTGATCAGCCTGTTCTTGCTTTTTCTTCTCGCCCTCTCGTGAAGAGTATCGGCCATCGCTGGATCTCGAAGTTTTCTCCTTGTGGGAGATAAATCCTTGTTGCTCCAAGCGATGGGAGCCTTGGGTTTTATTGAAATTTGACACGATCGTTCCTTCGCATCGCGGTCAGGTTAGGGAGTCAATGGAACAGGCCGCGATGTCCGTTGTCGCGATATTCAGATCGCGAAAATCATTCAACCAAAGAAATGCTGAATATCCATATTAGCTAACGAAAAATTCCGTTAGAGCTAAAAAAAATCGCTGTTGATCCACGCCTGACCGATAACCTAGCAGGTCTAGTTCCTCTTAATCGGCAGTCCTTCAGACTCAGCTGCTAAGATTGCTTGTTCATCTTTAAGAACATCGGATCCAAAGATTTTCTCAGCAGCCAATTGCCCAGCAGTTCTCGTCGACAATTCTGCTTCAATACCTTTTTCTGATGCGGCAACAGTCTTTGTGACGGAAAACTCACGCCACCGGTTTACTTTGCTCATAATTTCTCCAACTCGTGGGCATATCGCACTGGGCTGCAGCGATACCATCAAAGGTTTGCAGAGGTGCGTACCGCTGCTACGAATACGAAACCGACTTCAGTTTAAAACGTGCGATTGGCGCTTCACGCATATTGACGCTCTGCTCAAGCAACACTACTTCAGCGCGGCAAATTCCTACGAGATTCTTCTTTGAAAAAATCTGATGATCGCGTCATTCAAGCGATATTCATTTCATTTCCACCCATCTGAGGGACGCGAATATCTAAGCTCGCAGGAAAATTTTACGGATCTGTTGTCCGCAGTTTGAAAAGTGGACTTGGGAATCTTTAGTTAGGATTGCATTGCTGGCAGTTTTGCTGGCGACTTGGAAAGGTATTTTTATTTGAATTCGACTAAGTACTTCGCAGCCTTCTATTCAGCATCGATCAAATCCTCTCTATGCCAAACCTATAACTAGTCCAAGGATTCTTTACAGCGAGACCTTGCAATATCAGTTTTCGGAGACCTACTTTTTCACCAATTCAAGGTGGTCTTTAGTACGATTTTTATATGGTTCTCTAGCGTCTTCTTGCTGCTGAGATTGATTCCGCTTACCTTCGGTATCGTTTGCCGTTTGACGTCCTCGCCACTCCTCGCTCCCTACTTGCTCTTGGTTCGGTCTATGCCCTTGATGTTGCTGCGGATGTCCTCTCGTTGGGACATGTTCTTGGTTTTCATTTTTTTGATCTACCGGTGATTTGGTATCTGACATATATATTCGTCCTTTGCGTAGTTTATATGTATGGGCTTTTCAGATCTTTTGACATCCTCATCTTAGATAGTTGTTCCTTCCGGATGCACCAAAAGTAGCCGCCCACATTTGGCTACCAAGTTCTACTTCTCATCTGCTTTTTTGACCTTCGCAGATGTGACTCGTCGATAGCTGTTCGGACTCATCGGCCATCCCAACTTCTTTTCACGAAAGCTCTGCGTCTTTACATTAATTGTTGTGGAATTTTTGATCTCGTTATTATCAAAGCAACAGTCACCGTGTTCTCGTCGATGCTTATCTATTGCTTTTTCAATTTCGTCACTATTAAAGCGGATGTTGGGATGAATTCGCATTTCTGCCTCCAGGCAGGAAGGGATAAATCATTAAGCCAATCGATACACGATCTCACCTATTTTCGTGCCCAGTTCAACTTGAAGAAAGTATTTAGCGAAAGTACGAATGTTGACATCAAGCGCAGAGAATCAACAGGTTCCGAAATTCCAAATCCGGTTTTTCGGGCGGTGTATAAGCACGCTCTTTCTCTTTAATCCTCTGACAAAATGAGACGCTTTGGATCGCAAAGATCGTTTGTCTTTCCTCGACTAAGTGCGAGGTCCGCAAGAAATTGATAAATACTCTCGATATCCGCAAGCTGCAGTGAATAGTCTAGATAGAAAGCATTTCCCGAAAGCGGAAATTGATAGTCGAGAACCGTTTCCACTAATCGAAGGCGATTGGTCTTGTACATATGATTCTCCAATGAGAAAGACACAAAAGCATCTCAACGGAGGGACTCAAAAATTGGAGAGACAGCAGAGTCGGGATGGAGAAGCCAATCAAGAGGGGAGCTTTTTTCCAGAGCATTGAATCGCGAAGGACTATACAGACCTTACTCCTATTCCTTCTTCAGAACGTGAATAGATACTATTTATTTTTCTATTGGCATGATCAACCCTATAGCGCCACCATCGATGAAATGCGTACGTGGCTAAAAATGACGATTTTTTGTCCGCTTTATCCTTGTCGAGAGATACCAACGAAATTCGCTCTTCGAATAAGATGTGCGCATCCACTCAAACCTAATCGCTATACATAGGATAAAAAATGCTCGATTTACGACCCAACTGTGAATGTTGCAATAAGGACCTGCCTCCAGATTCGACGGACGCGAAGATTTGCTCCTTCGAGTGCACCTTCTGTAATGATTGTGCGACGGACATCTTGAAAGGTAGGTGCGCTAATTGTGGCGGGGAACTGGTCGCACGCCCCCGAAGATCCATGGAAAAGCTCGCGAACAACCCCGCAATGACAGAGCGAGTGTTCAAGCAAAACGGTTGCAAACCACCTGCATAGAGCTAGCGAACTAACTCCTCTGAGTAGATTCCAAATGGTCAGCCGCTTCGTGACTTCTCTAGCGTGGAGACCTACTCTACTAACTTGAGAGACGACCCTGAAACAAATATTCTTTGACCTAAGAGATCTGAGATATGAAGAGACGTATGATCACGCGGGAGCCTTTAGCAGACGTGGGAAGGTGATTCAAATGACCAGGGTCAAATTCGCGAGAAAATCAACAGAGTGAAAAATTTCTTAAAAAAAATCTCTTGCGCGCATGTAATCGCCACCCCGTTGGAAGCGTGATTCTTGGGGATCGATTTCTGACTATAGATTTTCTAAGTTACAGAAAGCCGATCAATAACATTGCATACCCCAGGCGTTCCCCAAACCGCATTAGTGACCATGTCCCGTTCCGCCAAATTATGGACAGATCCTGATAACGTCACCTCCGCTCCAACGACATCGATGGAAATAGCTTTTGCTTCATTATGAGCACGTCGTTTTAGAGTGGCTTCTATTTCATACTTGAGAGATGCTACCGATACCGCTTCCCTAATTCGGATGTGACTAATGACACCTACAACTCCCATAAGATCACGTACTGCGGCAACTGCTCCGCGCCGTTCAAAATCCCATCTGACCTCTCCGGTTAGCGTAATCCAACCGTGCTCAACCAATACCTGAAGGTTGTCATAAGGCACATGGGTGGACCACGAAAGCACATTAGAGGCAGTACGTGCAATATCGGCATCTTCACGCTGACTGGAAAGCGGTAGCTTTACTAATATCGCAATGGCGACTCCCTTAACACCTATAACCCTCTGGGCAGCACGCTCTGCTGCCACCTTTTCAGAGTGGCTCCCAACATGACCGAAAAGAGTCACGATGCCAGCTGAAACCTCAACTCCTATATCAGTTGCGATAACGGAGGGCTCCCACTTCAGCTCTTCGTATACGGCCTCCTGAATTTGCGCATCGGATTTCATAAGATCTCCTTTTGAAAATATGAACTCCTATTCTGGTCTCTGGCCTTAAAGATTTCTGTTCGTTATCGAACAGACTCTAAGTGCGTAGAAATTTAAATTGAAAGGATGTAGATTTTCTTGAAGATTACACCAAACCGTCGTCACGGATTTCCCAGAGATAGCGGAGGAAAAGCGGATTCATGCTTTAGAAGAATGGGCTTGTATACCTGCTCTGCGGCGACGGAAAAAAGCACGGCCACCGAAACAGGGAGGCGCGGCAAACATTTTTATTATTAGTAGTATCGCTGTCGGAGCTAAAGCTAATGACGTACACGATCGGTACCGGCGGCGGCGCTCAAGGAAATTCAGCATCAGCTGGCTCGCGTCCGGTCCTTGAGCGTTAAAGGACATCGCGTCATCTCCTCCGCTCCACACGTGGCCCGGACCTTCGATTATTACCGAACGGATCATCACTTTACGCCCGATGGTGTAATCGTTGATTGTGAAGCTGCGCCGCATCGGCGTATTCCTCGCGACCCGGCCGAACCTTCTTTCCTTGGTCGGCATTGCAGTTAGAGCTAATGCCTGATTAAGACTCACGAACTGCTCCGCTAGTTGACTGGCTGACGCCGATACCGGGGATAAGATGGGCAGTACAACAGGCCGTTTTTTGTTTCTCTGCGAAGAAGTTATCAGGGTTTTGGTTGAGTACCATACGGCTCTGGCGTCCTAATGACAACCTTCGATCGATTGTCCTCTGAAGTCTTTCTTGCTGTCAGTTCGTAGCGATTTTCTAGCCCTTCCGACCCGTTGATTTACCGGCCATTAATGGCCTCGTATGTTCGTTAAAGGACGGTGACAAATATACAAAAGGCTCATACTCCATTCATTAAAACGGTATTACGACATTCGACATGCCTACTTTTTTGGCCACATTACCTGAGAGATGAATTGGAAAATGACCAGAACCATATTATCGCGTCACTGTCCCAAGCCGACCGGGCACACCTGTTAAAGCAATGTACTTTGATCGACCTGCAGGCCGGGCGGATCTTGTCGTCGCCCCGTGCTAACGTGATTTACTTCCCAATCAATGGTCTGATCTCAATCCTTTCGCTAGGAGATGCGACACCTAACTTCGAGGTCAGCATGGTTGGTCGAGAAGGCATGTATGGGATTCCCTACGCGCTGGGCTTGAAGTCCACAGATTTCCACGCCTCGGTACTCTATCCGGGCCGAGCATGGAGTATTTCCGCCGCGACTTTCCGGACAGAATTGAACCAAAACAAGGGACTACAACTGGCGCTGAATCGATACATCAACATCGTCATCGAGCAACTCTATTGCACGTGCCGCTGCATCAAATTCCATACTCTCTACGAGCGCCTCGCAAAGTGGCTACTAATGAGTCAGGATCGCTCCAACGCGCAAGAATTCTCAATCACGCAGGAAACACTGGCATCGTTGCTGGGGGTGCGACGTGTTGGTATCACTGCCGCGGCCACCCAATTGCGGAGTCAAGGAATTATCGAATACAGTCGCGGTCACATGACCATTCTTAACCGCAAGCACCTTGAAAAGCAGGCATGTTCTTGCTACATCGACGAAACTAAACTCTATACAAAAACGCTTTAACAAGCTTACGCTACGTCCCCCGCGCGGCTATGTTTGTGCTGCTTCCTGCACGCACTGGCACGCTAACCTGCGGTGACGGGACTATCTGGAACTTTCGCTCAGGCATAAACTCATGGTTGCAGCTCAGGCGCTGCCATGAGCTGACCAAGATGAACAGATCCGACTGCGAACCCACTCTGATGAATCCATAAAGATGCCCGTTCTGGTTGTCCATTGCAATCGCCAGATCCTTCTGCTGCATGGCTGAAAACTTGACGATACGCAGTTCAAGTTGATCTATCGCATTGCCGTCGAAATCGCGGCTGATACCGCCAACCCTCCCGATCCGGCTCTGGCGGACCTTAAGAAAGTACTATGCCATTACCCGCATTTTATTGCCTTAATAGTCGATTCTCTGTTCGTTACCTCACTTAGCTGAGGCTAGATCGAAGACACTTCTGAACCGTGGGTAGGCATCTGCCGTCTAAGTGCCTGTGAGCTCGCCCTGCACTTCACGCTTCTCTATTTCGGAATGTGCGCGTACGAACGCGCACTGAAAGGCTGTGGCGAAGGAGCTCGCCCGCCGATCCATCCAATGCGCAAAAATGACATCGGCACCCGCCGCGGAAATCCTGGCGAATCGCCGTATTCTGATGAAGATACAACAATCAATACCATAACGAGTTACCGTGACCTCGATCTGAAATCCCTTGAAGAACTTGATGCGGCTGGTGTGCATGCTTGAACTCATGTAATCGGCTCCCTGCTCAAGATGAGCTCTATCTAGCCGCCAGGGGCGCGCCGATAAGCTTGATATCCCTCTTAAATCTGATCGCAATCATGACCTCGCGTACGGTCGTTGCACTACGTGATCAAAGCGGCTTGACCAAGCTGCCAAGTTACAACCATTCGACAAGCTACGCGCAGGCGCTAGATCAACGTGACAGACTCATCAACTTTCGAAGCGAGTCGGCGGCAACAAACGTTGAGTTTCCTTTCTGACCACCGCGTAGCATTCGCAGCACAGCTCTTCCAGTCTGGGTCTGTTCAGCACCGTTAGCCGTCCCCTGCTGTACTCGATCACCCCCTGCCGTTGCAGCTTGCCAGCTGCCTCGGTGACGCCCTCGCGCCGGACGCCCAGCATGTTGGCGATGAGCTCCTGGGTCATCGTCAGCTGGTTGCCGGACAGTCGATCCAAAGATAACAATAGCCACCGGCACAACTGCTGGTCGATGGAATGGTGTCGATTACACACGGCGGTCTGTGCCATCTGCGTCAGCAGCGCCTGGCTGTAGCGCAACATCAGATGAAGCGTACCTGTATCGCGGTGGAATTCCTCTTTGAAGCGGCTGGCAGAAAGACGATAAGCGCTACCGCCACTCTGTACGATCGCTCTGCTGGGAGTACTTTCTCCTCCCATCAAAATGGCGATGCCAATAAAACCGTCGTTACCCACTACGGAAATTTCTGCCGACGCACCGTCTTCCATGACATAGAGTAGCGACACGATGGAGTCGGTCGGAAAATATACATGCTGCAGCGTATCGCCCGATTCGTAGAGCACCATCCCCAAGGGGAGGGAAACCCATTCCAGCTGGGGAAGCAGGCGATGCTGCACCTCCGGTGCCAAGGCGGCCAGAAGGTGATTCATTAATGGAAGATCTGAATTAGACATGCATTAATCCAATTGGGGCGAGCGAGACTGAATACCGACCGGCAAATATCGGTGGACTTCGGATCCATAGATTTTCGATACCAGAGACATGGAAGCGTTCAGCATAAAAAAAACTGCCCGCATGGGCAGTTTCAAAGTTCTTTCGCTTTGCCTTTTACACCGGCACGAGGCCGGTCGAATTTGTCCCAGGCATGCTCGATTTGCGACGACGGCGCAGGACAGCGAAACCTACCAGGCCAAGCCCCGCCAGCATCATTGCCACAGTGGAATTCTCCGGAACCGCTGCAACGCTGATATTGCCTCCGAAGCTCCCGCCGTTAGTGCCCGTGACGTTGCCGATCGCTGACAGGGTGTACAGCCCGGAAGTAAGATTGGATGCATGCAGGGTCCATGTCTGCAAGCCTGAGCTGGAAGTCAAATGGCCAGTCGCGGTCACCCCGTTTCCGCTGAGAGTGAAACTACTGATGTTGAGCCCTGACATGGAGTCCAGTGCGATCGAGATCACCGCGGACGAAACGTTGAAGACGCTACCCTGTCCGAAAGTGAAATTTTCAGTGAAAGTCTTGCCGCTGGTGCCGGCACCGTATGAGGCACCAATCGACGAGCTGGGGCCGTTGAAGGTGATAGTGGAAGTGTTGTTGATGTCAGTCGAAGCATGGACAGCTGCGCTGGACAGCATCAAGGAAACGGATAGGAATACCCCTGAAATGACGTTTTTCATTGAGTGACCTCTAGGTTGAATGTGGCAAAGATAGGGGAAAGCAAACTGCTGCAATTTGATTCTTCTTGGCGCCTTGGGAAGCTCCTGGCACGACGCGCTTATTTGAATTAACAGTGTTGACGCCATGGCAAGCCATCTGCCATTCACCTTTACTCCAGGACGAAGCATCGCCTAAGCGGACATCCTCTATCTGTTCGCCACCGAACATTACGAAACAATTTTTATATTTTTTCGAAGAGTATCTTTTTCATTCTTTGAGTTCACTTATGCGAGCTAACGTACGGGCTGCGACGTTTTATCGATAGACGAAAAAAGTGTAGCGGCGACGAGGGTTATAAAGATAGCGAACTTCTCAGAAGAGAGACGAGCGGTTCTGCGGCCATTATCCTGCCTAGTGTCCAACATTTACGATAATCCAGAAGAAGCTTTTGGTATGTGCGCTGATAACCATAGAGGATGCAACTCCACATCCCTTAAGAACCAATGACGTAAATAAATTTGCGTATAGCCTATATGACTACAGCTACATAGGCCTTACACCTACATCCGCTGGATTTCAATAGGAACAGCATGTCTCATCGTCGGCGTAGCCATATCGGAAGCGCTAGCGGATTGCCCCTGAACCCAAGGAGAAATGATATGTCTAGCAGCAATCAACGTAGCAAAGACACTAGCACTGCCCAAAAATTAGTGGATGCAGGAGAGAGTAGCGGCAAGTCCGGCAAGTCCCGCCGCGATAGCGACGGCGACCCGGTCGCAGGCGGAAAATGCTCAACCATACCGAAGAAGCAAGGGCACTCGACATCTCACAAAATAGGTGGCACAAAATCGTAGATGAGGTTAGAGGAGCGACGACAAGAGCTCCTTCTTTTGAACGGGGCGTTCTTTGGATAGCCCAGTGGCGGCCGATACCGATAGCCACACCGCAAGCAAGAGCACAGGTGTGCAAAGAAAGCTCTACTAAACGCTGCAAGAGATGCGGTGCTGGATGATGCCTTGGAATGAATCTTTCCGCTTTCGAAAGAAGGAAATCTAATTCACACTTGGATGATTCCAATCTAGCAACAGGCCAGAATAATTCGTAAAAACATGAGGAAGAGAGAAACTTAGAGGCGAATGAATGATTACCCCCATCAAGGTAACTGCCCGTGCGAATTCATGAATTCGTTCCAACTCAAAGCTCCGAGCGTGAAACTGCTTACCATGTCCTCACAACTATTGATTCCATAGGCAATGGCTAGTGCCTCTGTTCGATAAACCTTCTTTAGCCCTCGCTTTAGCAGTACCGATTCACCGACCCGTTTCACCTGCATGGACTCGAGAGACCAGCCAGCATCACACTTTGAGTACTCCAATCGGTAGCAGAAGCTACCATCGCTACCATCAGTTTCGTAAGTAAGCATATGAACTCCTTGGCGAATAAAAGACAAATGGCACGTCTGGATTCGAGACTTCCGGACAACCTCTTGCCGACTTTTGCGATAGAGGAATTAGTTCAACAGACGTTCAGTAGCTTAAGGTAACGATTTGGCTTGTACCGAACTGTTCGGTACCTAACATAGAAAAAACGTCGCGACGAGTTCGTTCTGCATAGTTATATGAGCAGATTACCGCCGTCCTGCTGGGCACTATGGCGAGCAGACAGTCATTTCCCCGAATCATCTGCAACAGCAGTTCGACGTGCCGGCACCGAACCGGGCATGGGTTACGGACATCAGTGTGCCGCAGTAAGCGGCGTAAGAGATGAGGGTATGGCCCCTCGCAATCGGTTTGCAGGAGCGGGTTGCAAACCATTATAAGCGGGGCAGATCAAAAGCCTGTGTCGTGAGCGTTAGCCGGGGCGATTCATTCACGTATCGCCTTGGAAATTGCCGGCTGACTGAGAAACAAGGCGCCTACCGCCCTCTGGCAACGCCCTCCTCCGCGGCTGGGTATACCGGCACGGCGCGAAACTCTACTACACGCGGCGCAGGATATCGTCAACAGTGGCGGCACGATTGCCGCACTGTAGAGCGTGTCGCTGGCGGGTAACAACGGGCAGAACCTGGGTGGGCGCATCAGTGGCGGTGCTGTCACGGTGGCGACTACCTAGGACGTCAACAACTTGGGGGCGCCATCGATGGCAGCAGCAGAGTCAGCACCGCCAATACCGTTGATTATTTTCCACTTTGCCATTTAGCCGAACTGCCATTGGAAGTGTTCATACACTCCTTTAGAACGCCATTATCTGCCTTAATGATGCTACCAATAGAGTATGGGTTTCCCTCGAAATAGCACTTGTCATTGGTCATATTTTGGCCAGACAAAGGCGTTTGATAAAGAAACCATCCACACAACACTGTCAATAGAATAACTAACGTTCCGAGTGCACGTATCGTTTTTTGAGTGCGTACGAAAAAGACATTTTTTGCAGCACACACGGCGCATTCACCTGGGCTTTCAAGAGCTACCACATGTGGTAACCCGCGCGGATCATTAGATGTAGTCTTTACCGAAGAGCTTACATCTCCTTCTGTAGTAGCACGGAAAATATCGGTAGCTACAGTCGTATTTTGACTCCGCAGAGCTTGTCTGCTCTGATTCTCGCTAGGGGCTCTTACTGGAAGAGTATCGATAACGCTATTTTTTCGTCTCGCTTCAACGATCCACTGATTGATTTTTTTCTTAATTTCCGGATATTCCTCGCGAGGCACTAATTTCATTTTAGCTGCACCAAAATCCATCAGGATGACGCGATATACCGTCAGAGGTTCTTCACCCGTTATCGCGCAGAGTTCGTCAATAAGATCTGCGATAGTGCGACGCTGAAGTTGCGTGAGTGTGTCGGTCGTCTTGGAATCACCCGACACATTGAAATTGAGCACGTTACTTAGTTGCGGTGCTTCGTTGATGACGTTGCCATTGAAAATCTGCCCAACGTCCCCCTTAATTTTTACTTTTTCTACCATTACTTCCCTGCTGATAAAGCCTGTTTATTTAATATCTGTTACGTGACAAAGCGGCCTTTAGCACTGGCTCATCCGAGAGCCAGTACGCTTGCGCTACTTCTTTTTGACGACCTTTTTTCTCATGTCGACGCCTTGGATAGTTCCATGCACATCACCATGGATTTGGTGACCAACGTTGCCTTTAATTGTCATGGACGGCATCCGTGCTTCGGATCGGGGCTCAGAAGACGAGGTCAATCCAAAAATCATTCCAAGTACTCCGGCTTTGCCTCGAATATCAAGGCTGCGAAATCCTGCAAGTAAATCGCTCTCATCTTTGGTTAGCGGGGCATTGCTAGACTGCCCCGTTAACAGAAATAACACATCAATACCAGCATCTGCCATAGCAGCGAGATAGGCAGAGTCCGGCTTTCTAGAACCGTTTTCGTAGTTCATTTGCGTATCACGCGTTACTCCACCCAGGGCAGCAAACTTCTCCTGGCTGAGACCTAAGCGCTTACGTTCCAACTTTAGTCGCTCATTAAATTCCATCATTCGGCCGCAATATATTGTTTGACTTGCGGTCATATGACCGCTATATTCACGCCATTGCTAAGTGACGTGTACAACGATTATCCCATATGCCTACTTTCTCCAAGCACGTAGCCCGCCCCCACACCGATACTTCGGTGGCTGTGACCTTCCGCCTTGAAGCTGATGAAGAGCAAAGACTGGCTGAGCTGGCGCGCCAGGATTTGCGCACGCGCTCTTCTTTTGTGCGCCTGCTGATCTTGCGCGGCATGGCCGCCTACGACAACGACGTCAAAGCCGGACGGGCTTGAGCACGGAGGCTGCCATGTACGACGATCCCCGCAAAATCCGTCACCGCCGCATTGTGGTGCGCGTCAACGACGACAACTACGACATCATGAAAGCCCTGGCCCAGTACCAGGGTGAAAATCTGGCCACCTTGGCCCATGATCTGCTGATGCATCAGGCCATCGCCCTGGCGCAATCCTATTCGATGCCGATCTTATCCGAGCAGAACGTGCAAGCCAAGGCGCTCACGAGCCACTTTTCAGTGCCTCGCAATGCCTGATATCGAACTGCCGTTGACCCATCCTGCGTTAGTCGAAGCCCTGAAAGTGATCATGATGCAAGAAGGCTTTGACACGATTGAACAGGCCGCCGAGTTCGCTTTAGCGCAATCGGTTCGAGAAGGTATCAAACGTGTTACCGGCAAGGGGCGTGCACTCTATGCCATCAAGGGAAAGAAAACAACATGCGTGTAATCAGCCTGCCGTGCCCTCATTGCCAAAGCCCAGTTCGCGCAGCCAAAAGCCGGACCATGTCTACGCTGATGAAGGAAATCACCTATCGATGCCAGAACGTCGATTGCGGCCATACCTTCGTTGCCACGCTTGAGATTTCCCGTACCGTTTCCCTGTCGGCCATGCCCAATCCCGAGGTGAGCCTTCCCATCTCGCCCCGTGCCTATCTGGCGCCGCAAGGAACAGGCACTGCCTGACTTGCTGGTGACCGCTTAGCCGGTCGCTGAACCCCAAATTGACTAAGACCTGTCGTGCGCCTTGTGACGCACGCGGGATTCGCTCACCCTAAAGAAACCTCACCATGGCTCTCGATCAGCAACCGGCCATCCTTGCCCTCGCCTCGCTGCGGCTTCGCATGGGCGACGACGTCAAAGAATTTCAATGCGCCCAGCGCATGCTGCAGCGCAAAACCGTGCTGCAAGACGAACTGCAATGGAATGTGATTTGGCAGGGGAAGAACGCTATTTCCGCCCGCCTTGTCCAGCGCTTGCAGCGTCTCGGCGGCCTGATGGGGGCGTGGTAATGCGTACTGTGATCGCTCATGGCATCGCTGTTCTGTTGCTGCTTGCCCCCTCTCTTCTGGCAGCTCTCGGGCTGGTGAGAGGGTAATCATGCGCGGTGCACGAATCAAGGACCATGCGTCGTTCCGTCCGGCGTCGGACCTGCTGCGCGAGCGTGCGGCATGGGTGCCCACGCCTCCGGGTAATGAAGCTGCCAAGGCTGAGCTCGAGAAATCCATCTCACTCTTGCGCAATCGCAGGCGGCCCAATCTCCAAACCGGTATTGCCTACTCCTGGGCGGCTATGGCCAAACCAGTGCGTCGACACATCCTTGCCCTGGCAGGCCTCTCGGCGGAGCGCTGGGAATGCCCTATTCACTCCTTCACTGAAGCTGAACGCCTGGCCATGCGCCATGCGGTGCTGCGAGCCATTACGACGTATGAAAGAGCCCTCAATGCAGTCTAGAACAGTCGATGCGAAGACACGGCGTCGGCATCGGGCCTTCGTGGAGTCGCGGCAGTTTGCCGGAGAGCTGGCCCGTATTCCGCTGAAGTGGCGCGGACGTGTCGTGAGCCAGGCCCTGGAGCTGATGTCGGTATGGCACTGGAACAAGATTTTTGAGCCTGTTGCGGTTCAATTCGCCAGGGAATTCGCTGAGCAATATGTGCCGGCCGGCGTGGATCTATCTCAGGATGATGCCGATATCTGCGCCACCGCCGAGAAAGCCGCAGAGAACGTCAAGAAAGTCTTGTGGAAAGCAATTTCTGATACCCATGCACGCGACCTCATCGAACAAGAATGCAGCGATTACGGCATTGATATGCCTGAAGTGGACGATGACGACCTGCGCGCCATCATTGCGCGTGTCGTGGATCCGCGCTGGTGGCGCAGGCAACTGCGCAAGGTTGTGGGCCGCGCCTTTGAGGGCGGCAATATTCGCCTGGGCTATGTCCACTATCACGGCGAGCCCTATGCCAGTAATGACGCTGTACTCTCTCGCCTGGCGCAGAACAGAAGAAATGCTGCCGCCCTGGAAGCGACCATTGTGCGTAATGAGGCTGGCCAGGAATTCAGCATTGCTGAGCTGGCCGAGAAGACCACTGCCAATAAGACCATTCGTCGCGGCGAACTCATGCTGCGCATCAATGGTTTCGAGGTCATCGCGAAGGAGTGCAACGATCAGGGTCTGTTCCTCACCTGGTCGTGCCCATCGCGCTTCCATGCGACGCTGCACACAGGCAAGCCGAATCCGAAATATGACGGCTCGGACCCACGCACAGCCAATAAGTACCTCGGCAAGATGACTGCGCTGGCGCGTTCAGCGCTGGCTCGTCGCGGCATCGGTCTTTACGGTTTCCGCATTGCTGAACCGCATCACGATGGCTGCCCGCACTGGCACATGCTGGTGTTCGTGCGCGCCTTGCCGGACTACACCACGCCCCACGTCAAGGACGTGGCCAGCCGGGCTATCCGCATTATGAAACGCTATGCCTGGCGCGCGGATCGAGGCGAACCGGGTGCATTCAAGCGCCGCCTGGATGTGAAGCGCATTGATTGGGCGAAAGGCAGTGCTGCCGGTTATATCGCTAAGTACGTGGCCAAGAACATCGATGGTGTGGCTGACCACAAGACCAAAGAGGGTTATCTCATCACCACCGATATAGCTGGGGATCGTGAGCTAACGCCCTCAGCCCGCGTGGAAGCCTGGGCGGCCCGCTGGGGTATTCGCCAGTTCCAACAATGGGGTGGCGCACCGGTCAGCGTCTGGCGCGAACTACGCCGCGTGCCGGCAGAAATGGTCAAACAGGCCCCGCCGGCCATGGCCGCAGCCTGGGATGCCGTGCAAAAGGTCGAGGGCGAGAAGCGTGCATGCTGGGCGAGCTACCTGCGTGCGCAGGGCGGCGCGCTGGTGAAGCGCGGCGATCTCATGGTCACGCTCGCGAAGGAAACCAAGACCGTCTCCGGCCGCTATGAAGAGTGCGAGCGCGTCATGCCCTATGGCGTGCAATGCCGTCAGATGGTCGGAGTGGTGTTCAAGTCCGTTCGCCACACATGGACGCCAGTTCAAGGGCACGACGCTCGCGCATCGCCGGGCTCGGGGTTCCCTTGGACTCGTGTAAATAACTGTACGCAGCCCGCCACGCCTGCCTTTGCGGCGGATGTGTCCTTCGAACCGAAGACATCACCAGCGCCGGTCATGTTCAAGCCCGACCAGGCCGCGCAGATCAATCATGCCTGGCTCGCCTTGGGCGCATGCCCCTGGCCCCGGCCGGTGATAGACGACATGCCGACATGGCCAGGGCCAGCCATGACCGCCGATGAACAGCGCCGAGCCCTTGCCGCCTGGGATGCCATCAAGGCGTGCCCCTGGCCACGCGTGGTGCCTGTGCCGGACAAGTCACCGCGCCACGGCACGCCGCGCCAGGTCGCCGACTGGCGCGCCGGCCGGCTCGATGTGACCGAACTTCCGATTGATACCAACCCAACGAAAGGGAACGCCCCATGACCGCGTTTCGTGTCGTCGTGCGCACTGCCAGCGCACGCCATTCCTACACCGCCATCGCAGCCCATAGCTGCGACGTGATCGCCGCCGCCGTCGATCGCTTTGGCGTGTGCTCCGTTACGGCCATTCAGGAGAACCAGAAGTGAACGCAACCACAACCACCAATCCCGCTGTGTCTTACCGCGCCGAAGGCTACGCCG
>Ga0187843_10000131_pt1 | contig 59692 bp, 51 predicted proteins | sample SpaLakP09_SKY_43_FD_134516 | JGI IMG/M metagenome (GOLD analysis project Ga0187843, IMG submission 134516) | Oligotrophic lake water microbial communities from Sparkling Lake, Wisconsin, USA - SP09_SKY_43 | ecosystem: Environmental > Aquatic > Freshwater > Lake | place: USA: Sparkling Lake... | reverse complement strand
GTTTCATGCCGTTCGAACCCGACTCCAGGAAGGCAGTGTACTTGCCGCGCCTGGCCGCAGGCACGGTAGGGTCGTTGATCGAAAAGTCGCGCACATGCAGTTCGTAGACCGACATGTCGGTCTGCGCGTTGACGGTGCCCGGCACGCGGTGGCGGTCCCAGCCCGCGGGCTTGAGGCGCGGCGCCGCCAGGTCGGCGATGTAGCTGCGCTTCGACTCGGTGGTCAGGCTGACGGAATAGGGATCGGTGACCATGTTGCGGACCAGGCCCATGCCATCGACAATGACGTCGACCGCGTAGGTATAGTATTTTCCGGTCAGGTCGGCCGGTTTGGACAAGCTCCAGATGCCGGTGGCCGGGTCGCGTGTCATCTCATCGGCAGACGCGGCGCGCGCGCTGCCGCTGTCGTAGATGCATAGCGACACCTGCTGCGCGGTCGGGGCCCACAGCTTGAAGGCAGTACTGCGCTTCGTCACGGTGGCGCCTAGGCCGGCTTCCTTGCCGGCGGCGGCGTACAGGTCGTCGAGCGCGCCGGCCGCCTGGATGCGCGTTGCGGCCAGCACGGCGCCATTGGCGTCTTCGCGAACGAGCACCAGCTGCTGGCGATGCAGCGCCTCCGTTCCGGCCACGGACAGCACCACGCCGCTGCCTACATACTTGAAGCGCAGAGCCACATCGGCAGGAACCGCGCCCTTGAATGGGGCCAGGGTCAGCGCGCCGTCGGCGCCGCTGACCTTGGCGCCAACGGCGGCCTGGATGCTGCCCTTCGGCGAGTGATGCAGCTTGTAGGTCCCGGCGCCGTCCATGCCCGGCCATTGAACCAGCTGGCGATTGAGCCAGACCGCGCGCGCCTCCCATGCCGATGGCGAAGCCTGCAGCACGGCCTGGAAGCCGTCGGCATTGCAATCGACGGCCGCGAAGGCATGATTGCCCGACAAAAGGGAAAGGAGGGTGGCAGAGAGAAGCGTGAAGCGCATGACGGGGTCCCCGAAGGTTGCTGGCGGCAGCAGCAAGTATTGAAATTACACAAGTGGTGCCGTCATTTTATCGATTTTTCCCAGTTTATTCGATATTTTGTAGCTTTACTACGAAAATTCGGCGGGGGCCAGGCCTGACATCCGGACACGGGCTCTACTGTTGTTGCTTGAGCTCGTGTCCGGATGTCAGGCCTGACCCCCGCCGAGAGTTTTACTGCTTACTTGCTTGCCGTTGCATCCACGCGGTAGTTGTCCATCATCTTGTAGCGGGTGGCGTACCAGCCGAACACGGCGGCGGCCAGGAAAGCGAACGCGGCGAAGAAGTACATCTGGAACGCGAGCACGCTGACCCCGCTGGTGGCGATGTGGGCGATCACTGCGTCGTTCTTGACGCTGGCGTTGACGATCAGGACCCACAGGCTGCCGACCGTGGTGGCCAGGAACCAGAAGGCCATGATCACGCCCTTCATCGAGCGCGGCGACTGGCTGTAGGCGAATTCAAGCCCGGTTGCCGACACCAGCACTTCGCCGAAGGTCAGCAGGGCATACGGCAGGATTTGCCAGGCCATCGAAACCGGTTCGCCGCCGTCCATGACCACCTGCACCGAGCCGATCACGATCCACGACAGGGCCGAGAACACGATCCCGGTCGTCATGCGCCGCAGCGGGGTGGGCTCGATGCCGATCTTGCGCAGGGCCGGGTACAGCACCAGGTTGTTGAAGGGGATCAGCAGCATCACCAGGATCGGGTTCAGCGCCTGCATCTGCGCCGGCAGGAAGGTGAAGCTGGAGCCGAACAGCGAGACCGTCGGCGCCACCATGGAGTTGGCTTGCACGATCCAGGTCGACGCCTTCTGGTCGAACAGGGACCAGAACGGCGTTACCAGCGCGAACACGATCAGGATGCGCAGCACGGCGCGCACGCCGTCGACCGCTTCCTCCGGGTGCACGCCGCGCGCGCGGTCCAGCTGGAGCGAGGTGCCGATGCCGCCGAATGCGAGCAGCAGCACCACCGCCGTGCAGGCGGCGATCACGAAGCCCCACGAAGGAATCTGCGTCAGCGCATACACGGCCCCCACCACGCCCAGGCAGGCGACGATGAAGCCGGTCGGCAGCTCGCCGGGCTTCCTGGCCATCAGGGCGGTGCGCGCCACGCGGGTGAAGGAATCCGGGTCGGCCGGCGCCGGCATGACGTTCACGTATTTTTTGCGGCCCAGCCAGAAGATGATGGTGGCGATGAACATCAGGATGCCGGGAATGCCGAAGGCGACCGAGGCGCCATAGCTCTTGAGGAAAATCGGCATCAGCAGCGAAGCGAAGAAGGAGCCGAAGTTGATCATCCAGTAGAAGACGTCATACACGACCTTGGCCCGGTTCTTGTTGGTGCGGTCGAACTGGTCGCCCACGAACGAGGAGATCAGCGGCTTGATGCCGCCCGAGCCGAGCGCGATCAGGAACAGGCCGAAATAGAAGCCGTTGATGTTGTCGTCCCAGATCGCCAGGCAGGCGTGGCCCGCGCAGTACACAAGACTGAGCCAGAAGATGGTGTCGTATTTGCCGAAAAAGCGGTCGGCCAGCCAGCCGCCCAGGAGCGGGAAGAAGTACACGCCGATGACGAAGGTGTGGAAAATGTGCTTCGCTTCGCCCGCCCGTTCGGGTTCGGGCATGAACATCAGCAGGGTGCTGATCAGGAATGGGGTGAGGATGTTGCGCATCCCGTAAAAACTGAAGCGTTCGCAGCCTTCGGTGCCAACGATGTACGGAATTTGCCGGGGCAGCGGCCCGTTTCCATCCTGCTTGTCTTCCTGCGCCATGGGTACTCCGGTAATTTTGATCAGACGCGATCCTATGCTGAAGAGATAAGTCCCGCAATAGCTAATTTAAAGCCTGTAGTTTGACTACGGTCGTTGATGCATCCTGGCGCGCCTAAAATTCTTAAGTCATTGTTTATAAACATTTATATTGTCTATAGATCGTCTTTGGCCGGGATTGTAAAATCGCCTTAAGTGATGTATATTATCTACAAACAATTAGCGAGACACACTCATGAATACAGAACTCACCCCCTGGTGGCGCGAAGCCATCATCTACCAGGTCTATCCGCGCAGCTTCCTCGATACCAATGGCGACGGGGTCGGCGACCTGCCGGGCATCACGGCCAAGCTGGACTATATTGCGCAGCTGGGCGCGGACATTGTCTGGATTTCGCCTTTCTTTACCTCGCCGATGAAAGACTTCGGCTACGACGTCTCCGATTACTGCGACGTCGATCCGCTGTTCGGCAACCTGGCCGATTTCGATGCCCTGATCGCCAGGGCGCACAGCCTGGGCCTGAAAATCATGATCGACCAGGTGCTCTCGCACACGGCCGAAGTGCATCCCTGGTTCGTGGAAAGCCGCAAGAGCCGCGACAATCCGAAGGCCGACTGGTACGTGTGGGCCGAGCCGCGCCCGGACGGCAATCCGCCCAATAACTGGCTGTCGGTGTTCGGCGGTTCGTCCTGGCAGTGGGACAGCCGGCGCAAGCAGTACTACCTGCACAATTTCCTGGTCAGCCAGCCGGACATGAACTTCCATCATCCGGAAGTGCAGCAGGCGCACCTGGACAACCTGCGTTTCTGGCTCGAGCGCGGCGTCGACGGCGTGCGCATGGATGCCTGCAATTTCCACTTCCACGACCCTGAACTGCGCAGCAATCCGCCCGCGGTCAACCGCGACACCAACACGGTGTCCGACGTGAACCCGTACGGCATGCGGGCGCACATCTACGACAAGACCCGTCCCGAGAACATCGCCTTCCTGCAAAAAATCCGCACCCTGCTCGACGAATTCGGCGCCGTGTCGATCGGCGAGGTGGGCGCCGACGACGCGCTGGGCGTCATGGCCGAATACACCGCCGACGGCGACAAGCTGCACATGGCGTACAGCTTCAACCTGCTCACGCCTGCCTTCTCGGCTGCCTACATCCGGGCCCAGGTCGAAGAATTCGAAGCGCGCGTCAAGGGCGGCTGGGCTTCCTGGTCGGTGGGTAACCACGACAGCATGCGCGTCATGTCGCGCTGGGCCAATGGCGCACCGACGCCAAAGCTGGCCAAGCTGGTGCTGGCCATGCAGCTCTCGCTCAAGGGCACGCCATGCCTGTACCAGGGCGACGAGCTGGCCCTCACCGAAGCGGACGTGCCGTTCGAACTGCTGCAGGACCCGTACGGCATCACCTTCTGGCCCGAATTCAAGGGCCGCGACGGCTGCCGTACGCCGATGCCGTGGGACGCCAAAGCGCCGCACGCCGGTTTCACATCCGGCAAGCCATGGCTGCCGGTCGCCGAACCGCATATTCCCGCCGCCGCTTCGGCCCAGGAAGACGACCCGGAGTCGACGCTCAATTTCGCGCGCCGCATCATTGCATGGCGCCGCCAGCAGCCGCAGCTCACCCGTGGCGAGATCGTGTTCTACGATGCGCCCGAACCGGTGCTGGCGCTGCGCCGCGACCTGGCCGGTTTCCCCGGCATCGTTGCGGTGTTCAACCTGGGTCCTGACAGCGTCAGCTTCGCGCTGCCCGAGCTGGAAGGTGCGCAGGCGCTGTCCGGCCACGGCCTGGAAGGCGCCGTCGATGGCGCTAAAGTGACGCTGCCGCCGTACGGCGCGTGGTTCGGCACCAAGGCTTGAGCAGGCGCGGCATGAACGACCATACCGATCCGGAGAAGTTTGCCCGCACGGCATTCGCCGACGGCCCCCGCCTGGTGGCCGACATCGGCGCCACGCATGCGCGCTTTGCGCTGCAGACGGCGCCGGGCGCATTCCGTTCGGTGCGCGTGCTCAAGTGCGACGATTTCGACAGCATCGTGCCGCTGCTGCGCTTCTACCTGGCGGACCATGGCGACATGACGCTGCACCACGCGGCGCTGGCGGTGGCCAATCCGGTCAACGGCGACCAGGTGCGCATGACCAACCGCGCCTGGGAATTTTCAACCGACGAGGTCCGGCGCGAGCTGGGCCTGCAGACACTCCTGATCGTCAACGACTTCACCGCGCTGGCGATGGCCATTCCGGGCCTCAAGAGCGACGACCTGATGAAAGTCGGCGGCGGTGCGCCGGCCGGCAATGCCGTCGTCGGCGTGCTGGGGCCGGGCACCGGGCTTGGCGTGTCGGGCGTGATTCCCACCGTCGACGGTTTCGTCACGCTGGGCAGCGAGGGCGGCCACGTCAACTTCGCGCCGGCCGACGAACGCGAATTCGCGATCCTGCAATTCGCCTGGAAGGAATGGCCGCACGTGTCGAACGAGCGCCTCATTTCCGGCCCGGGCATGGAAATCATCTACCGCGCGCTGGCGCAGCGCAACGGCGTGCCGGCCATTCCACGCACGTCGCCCGAAATCATCAGCGGTGCGCTCGACGACAACGATCCGCTGTGCCTGGAAGTGCTCGACTGCTTCTGCGGCATGCTGGGCGGCGCCGCGGCCAACCTGGCCGTGACACTCGGTTCGTTTGGCGGCATCTTCATCGGCGGCGGCATCGTGCCGCGCATGGGCGAGTGGTTCGCGCAGTCGCAGTTTCGCGCGCGCTTCGAAGCGAAGGGCCGCTTCTCGAACTACCTGGCCGAAATTCCCACCTTCGTCATCACCACGCCCAATCCTGCCTTCCACGGCGTGGCTACCATCCTGTCCGAGCACTTGCGCGGACGCAGCGGCGCCAATACGCTCATGGAGCGCATCGGCCACCTGCAGCATGAACTGACACCGGCCGAACAGCGCGTGGCCACGCTGGTGCTCGAGCATCCGCGCCTGGTGCTCAATGAACCGATCGCCGGCATCGCCAGGCTGGCCGAAGTGAGCCAGCCGACCGTGATCCGCTTCTGCCGTTCCCTGGGCTTTCTCGGCCTGGCCGATTTCAAGCTCAAGTTCGCCAGCAGCCTGACCGGCGCCATTCCCGTGCGCCACAGCCAGGTGCGCACCGGCGACAGCACGCACGACGTATCGGCCAAGGTGATCGACAATACCGTGTCGGCCATCCTGAAGTTCCGCGACCAGCTCGACGTGCGTTCGATCGACCGCGCCATCGAACTGCTCACCCACGCGAACCGGGTCGAGTTTTACGCGATGGGCAATTCACGCGTGGTGGCGCTCGACGGCCAGCACAAGTTTTTCCGCTTCCGCATTCCCACGTCGTCGTACGGCGATTCGCACCTGTTCTCGCTGGCGGCGGAGCTGCTCAAGCCGGGCGATGTCGTGATCGCCATTTCCAATTCCGGCCGCTTGCCGGAACTGCTGTCGGCGGTCGATGCGGCGCGCGGCGCAGGCGCCGACGTGATTGCCATTACCACCAGCGGTTCGCCGCTGGCCAAGAAGGCCACGGTGTGCCTGGCTGTCGACCATGCCGAGGACAGCACAACGTTCCTGTCCATGATTTCGCGCGTGCTGCAGTTGCTGCTGATCGATATTCTGTCGGTGGGGATTTCGCTCGACGCACAGAACGTGCGCGAGAATGCCGAAGGCGAGGGCGATGCGGACCATCGCCGCATGATGATCTCGCATCTGGGAAGTTAGCACTACAGGGCGCTGGTGCGCTCCATCGGTTTTTTTTCAAGGCGCCACTGTTCCAGCGTCAGGGGGACGTCGGACTCGTCGTCTTCGACCAGGATCTCGGTGTCGGTCTCGGACACCAGGAAGCTTTCCCAGCGCTGCGCCGCTTCGGGGCTGTTCTCGACATAGCTGATCTGCCAGTAGCTCTTGCCGTTGATCGATTTCGGCGTGGGGCCGTACTCGATCAGCGCGCCGCGCACGGTGCCGCCCGACGATTTCTCCAGGTAGGCATTCCAGGCCTTCAGCTCGGGCAGCTCGAGCAGCGCGATCATGGCGTCGTCCTTGGTGCGCGGGCTGGCCAGCCGTTGCGGGACGACAGGCGCTGCGGCCACCGGCACTTCCACCACGGCCGGCGCGGGCGGCGATTCGTCGCTGATGGCGAAGTACACACCCACGCCCGATGCGATGGCGATCATCACGATCAGCAGGAAAATCTTCAGGGGTGGTACGTGCTTCGACATGGGTGACAGACCGTTGGTTTTCAGAGTGCGGCCATACTAAACCAAAGGGGAAATGTCGGCAACACGCCACACCAACTTACGGGGCCAGCACAGCAGACGGCTTCACCGGACGCGCCATCAGCTCGAGCACCGAATACGTGAGTGCGGCCACCGACGTGCGGATCGTCGATTCGCGGTCAGGCGCCCAGAACGGACTGTGCGTGGATGGCAGCGCGGCGCCACCGGCCTTGGACGCCGCATACAACTTCGGTTCGATGGCGCCGATGCGCAGCTGCAGCGATGGCACTCCCGCAACGCGCCCGAACACGCCGAAGTCTTCCGATCCCGCCGTCGGAGATATGGGCATCACATTCGCTTCGCCCATGGTCTTGCGCAATGCGGCCAGCAATTGCGCGGCCATGGCCGGCGTGTTGACGACGACTTCGGACGCTTCGTTCGGGTCCAGCCGCACGGTCGGTTCACGCGCTGCGCCGGCGGCCATTGCCTCGGCCTTTACAATGCGCTCGATCGACTTGATCAATTGGGTCTGGACCGTCGTCTTGTAGGACCGCACGGTCAATTCCAGCTTCGCCTCGTCGGAAATGACATTGCGCTTGCTGCCGCTGTGGAATGTGCCCACGGTGACGACGGCCGGATCGAATGGATTGACTTCGCGCGCGACGATCGTTTGCAGGGTTGTCACCGTTCGCGCCGCAATGACGATCGGATCGACCGTCGTGTGGGGCGATGCGCCGTGCCCGCCCTTGCCGTAAATGGTGATGTCCACCGCGTTCGACGCAGCCGAAGCCGCCCCCGAGATGATGCCAACCTGGCCCGATGGAAGCAGGGGCGTATCGTGCAGACCAAGCACCATGTCGGGTTTGGGAAAGCGTGTCAGCAGACCGTCGTTGACCATGATATTGGCGCCCTGCAGCACTTCCTCCGCCGGCTGGGCGATGAAGACCAGCGTGCCGTGCCAGCGGTCCCTGGAGCGCGACAGCAGCATGGCTGCGCCTACCCAGCCCGCCATGTGGATATCGTGCCCGCAGCCGTGGAAGACGGGGACGGTCATGCCGTTGGCATCCTTGGCCGTTACCGTGCTGGCATAGGGAAGGCCGGTTTTCTCCGGGATCGGCAGGGCGTCGATGTCGGTGCGCACCATGATGGTGGGGCCGGCGCCATTGCGCAGCACGCCCACCACGCCATGGCCGCCGACTTTTTCCGTCACCTCGAAACCGGCGGCGCGCAGCTGGGCCGCCATTTTCGCGGCCGTCTTCACTTCCTGGAACGACAGCTCGGGGTTCTGGTGCAAATCACGGTAAAGCACGTCAAGCGCGGGATAGAGCGCATCGAGACCCTTCAGGTCCGCCACCGGCGGCGCTGCCAGTGCAAGGCTGCTGGCCAGGATGCATACTGCCGCCGTGTAAACGTGCTTTGCCATGTCGACTCCTCGGAAAGTGAATCCCCAGTGTCGCACAATACTTGTAAAAATAATATCTTTCTATTTGAGGGCGGTGTTCACCTTGATGGTCTGTTCCAGGTACTTTGCCAGCTCGGGCGCCGGCGCCGCGGCTGCCGGGCCGCCGAGGTACTGGTGCACCATCCGCTGCAGCAGGTGCGTGTAAGCCTGGCGCACGATCTGCTTGCGCGGATTGTGGCCTTCTTCCGGGTCCACCAGCAGCGTCACCGGCTTGTCCAGGCCCTGCATGGTGGCGACGAAGTCGGTCACGCCGGCGATGTCGACCATCTTGTCCTTGCCGCCCGCAAGCACCAGCAGCGGCTTGCCGACCTTGCCTGCATTGGCGGCCGGCGCGGCATCGCTGATGCGCTTCATGGCGGCGTCGTCGGCCAGGTCGATGCCCATTTCGGCCAGCATGACCGAGAACGGCGCATCGTCCCCGTTTGCCGGGCCGCTGGCGGCCTGCTTCATGGTGCGCACGAAATCGGTCGGCGGCACCATCGCCATCCCGAACTGGAACAGGTCCGGCGTGTGGGTCAGCGCCAGCAGGGTCGAATAGCCGCCGAAGCTGTCGCCCATGATGCCGAGGCGGCGCTTGTCGCCCACGCCGTTGGCCAGCAGCCAGCGCACGCCGTCGATGATGTCGGCCTGTACCCGGCCGTTGCCGAAGTCCGATTTCGGCGCGGTCATGTACTTGTCGCCATAGCCGCTGGAGGCGCGGAAGTTCGGCTGGAACACGGCCACGCCGCGATTGACCAGCATCTGCACCAGGGTGGTGTAGTCGCTGTCGAACTTGCCCCACGGGCCGCCGTGCACCAGCGTCATCATCGGCAGGGTGGACGCATCCTTGCCCGGGGGGAGGCTCAGGAAGCCGTGCGCCGTGGCGCCGTCCGAAGCGCGGTACTGCAGCGCGATCTTGCGGGCCAGCTGGACTTCTGCCAGCGGCTTGCCCAGCAGGCGTTCCTGTTCCAGCACCTGGGTCACCTTGCGGCTGGCCCGGTCATATAGCCAGAAGCGATCCTGGTTCAGGCGCGCGCTGCGTTCGGTCAGCAGCCAGCGCGGCGCGCTGTCGCTGGCGCCGATGGTGATGTTCGATTCCGGGAAGCGTTTCGCGATATCCAGAGCGGCCAGTGTCGCGGCACTCGTCAGGCCGTAGTTGCGGCGCATCGGCATGTCGTACACGGCGAACAGCGGCACTTCGCCGGCAGGCGATGCGACCACATGGCGCAGGTCGGACACTTTCAGCGGATCGCTGTGCAGCACGCGCGTGGCCCTGGTGGCAAGGTCCAGCTTCACCAGGGTCTTGCGGTCGTCCGCATGGTTGACCAGCATGCTCAGGCTGTGCTTGTCGGCCGACACCAGGCTGCAGGCGCGCAGGCGTTTGCAGCGCGTCGCTTCCACCCACTTGTCGCCCTGCTTTTGCGAGATGACCTGGCTGAAGTCCGTATCGAGCGTGCGGATGAAACGGACCTTGCCCTGCTCGTCGAGCAGGTAGTCGAGCGCTTTCCTGTCGCTTTCATGAATCACTTCGGTGCCGCCGCCGGCATCCACGCGGACCATGCGGTAGACCTTGGTCGCACGGTCGAAACTTTCGGTGAGCGCGTGGCGCGGCCGGCGCGGATCGACCGCGACGAACCGCTGTTCTGTCTTGCGGTCGAATGCGGCCAGCTTCGAGCTGGCGCCATCTGCCAGCGTGACGGCGGCCAGGCCGTCGCCGCTGTCAAGAAAGATCACGCTGCTGTCGATGGACCAGTGCAGTTCCTGGCGGCCGGTGAGCGTGAGCAGGCGCTTCTTCTCTTGGGACTTCGTGGCCAGCACGGCCAGGTGCTGCCCCTGGTCGTCCGTTTCGAGGAAGGCGAGCCAGGCGCCGTCGGGCGACAGTTTGACCTGGTTCAGGCGCGAGCGGCGCATCAGGTCTTCGTCGGCGATGGGCGCAGCAAAGGGAAGGGCGGCGTTGTGCGCGAGCGCCTGTTTCAGGCTTGGCAGTGCGTGCGCGGGCAGCACCGCCAGGCAGGCTGCGAGAAACAGGGCGTGAGCGGGGGCCGCCCGGACGATTTGTCGGGAAAACATGGTGACTCCTTTGCGTGTCAATGTGTGTGCGTGTGTGCGTCAGGCCGGAACGGCGACACTCCTGGGTAGTGCGACCGGTCTTGCGGCGGGCATGCGGTTTTGCAGCACCAGCATCGTGGCCAGGGCCGCGGGCCCCAGCAGCATGCAGGCGCCGGTCCAGGCCATCCTGCGGCCATGGCTCACGCGCGAGGCGCCCAGCCACATCGATGCGCAACAGGCCGAGAGCAGCGACGCTGCCAGCGCCGCGATCCAGGCGATCGCCGGGCGCTCGGCCAGCAATGCATTGGTCTGGCGACGCAAGCCCTTGTCCAGGATGACGCCCTTGTCCAGCAGCGCCGCCGGCAGCTTGCGCACGGCGTGCAGCACGGGCGAAACCCACCATTCATGGTGCTCGAACAGGGCCGGGAAATCATGGGTCAGGCGGCGCTGGGCGACCAGGCGCACCGCGCCGGCAGGATCGACCAGCAAGATGCTCTGGCTTGCCTCGCCGCCGCCGCGCACCATCTCGAAGCCGAAGCTGAGCGACAGCAGCGTGCCGTCGAGCAGGGTGGCCGTGTCGATGCGGTCAAGCTGGCTGAACGCCTCGGGCAGTTGCACGCTGAAGCGCTCGGCCAGCATGCTGGCGCCCGAGCCTTCGACCGGCTGCGCAAAGGCGATCAGGCGCAAATTGGTCACCACGTACAGCAGGTCGCCGATGGCCTTCGGTTCGCGCGCCAGGGATTCCGGCGCGGACAGGCGGATCAGCGGGCGCACCAGGCCTGTTTCGGCATCCCAGGCATGCAGTTCCTGCGGCATCATGATGAAATGAGGACCCGGCAGCACCGGCACCGACGGAAACGGCGTGCTGTCGCCGATGCCTTTCAGTCCGATCACGCCGCGCGCGGCCGTGGTGTGGTTGTCGCGGCCATGGAACAGCATGTCGTCGTGGCTGAAGGTCCATTGCGTGTGGCGCTTGTCATCCTGGAAGGACAGGCCATCGAGGTTGCTGACCTGGTGGCGTACCGGGTACTGCTTGCCGGACGCCTGGAAATTGCCGATCTCGATCAGCGGAATCTGGCGCCGCCATTGGGCCGCACGCGGATCGGTGGCGCCGGCCAGGCCGCGCACGAAGATGTCGCGCTCTTCCGAGCGCGTCGATTCGACGAAGCCGCCGGCCGGCGCGACCGGGCTGTTCAGGGGATGCACGCCCAGCAGGATCTGGCCGTTCTGGTACAGCAGGGAACCGGTCCAGCAGATCGCGATATAGAAGCCGAGCAGCAGCGGCGCTGCAGTGGCGGCCAGCGTGAAGCCGGCCGGCGGCACGCTGCGGTCCGGCTTGAAGACGCCGTAGGTGATGAAGGCCAGCAGGGCCAGGCACAGCAGCGTGGGCGCCAGCATGGTGTAGCCGGAGGCCAGGTGCGCCAGCATCAGGTAGGGCAGCAGCAGGACCACGGCCGCGCTGCGGCTGCGGTTCAGGATCACGTAGCTGCCGGCCAGCCAGGCGATCATCGCCAGCAGCACCAGTTCGAGCACCAGCAGGTAGTGGCGGGCGTCGACGGTGCGCGCGGTCAGCAGGTCGTTGCCCATGACGGCGAGCAGGGCGGGCAGGCCGATGGCGAACACGATCAGGGTGATGGACGCCGCCGCGATCGCCGCGAAGATGGCGCCGCGCGACAGCGGCCGGTGCAGCAGCCATAGCCAGCGGCCCGGCTGGCGGTAGCCGCCAAACTGCACCAGCGCGAAGGCCAGCGCGGCGATCAGGTACAGCGCCAGCGCGACCATGTGGATTTCCCAGCCCTTCTGCAGCAGGTCGCTCATGCGGTGCACGAACAGCTGGAGCGCCAGGTGCACGGCGGCGAAGATCAGGGCGCTGTTGCGAAAGCGCCGCAATTCGCTGAAATAGAGGTCTCTCATGGCGTGACTCAGGCTGCGGCCGACAGGGGCGTGGTGGAGATATGTCCGCTGGACAGGAAGCCATTGACGGCGCGGTCCAGGCTGACGGGCATGGCGTGGGCGCTGCGCGCGCCCAAGAGGCGCAGGTGCACGCCGAAATCATCGCCCTGGTCGAACACCACGAAGTGGGTGAAGCCGTCGATGCGGGCGATATCGAGCACGCCCGGCAGGACCGACAGGTCCGGTTCGCGGAAGGGGAATTCGGCTACCCACAGCTGCACCCGTTCGCAAAAGTCGGATGGCGCCGACATGTGGCGCAGGCGGCCCCGTTCCAGGATGATCAGGTTGTCGGCCACGCGTTCGATTTCTTCCATCTGGTGCGAGCAGTAGACCACGGTCGACGCGGTGTCGTGGCAGGAGATCATCAGCGCTTCCAGGAAGGCGCGCTTGGCCACCACGTCCAGGCCCAGGGTCGGCTCGTCGAGCACCAGCAGTTCGGGGCATTGCGCCAGCGCCAGGGCCAGGTTGACGCCGGCCCGTTCGCCGCGCGACAGTTCGGTGATTTTCTGCTCGGGCAGCACATGGAAATTGCGGGCCACCGCCTCGAAGCGTCCCTGGCTCCATTGGGGGTACTGGCGGCGCTGCATGGCGGTCAGCTGGTCGACCCGCATCCAGCCGGGCAGGGTATGTTCTTCGTTGACGAAGCCGATGCGTCCGCGCAGTGCGGGCGTGAGCGCGCCGCTGTCGCAGCCGAGGATGCGCGCGCTGCCGGCGCTGGCCGTCTCGAATCCGAGCAGAACCCGGAACAGGGTCGACTTGCCGGCGCCGTTGGCGCCCACGATGGCGTGGATGCCGCCGCGCGCCACGTTCAGGGTCAGCTTGTCGAGCGCGCGCTTGCGGCCGTACTGGACGGTGAGGGCGTCGGTCTGGATCAGGTAGTCAGTCATGGTCAGGCGGATTTTTTGGGAAGACACACGTCGAGCTCGCCGGCGACCCGGTCGAGCACGACGTCCGAAGGATAGTCCAGGCCGATGACGTCGCCCACGAAGCGCTGCACGGCGTCGTCCAGGCGGCGCGCGCGTTCGTCGTTCGACAGGCGCTGGCGCGGGATGGCCACGAACAGGCCCAGGCCGGCGCGCGCATCGAGCCAGCCTTCGGCCGTCAGTTCGCTGTAGGCCTTGGCCACGGTGTTGGGATTGATGGTGAGCTGCTGGGCCAGCCCGCGCACGCTGGGCAGGGCGGCGCCGACCGGCAGTTCGCCGCTGGCGATGAGCCGCCGCACGCCGTCGACAATCTGGCGATTGATGGGGCGGGGATCGCCGGTGGCGATCTGGAGCATGAGGGCGGCGCGGCGGTTCACTGTTTGGACTCTCTACTGTACTAGCACGGTTAGTACAGTAGCATTGTAAAGAGCGTCTCGTCAACATGTTTTGGAACCATTGTCGTGATGCCGGATCCAACCATAGGACGTCGATTGAGTCAGGGAAAGGGAATGAAACCCATTGAAAAGAAAGAAGCTGGCAGCACCGGGAAGAGTCCAGCGATTCCAGGCGACACTGTTGGCAGTCGCGCGCTTAACGACCCAGCGGCGAGTCTGATTCCCGTGCTCGCGCGGCGTCTGTATTTGAGCCAGGACGATCTCTTCTGTGCCTTGGGTTTGCCTCGCAGCACAGTGAGCGCCCGCATGAGCAGGAATGGCAAGTTGACGCCTGCCGAACAGCGCCGTATTGATCGCGCAGGCAAGGTATGGTCTCGCGCGATGGAAGTGCTGGAAGACGAAGACGCCTCCCGTACCTGGATGACCAGCAGGATCCGGGCCTTGGGCGGCGTGCGCCCGATCTCCCTGCTCGATACCGAGGCCGGCTTCGGCATGGTGCTCGATACGCTGGGAAGGATCGAATACGGTATCTTGTCCTGATGCGGCCAGGTGACCAGCATCATGTGTGGCGCATCGCAAAGCACACGGCCACATTCCGTGCGACGGACCTGACAGGCGAGGGAGCGAGACGCTTCGGCGGACGCTGGAATAGCAAGGGCGTTCCCGCCATAAATGCATCCACATCGATTGCGCTCGCAACATTGGAAACCTTGGTGCATCAGGTGGACATTTCCGTTCGCAATACCTTTCTCGTGCGAGTCAGCATGCCATCCGTAGTATGGAAGCGGCGGGAAATTGTGGAAGCAAAGGATTTTGACGCCAGCTGGCTGGCGGACCCGCCCGGTTCGACAACGATCGATTTTGGTGATCAATGGTTGCTGAGGAATTCCGCAGCGATACTGCTAGTCCCATCGGTGATCGTACCCGAGGAGCATAACGCGCTAATCAATCCTGCGCATCCGGACATCGCCCGGATGCAATGCCTTATTCTTCGGCAATTGATCTTTGATCCGCGATTCGTTCGACTTGGTCATGCATTGGGGTCAATCGCATGATTCATCAAATACGCATCCCCACCCAGATCACGGTTTCCGTGCTGGCAGAAACAATGGCCGACATCACGGTCGTCGGCAGGCTGGCCGCGCCGAGATGCGTGGCCGACTGCGCATGGTGCTGGCGTTCATCGCCGATGATGGACGCGATCGCTCGCACGGCACGCTCGTCGCGGCCGGTGAGCGTCTCAAGCTGGTGTTCCAGGTGGCGCAGCACCACCCGTTCCACCGCCACGGTGGTCGCCGCAATCATGCGCCGCCCGAACAGCGCGGTGACCAGGCCGAGCAGGAAGCCGCCCGCGCCGCACAGCCAGTAGCTGCGGCAGCGCCTGCGCCGGCGGCGGTCCAGCTCGGCCTGGAAAATCGCGCGGTGATGTTCTTCATGCTGCTTGAATTGGCTGAGCTCGGCGACGAGGGCCGGCGCGGTCAGGCGCGCGACGGCGATTTGTCCGGCGTAAATGTGGACGGCGCCGTTCTCGCCGGCGTGGTTGACCTTGAGGATGCGGTAGCCAAGTTCGGTGTCCTGTTGCATGGACTTACCTTATCACAGCCGCAGGTATCGTCCATCCGGCCGCAAATGAAAAAAGCCTGCAAGGCGCGAACCTTGCAGGCTTTTCGACAGTCGGAAGACTGGCAATTACATCATGCCGTCCATGCCGCCCATGCCACCCATGCCGCCCATGCCGCCGGCTGGCTTGTCGTCAGCCTGCTCGCATACCATGGCGTCGGTGGTCAGCATCAGGCCAGCGATCGATGCTGCGTTTTGCAGTGCCGAACGGGTGACTTTTGCTGGATCCAGAACACCCATTTCGACCATGTCGCCGTAGGTGCCGTTCGCTGCGTTGTAGCCGTAGTTGCCCGAACCGGCCAACACTGCTGCCACCACAACGGACGATTCCTCGCCAGCGTTTTGCACGATCATGCGCAGTGGCTCTTCCATGGCGCGCAGGACGATCTTGATGCCGGCGTCCTGGTCAGGATTGTCGCCCTTGACCTTGATGTTGGCACGTGCGCGCAGCAGGGCTACGCCGCCGCCAGGAACGATACCTTCTTCAACGGCTGCGCGGGTTGCGTGCAGTGCATCTTCAACGCGTGCTTTCTTTTCTTTCATTTCGACTTCGGTGGCTGCGCCAACCTTGATCACGGCAACGCCGCCTGCCAGCTTGGCAACGCGTTCTTGCAGTTTTTCACGGTCGTAGTCCGAAGTTGCTTCTTCGATTTGGACGCGCACTTGCTTGACGCGCGCTTCGATCGCTTCAGCCTGGCCTGCACCGTCGATGATGATGGTGTTTTCCTTGCCCACTTCGATACGCTTGGCCTGGCCCAGTTCCGCCAGCGTGACCTTTTCCAGGGTCAGGCCGACTTCTTCAGCGATGACCTGGCCGCCGGTCAGGACAGCGATGTCTTCCAGCATGGCCTTGCGGCGGTCGCCGAAACCTGGCGCCTTGACTGCGCAAGTTTTCAGGATGCCACGGATGTTGTTGACCACCAGGGTCGCCAGCGCTTCGCCTTCGATGTCTTCGGCGATGATCAGCAGTGGACGGCCAGCCTTGGCGACTTGTTCCAGGATCGGCAGCAGGTCACGGATGTTCGAGATTTTCTTGTCGCACAGCAGGACGAACGGGCTATCCTGGATGGCAACTTGCTTGTCCGGGTTGTTGATGAAGTAAGGCGACAGGTAGCCGCGGTCGAACTGCATGCCTTCCACGATGTCCAGCTCGTCGTTGAGCGACTTGCCGTCTTCCACGGTGATGACGCCTTCCTTGCCGACTTTTTCCATCGCTTCAGCGATGCGCTCGCCGATCGAATAGTCGGAGTTGGCCGAGATCGCGCCAACCTGGGCGATTTCCTTGGTGGTGGTGCATGGCTTGGCGATTTTTGCCAGCTCTTCGACGGTGGCAGCAACTGCCTTGTCGATGCCGCGCTTGAGGTCCATCGGGTTCATGCCGGCGGCAACGAACTTCATGCCTTCGCGCACGATGGCTTGTGCCAGCACGGTCGCGGTGGTGGTGCCGTCGCCGGCGTTGTCGCTGGTGCGGGAAGCAACTTCCTTGACCATTTGCGCGCCCATGTTCATGAGCTTGTCTTTGAGTTCGATTTCTTTGGCAACCGATACGCCGTCCTTGGTGACGGTAGGGGCGCCGAAGGAACGCTCGAGGACCACGTTGCGGCCTTTAGGGCCCAGGGTGACCTTGACCGCGTTGGCCAGGATGTTGACGCCTTCAACCATTTTGGCGCGCGCTGCGTCGCCGAATACTACATCTTTAGCTGCCATGTTATTTTCTCCGTAGATTGTCTATTACTTGACCAGGACGGCCATGATGTCTTCTTCGCGCATCACCAGCAGTTCTTCGCCGTCGACTTTGACGGTTTGGCCGGAGTATTTGCCGAACAGAACGCGGTCGCCGACTTTGACTTCCAGCGCGCGCACTTTGCCGTCATCCTGTACCTTGCCGTTACCGACGGCGAGGATCTCGCCTTGATCCGGTTTTTCAGCGGCAGCGTCAGGGATGATCAGGCCGGATGCAGTTTTGGTTTCCTGGTCGAGACGCTTGACGATAACGCGATCGTGCAATGGGCGAAGGTTCATGCAAAACTCCTTTAATTTCAATGGTTTGACTTGCTATTCGTGCCCTGGCGCGGCGCGCCTGGGCTGGAAATCGTTGTTAGCACTCTCTGCTAACGAGTGCTAATTATAGGGACGGTAGTGGGTATTTTCAAGGCGTCATCGGGTTTATTTCTCCCAAGGCCTTGATCTGACGCAAACATGTTAATGCGGCAACTAGCCCGGAAAGGCGATGCTTTGCTTCAATAAGCTGCGCTAACGTACTGAATCGGTTGACGGAAATTCGTTCACAGCCCTATAGTATTGGGATGATTTCTGAATTCCACGACCTCTCCGACAAAATCGACCGGCTTGCCGAGTTGACCCAGTCGCTCCGCCGCGAGAACGCCACGCTGCGCCAGTCCAACGCCATCCTGGCGGCCGAAAACGAAGCCTTCATGGAGCGCCTGTCGCAAGCCCAGCGCCGCGTCGAGTCGCTGCTGGCATCGCTTCCGGCCGAGCCGGATGCCGCCCAAGAACCTGTTACCAATGACGAGGCAGCGCAATGATCCAGCTCGACGTGACCATCATGGGCAATCCCTACCGCCTCGCTTGCAAGGAGGGCGAAGAGAAAACCTTGCAGGAAGCGGTCAGCTATCTCGATGGCAAAATGTGCGCGCTGCGCGATTCCGGAAAAGTGAAGGGCAATGACCGCATCGCCGTCATGGCCGCGCTCAGCGTGGCGGCCGAATTCCTGTCCGTGAAAGCGCCCCAGGGGCCGCTGTCGGACTTGTCGATTTTGGAAGTCAAGCAAAAAATCGGCGCCATGCACACGGTGTTAGATAGCGCGCTGACGCCGCAGGAAAATCTGTTTTAAGGTCCAATTTCGTTTGACATGCTGACACATCGGAGTAAACTTCGTTCCACCCTGCGGTGTTCGCGATTGCCATATATTCCTTGAACCATTTATGTGCACAGGTCGCGGTTTTTTGTTTGATGGGAGTGAGCGTCACTTGCTTGACGAACCCGAAATTGAACTGACTGTGACCGCCTTGAACCTTTAGGTTCAGGATGCCGGCAAAAACGGCACATGCGGGGCTCTATTCCTTGAAAGCGGTTGTTCGCATGCGTGCGCAACCGTTTTTTTTATGGGCGATCCCTATGCCTTACTGGCTGATGAAGTCCGAACCCGACGAAGTATCCATCGACGACGTGAAAAGCGCGCCGAAAAAAACGGTGGCCTGGTTCGGCGTGCGTAACTACCAGGCGCGCAATTTCATGCGCGACGACATGCAGAAGGGCGACCTGGTGTTCTTTTACCATTCCAGCTGCCCCGAGCCCGGCATCGCCGGCATCGTCGAAGTGGCCAGCACGGCCTATCCGGATGCGAGCCAGTTCGATCCCGACAGTCCCTATTTCGATCCCAAGGCCACCCAGGAACAGCCGCGCTGGACCAGCGTGGACGTGAAGCTGGTGAAGAAGACCCGCTTGCTCAGCCTGAAAGAATTGCGGGCGGTTCCCGCACTCGAGAACATGCGCTTGCTGGCCAAGGGCAGCCGGCTTTCCGTCATGCCGGTCGAGCCATCCGAGTGGGCAACAATCGAGAAACTGCTTGCAGGGTAGAATGTCCGCTTTCGAAACTGAACGAAAGCGCCACTGATGGACTGGACCCTGATCCTGATCCTGCTCCTGATGGGAACGGGTGGCGGCTTTGCCGCCGGACTGCTGGGCGTGGGCGGGGGCATGGTCCTGGTGCCCTTTGTCACCATGATCTTCACGGCCAGGCAGTTTCCACCGCATGTGGTGGTGCACATGGCCATTGCCACCTCGCTGGCCACGATCCTGTTTACCTCCTTGTCTTCGGTGCGCGCCCATCACCTGCATGGCGCGGTGCGCTGGCCGGTGGTGCGCCTGCTCGCGCCCGGCATCCTGGTCGGCTCCTGGACCGGCCCCTGGCTGGCCAAGCAGCTCGATACGGCAATGCTGGCGCTGGTGTTCGGCGTCTTCGTCGCCGCCTCGGCGACCCAGATGATCCTCAACAGAAAGCCCTCGGCCACGCGCGAGTTGCCCGATGCGCGCGGCATGTTTGCCGTTGGCACAGGGATCGGCATCGTGTCGGGCCTGGTGGGCGCTGGCGGCGGCTTCCTGTCGGTGCCGTTCATGAGCTGGTGCAATGTCAAGATCCACAACGCGGTCGCCACCAGCGCGGCGCTGGGCTTTCCGATCGCACTGTCGGGGACCTTGTCGAATATCTATTTCGGCTGGCATGAGCCGGGATTGCCCGCCTATTCTCTGGGCTATATCTACATGCCGGCGCTGGCCGTGATCGCGCTGGCCAGCGTGACCATGGCGCCGCTCGGCGCGCGCGCGGCGCACCGGATGCCGGTGGCCAGGCTCAAGCGGATCTTCGCGCTGGTGCTGTACTGCCTGGCCGGCTACATGCTGTGGAAAGGCATGTCGGCCTGACATCAGCCAGGCGCTGCATGGCTGTTCGTCACTATTGTGTATGTGCCAAAGTAACAGGCCCGCTGCCGCGCTTGCGGTATGCTCGGGCTTGTCAGTACTTACACATCAACTGAACACACACACCGCAGCGCCAGGCGGCTGCCGGCGTCGCCATCCTCCCGCACCTCATGCTTGTGCCCGCGTCCGGCCACGCAGCGCGGCCTGCCTGTTCCATTCGCCGGTAGACCCCGATGCGGATATTTCGTGAAAGAGATACCCATGAATGAACGCATTCCTCCCGACCGCCGGCGCCTGATCCTGCTGGTGGACGACGACGAACTGATCCTCGACCTGCTCGGCAAATGCCTGGCGTTCTCCGGCTACGACGTGTGCACGGCCAGCAATGGCCTGATGGCGCTGGACTTGATCCGGCATGGCGATATCGAGCCCGACCTGGCCTTGCTCGATATCGCCATGCCGGGCATGTCCGGCCTCGAACTGGCCGACCGCCTGGCGGCCGAAACGAGCATGCCCTTCATGGTCTTGTCGGCGCACGACGACCAGGAAAGCATCCGCAGCGCATCCGAGCGCGGCGCCCTGGGCTACCTGGTCAAGCCGATCGAGATCGGCCATATCGCGCCGGCGATCCAGGCGGCCATCGCGCGCGCCGACGAGATCCGCGGCTTGCGCGCGAACGAACAGCGGCTGTCGGCGGCGCTGCAGAACGGGCGCGAAACCGGCATGGCGGTGGGCATGCTGATGGAGCGCTACAAGAGCGACCGCGGCACGGCCTTCCGCATGCTGCGGGAATTTGCGCGCTTGAACCAGCGCTTGCTCAACGAAGTGTCGATCGAGCTGCTGGACAAGGCCGAAGCAATGAACGAGTTTGCCGCGTGCATGCCGGCTGCGCCGCGCACATGCCTGTGAGCGTCAGGCGGCTGCCGCTTTCCGGCCTGCCTTGACATAGGTCCACACCAGAATCGCGCCGGCGCCGAAGATCATCGGCAGCGACAGCATCTGGCCGGAGGTGATGGGCACGCCCGCCACGTCCACCACCCAGTCGGGCACGCGGAAATACTCGGTGAAGAAGCGCGCGCAGCCGTACAGCACGGTGAACATCGCGCCCACCGCCAGCTGCGGCCGCGCCTTGCGCGCATAAATCCACAGCAGCACGAACACCACCAGGCCATCGATCACCATCTGGTACAGCGGCGAGGGATGGCGCGGCCCGTCCACGCCCGGCCACAGCATGGCCCATGGCAAACCCGGATCGGCGGCGCGGCCCGGCAGTTCGGCATTGATGAAGTTGCCCAGGCGGCCAGCGGCATAGCCCAGCGGCACCAGCGGCGCGATGAAATCGTACACATCGGCCAGATGGCGCCCGGCCTTGCGCGCCCACAGCGCCATGGCCACCATCACGCCCAGGAAGCCGCCGTGGAAGGACATGCCGCCTTGCCAGATCTTGAAGATATCGATCGGATGCTCCAGGAAGTAGGCGGGCTGGTAGAACAGCACTTCGCCCAGGCGCCCGCCAATGATCACGCCCAGCATGCCGTAGAACAGCATGTCGTCGATATCCTCTTTCTTCCAGCCGAGCGCGGCGATATGGGGTTGCCGGATGCGCACGCGACCGAGCGCAATAAACATGGCAAACGCCAGCACATACATCAGGCCGTACCAGTGCACATGCACGGGGCCGATGGAAAAGGCGACAGGATCGGGCATGGGGTGAATCAGCATTGGGCTTTCTTCCTTGAACTAACCACGATGGCGCAGGAGCGCGCACAGCCCGGTATTCTACGCCAAATCATTTCCTGAAAACCTGGGACAGTCCCCAAGGAGAGTTTCCTGAAAACCCGGGACTGTCCCCAAGGAGAGGGGGATGCGGGGTGGGAATCGGGAGGGCGCGCCCATGAAAAAAGGGAGCGGCGCGCGGCAGCTCCCTCTTTTAGGTGGGACAGTCCCAGGTTGTGGGGCAATTATTTTTTCTGGCTCTTTTCGAACGCTTCCTTGACGCGCGCCTTGCGCCGCTCTTCGTCGACGTTGTGCGCTTTCTTTTTGTCGAGGCCGAAAATCTTTTCGACGAATTCGAACCAGATGAAGGCAATCACCATCAGCAGGATCACCCACCACCACGACATCTCGGCGAATTTCCAGACCTCGAAGTAACGCAGGCCGATGAGTGCTGCAATTAAGATAATGATGGGCATCGCAAGCTCCTTTAGATACAGCATCTTACAAACAATTTACTGCCTTGTGGCACTAAATCGTTGTGTGCGGCGTATAAGGGGGTCAACCGTTGCGCCCTGTCGACCGTTGTAGAAATAGTTGCTGTTGCTTTCGCTTTCAGGAAACACGGTAAAATCATTGCAATTGCCACTTTGGAGATCTACATGAAACGTTCGTTGATGGTGTGTATGGTGTTGTCCGCCCTGGCGTCGACCAGTGCGATGGCCAGTGCCGATCTGGCCAAGGCGAAAAATTGCATGGCTTGCCACGCAGTCGCCAACAAGCTGGTCGGTCCAGCCTACAAGGACGTCGCCTCGAAATACGCAGGCCAGAAGGATGCCGAGGCCAAGCTGGTCGCCAAGGTGCTCAAGGGCGGTTCCGGCGCCTGGGGCGCCGTGCCGATGCCAGCCAACCCGCAGGTGTCCGAAGCGGAAGCGAAGACCCTGGTCAAGTGGATCCTGGCGCAAAAATAAGCGCTTACCCGAAAAAAAACCCGTCGGCCTGAACATTCAGGCAAACGGGTTTTTTTTCGTCCGGCCGCAGCCGGCGAGGCCGTGCTTATTTGATCACTTCGGTCTTGTTGCGCTTGCCATCCTTGAAGGTGAACAGGGTCAGCGCGCCATCCTTGATGTCGCCGAACTGGTCGAACTGGATCAGGCCGGTCACGCCCTGGTACTTGACCTTTTTCAGTTCCGGCAAATACTTGACCGGATCGGCCGACTTGGCGTTCTGCATGGCCGTGACCATGACCATCACCGCGTCGTAGGAATACGGCGAGTACAGCAGCACGGGGCCGTTGAAACGCTTCTGGTAGCGGGCCGAGAAGTCCGCCAGCACTTTTTCCTGGGCGCCCACGACGCCGCCCGCTTCGGCGCAGGTGACGTTGCCGTTGCCCAGGCCGTCGCCGGCCAGCTTGATCATCGATTCGGTGCACACGCCGTCGCCGCCCATGAATTTGGCGGTAATGCCCAACGCCTTCATTTGCTTGAGCATCGGGCCGCCCACCGAGTCCATGCCGCCGAAGAAGATCAGGTCCGGCTTCTTGGCCTTGATCTTGGTGAGGATGGCGGTGAAGTCGGTTGCCTTGTCGGTCGTGAATTCCTTGGTGGCGACGTCAACGCCGCGCGATTTCGCGCCCTTGACGAATTCGCCGGCCACGCCCTGTCCGTACGCGGTGCGGTCATCGATGACGGCAATGGTCTTGGCTTTCAGCTTGTCGACCGCATAACGGCCCAGCGTGCCGCCCAGCTTGTTGTCATTGGCGACCACGCGGAAGGCGCCAGGGAAGCCTTGCTTGGTGTACATCGGCTGGGTCGAGGATGGCGAAATCTGGGGAATGCCCGCGTCGTTGTAGATTTTCGACGCCGGGACGGTGGTGCCGGAATTGAGGTGGCCGACCACGCCCAGGACCTTGGCGTCGACCAGCTTTTGCGCGACCGCCGTGCCTTGCTTCGGATCGGAAGCGTCATCTTCGGTCACCAGCTCGAACTTGACCTTTTTGCCGCCCAGCGTGATGCCTTTGGCATTGAGTTCTTCGATCGCCATGCGGGCGCCGTTCTCATTGTCTTTGCCAAGGTGCGCGCTGGGGCCCGAAATCGGGGCCACGTGGCCGATCTTGACCACTTCCTGGGCGCTGGCCGTGCCTGCGAATGCGAGGGCGATGGCAAGCGGAATGAGTTTCGTCGTGAACTGCATATGCATACTCCTGTGGTGTGATGAGAGCAGCGCTCGTGGCGCCGAAGTCGAAAATTTTGCGTAGGGCAAAAGGTACAACAAATTGCCAGGTTCGCAAAGTCGATTGTCGCGCGCGGACGGGGTAATCGGCGACTTATCAGCGTAAACGACACAGCGCGCGCTCCGTGGACGCGCGCGCTGTAAGTATTTGTAAGCGGCGCCTACTTTTTCAGTGTCTGCAGGTGGGTCACTTCCTGGGCCACGGCGCGCGCGACGATGCTGGCGATGGTTTGCTGCAAGCCTTCGCGGATGTCGGCCGTGAGGCCGGCCATGGCCTTGGCCAGCACGTCTTCCATGGCGTCGCGCAGGCGCTGTTCGAGCACGAAGTCGACCCGGCCCTGCAATTGCTGCAGGATCCGTTCCGACAGGCGCCGTTCCAGCAGGTTCCATTCGGGCTCGGTCCAGCCTTCGACCGCCCGCGCTTCGAGGTGGGCGTTGAGCTCGTCCTGCTGCGGGGCGGCCTGTTCGGCACGGCGCAGGGTGGCCGGCTTGTCGCTGAATACTTCCGTCAATACCGGGATGCTTTGATCGAACGGCGAGTTCTGGGTCATGGCTTGGCGGCTACGTAGTGGTTGAGGGGATAGGCCTGCTGCTTGTAGGCGGTGTAGCGCTTGCGTCCGATGGCCAGTTCGGCCTCATCGGTGGAGACGATTTCGACCAGGCGAGCGAAACGGTCCAGTCCGTGCGGCACCGCGCTGGTCAGGTTGACCAGGGTATCGTAGTGCGGGAAGTCGGCATCGAGATTGTTGGTGACGAGGATGGGCGTGACCGGCGCCAGCGCATGGTTGGCCATCACGTGCGGCAGGAAATCGGTCTCGCCCACGGTCCACAGCAAGTCGTTGAGGAAATCGGCCTGGGCCGTGCTTTCGGCCAGGATCACCAGCCTGGCGCGCTTGCCCCAGGCCTTGCGCGCCAGCCGGCACGCGTACTCGAGCTTGTCGGCTACGCTGGAATGAAAGTCGATCTGGGTCATGGCTCAGAACTGGAACTTGGGCTCATCCGGATCCTTTTTCGGCGGCGCGGGCGGCGGGGCGGGCCGGCGGCTGAGCGGCGGCGCATTGGCGACCATGGTGGTGGGCACGGCATCGCCGGCGGCGGCGACCGCTTTCGGGAACTGGTAGCCGGACGGCAGCATGCGCGACGCGGGGTAGCCCGCGTAATCGAGCAGCTTGCCCCAGGCAATGCTTTCGTAGCCCATCGCGGCCTTGCTGCCGACCGTCAGCGACGGCAACTGGCCTTCGGGGGCGATTTGCTTGAGCTTTTCGATATCGGCCGCCGAATTGACGGTTTTTTCGGCAAACGGAATGCCGCGCCCGCGCAGCAGGGAACGGCCCTGGTCGCAGGGCGTGCAGGGCGAGGTCGTGTACAGGACGACGGGGGCATTGCGCACCGCCAGGGCCAGCGCATAGGGCAGGTCGCTGGCCGGGTTGGCCGGCGCCGCGGCAATGGTGGCGGCCTGTTCCACCGGCGGTGGGCGGTCGCTGATATGGGTCTTGCCCTGGGCATCGACCCATTTGTACACTTGCGCACTGGCGCCTGCCGCACACAGCAGCAAGACCAGCCCCACAGACGATGTTGCCAATTTCATTGCCTTCCTCCTGCCATTACTCGGATTTCATGCCGCTGTGGCGCAGCAGCGCGTCGATGCTCGGTTCGCGGCCGCGGAAGGCCTTGAACGATTCGAGCGCCGGCCGCGATCCGCCCACCGCAAGGATCTCTTGCTGGAAGCGCTTGCCCGTTTCCTCGGACAGGGCGCCGCCACCTGCCTCGACCGCTTCCTCGAAAGCGGCATAGGCGTCGGCGGACAATACCTCCGCCCACTTGTAGCTATAGTAACCGGCGGCGTAGCCACCTGCAAAAATATGTCCGAACGAGTGTTGGAATCGGTTGAACGCGGGCGGCATCATGACGGAAAACTTTTCCCGCACTTCATTGATCAATTCCTGCACCGGCTTGGCGCTGGCCGGGTCGTAGTCATAGTGCAAATGCATGTCGACCAGCGAGAATTCCACCTGGCGCAGGGTCTGCATGCCGGACTGGAAATTTTTCGCGGCCATCATCTTGTCGTACAGCGCGCGCGGCAGCGGCTCGCCGGTTTTCACATGGGCGGTCAGGTGCGTCAGCACGTCCCATTCCCAGCAAAAGTTTTCCATGAACTGGGATGGCAATTCCACCGCATCCCATTCCACGCCCGCAATGCCGGACACGCCGATTTCATCGACCTGGGTCAGCATGTGGTGCAAGCCATGGCCGAATTCGTGGAACAGCGTGGTCACTTCGTCATGCGTGAACAGCGAAGGCTGCAGCTGGCCGTCGACGGTGGCCGGCGGCGTGAAATTGCAGGTCAGGTAGGCGACAGGGGTTTGCACGGTGCCGCCCGTTTCCAGGCGCCGTCCGCGGGCGTCGTCCATCCAGGCGCCGCCGCCCTTGCCGCTGCGCGCGTACAGGTCGAGGTAGAACTGGCCCACCAGCTTGCCGTCGCGTTCGATGCGGTAAAAACGCACGTCCGGATGCCAGACCGGCGCGCTGTCGGGCGCAATCTGCACCGAGAACAGGCTTTGCACCAGGCGGAACAGGCCGTCGACCACTTTCGGCTCGGGGAAGTACTGCTTCACTTCCTGGGCGGAAAAAGCGTAGCGCTGCTCGCGCAGTTTTTCGGACGCGTAAGCCAGGTCCCAGGCTTCCAGCCTGGCGATGCCCAGTTCGTCCTGGGCGAACTTGCGCAGTTCGGCCAGGTCCTGTTCGGCGAACGGGCGCGCGCGGCGCGCCAAGTCTTCCAGGAATGCGATCACGTGTTCCGGGCTTTGCGCCATCTTCGGCACCAGCGACACGTCGGCGTAGCTGTTGTAGTCGAGCAGCTTCGCTTCTTCGTTGCGCAACTTGAGCAGGGTGGAGATATTGCTGCTGTTATCCCATTTTTCCAGCTCGCTGAACACGGTGCCCATCTCGGACGCCTTGGTGCTGCTGGCGCGGTAAATGGTTTCGCGCAGTTCACGCTTGTCGGCAAATTGCAGGATGGGGAAGTAGGAAGGGAAGTGCAGGGTGAACTGGAAACCGGCCTTGCCATCCTTCTCGGCGGCGGCGCGCGCAGCCTGCTTCACGTCGTCGGGAATGCCGGCCAGCTCGGCTTCGTCGGCCACCAGCAGCTTGTAATCGTTGGTGGCGTCGAGCACGTTTTCCGAGAAGCGGGTCGACACCATGGCGTGCTGTTCCTGGATCGCGGCGAAGCGTTCCTTGCGCTCGGCCGGCAGTTCGGCGCCGCCCAGGCGGAAGTCGCGCAGGGCGTTTTCGATGATCTTCTTGCGCGCCGGCGACAGCGTGTCGTAGGCGGCACTGGCCTTGATGGCCTTGTACTTGGCGAACAGCGCTTCGTTCTGCGACAGCGCGGTCCAGAATTCGGTCACGCGCGGCTGGTTTTCATTGTAGGCGGCGCGCAGTTCTGGCGTGTCGACCACATTGTTCAAGTGGTTGACGATGCCCCAGGCGCGGCCCAGCTGTTCGGTGGCCGCTTCGAGCGGCGTGACGAAGTTTTCCCACGTCACGTTCTCCAGCGGCGCTTCGAGTTCGGCGACAACCTTGCTGGCGCGTTCGATCAGCGTTGCGATGGCCGGCGTCACGTGTTCGAAGCTGATGGCATCGAAACGCGGCAAGCCGGAAAAATCGAGCAGGGGATTGGCGGTGGCAGTGTTCATGGTGGTTTCCTTTATTCATCAATCACGGCCTGGATTTTTCCGGGCCGGCTTTATTCGCGTTCGGCCGCTTCGACCGTGTTCATCAGCAGCATGGTAATCGTCATCGGGCCCACGCCGCCTGGCACTGGCGTGATGTGAGCGGCCACTTCGCGCACGCCGGCCGTGTCCACGTCGCCGCACAGCTTGCCGTTATCGTCGCGGTTCATGCCCACGTCGATGACGATGGCGCCCGGCTTGACCATGTCGGCCGTCAGGGTGTTGCGGCGGCCCACGGCGGCCACGACCACGTCGGCCTGGCGCGTATGGTAGGCCAGGTCCGGGGTTGCACTATGGCAGATGGTGACGGTGGCGTTGGCTTGCAAGAGCAGCAGCGCCATCGGCTTGCCCACCGTATTGCTGCGGCCGATGACCACCGCGTGCTTGCCGCGCAGGTCGTAGCCGGTGCTTTCGATCAGCTTCATGCAGCCGTAGGGCGTGCATGGGCGGAAACCGGCCAGGCCGGTCATCAGTTCGCCCGCCGACAGCACCGAATAGCCATCCACGTCTTTCGAAGTGGAAATGGCTTCGATGACCTTGTGCGGGTTGATGTGCTTGGGCAAAGGCATTTGCACCAGGATGCCGTGGATGGCCGGGTCGGCATTGAGCGCGGCGATACGGTCGAGCAGGGCGGCTTCGGTCAGGTCGGCGTCGTATTTTTCCAGCAGGGAGTGGAAACCCACGTCGGCGCAAGCCTTGACCTTGTTGCGTACGTACACCTGGCTGGCCGGATCTTCCCCCACCAGGATCACGGCCAGGCCGGGCTGCTTGCCCCTGGCGGTCAGCTTTGCTGCGCGCTGGCCGATCTCGGTGCGCAGTTGTTGGGAGAGGAGTACACCATCGATCAGTTGTGCGGACATGATTTTTAGCCGGTTGGAGGGGGAAGACGAGATTATAAGGCACCCCAAGCACATCGCGGGCTGTACGTATTTCCCACAATATGAAATGATATATCGTAATTTGAAAAATTCAAAAAACGCTGTTAGAATCACTCCACTAATTCGGGGTATTGGTAAATAATCAGCAAAAAACATTAGGAGACGCATTACATGTCAGCTCAACTCGACCAGTTGACGGCCCAAGCCGCCATCGATCCGGACACGCTTGAAACCAAGGAATGGCTAGAAGCACTGGAAGCCGTCATTGAAAACGAGGGCCCGGAACGCGCCCACTACCTGATGGAACGACTGGTCGACCTGGCGCGCCGCCGCGGCGCCCACATTCCGTTCTCCAGCAACACCGCATACGTCAATACCATTCCCGTCGGCCAGGAAATACACAGCCCCGGCAACCTCGAATACGAAGAGCGCTTGCGCTCGTGGATGCGCTGGAACGCCATGGCCATGGTGGTCAAGGCCAACCGCGCCGACGGCGACCTGGGCGGCCACTTGTCGAGCTTCGCCTCGCTGGCCAACATGCTGGGCATCGGCTTCAACCATTTCTGGCACGCGCCAACGGCCGACCATGGCGGCGACCTGCTGTACATCCAGGGTCACTCCTCGCCGGGCGTCTACGCCCGCGCCTTCCTCGAAGGCCGCCTGACGGAAGAGCAGATGATCAACTTCCGCAAGGAAGTCGACGGCAAGGGCCTGTCGTCCTACCCGCACCCGAAACTGATGCCGGACTTCTGGCAGTTCCCGACCGTGTCGATGGGCCTGGGCCCGCACATGGCGATCTACCAGGCGCGCTTCCTGAAGTACCTGCACGCACGCGGCATCGCCAAGACCGACAACCGCAAGGTATGGGCCTTCTGCGGCGACGGCGAGATGGACGAGCCGGAATCGCTGGGCGCCATCGGCCTGGCAGCACGCGACATGCTCGACAACCTGGTCATCGTGGTCAACTGCAACCTGCAGCGCCTGGACGGCCCGGTACGCGGCAACACCAAGATCATCCAGGAACTCGAAGGCGAATTCCGCGGCGCCGGCTGGAACGTCGTCAAGGTCATCTGGGGCCCGGGCTGGGATGCCCTGCTGGCCCAGGACAAGGACGGCATCTTGCAGCGCGTGATGATGGAAACCGTGGACGGCGAATACCAGAACTACAAGGCCAAGGACGGCGCCTACGTGCGCAAGCACTTCTTCGGCAAGCATCCGAAGCTGCTCGAAATGGTCGCCAACATGAGCGACGACGACATCTGGCGCCTGACCCGCGGCGGTCATGACCCGCACAAGATTTACGCCGCCTTCAAGATCGCCCAGGAAACCCGTGGCCAGCCTACCGTGCTGCTGGTGAAAACGGTCAAGGGCTTCGGCATGGGCAAGTCGGGCGAAGCGCGCAACACCGCGCACCAGACCAAGAAACTCGACGATGAAGCCATCCGCGAAATGCGCGACCGCTTCGCCATCCCGATCCCGGACGACAAGCTGGCCGAGATCCCGTTCTTCAAGCCTGCCGACGACGCGCCGGAAATGGTCTACCTGCACGAGCGCCGCAAGGCCCTGGGCGGCTACCTGCCTTCGCGCCGCCAGAAGTCGGAAGAAACGCTGCCCGTGCCGGAACTGTCGGCATTCAAGAACGTGCTCGAAGCGACCCCTGAAGGGCGCGAAATCTCGACCACGCAAGCATTCGTGCGCGTCATCGGCACGCTGCTCAAGGACCCGAACCTGGGCGCGCGCGTGGTGCCTATCCTGGTCGATGAATCGCGTACCTTCGGCATGGAAGGCCTGTTCCGCCAGATCGGCATCTACAATCCGAAAGGCCAGTTGTACGAGCCGGTCGACAAGGACCAGGTGATGTACTACCGCGAAGACAAGGCCGGCCAGATTCTTCAGGAAGGCATCAACGAAGCGGGCGGCATGAGCTCGTGGATCGCCGCGGCGACGTCGTATTCGACCAACGACCGCATCATGATCCCGTTCTACACCTACTACTCGATGTTCGGTTTCCAGCGCATCGGCGACCAGGCATGGGCGGCCGGCGACATGCGCGCACGCGGCTTCCTGATGGGCGGCACGGCGGGGCGCACCACGCTCAACGGCGAAGGCTTGCAGCACGAAGATGGACACAGCCACCTGATGGCCGCGACCATCCCGACCTGCCTGCCGTACGATCCGACCTTCAGCCATGAAGTGGCCGTGATCATCCATGATGGCCTGCGCCGCATGATCGCCAACCAGGAAGATGTGTTCTATTACATCACCATCATGAACGAGAACTATGCCCACCCGGGCCTGCAGGCCGGCCAGGAAGAAGGCATCCTGAAGGGCATGTACCAGCTTTCGAAGGGCGACGCCAAGCCGAAGCTGCGCGTGCAGCTGATTGGCTGCGGCACCATCCTGCGCGAGTCGATCGCCGCGGTGGACCTGCTGTTGAACGACTGGGGCGTCGCGGCCGACGTCTGGTCTGCGCCGTCGCTGACGCTGGTCGCGCGCGACGGCCAGGACGCTGAACGCTGGAACATGGTCAATCCGCAACAGGCGCAGCGCGTGCCTTATGTGACCGGCCTGTTGCAGGATACGGCTGGCCCGATCATTGCCACTACCGACTACATGCGCGCGTTTGCAGAACAGATCCGCGCTTTCATGCCGAAGGGCCGCACCTACAAAGTGCTGGGCACCGATGGTTATGGCCGCTCGGACAGCCGCGCCAAGCTGCGCGAGTTCTTCGAGGTCAATCGCTATTACATCACTGTCGCCGCGCTCAAATCGCTGGCCGACGAAGGCAAGGTCGAGACCTCGGTCGTGGCAGCGGCCATTGCCAAGTACGGCATCAATCCGAACAAGCCGAATCCAGTGACCCAGTAAACAAAAGCCCCCGTCATTCCCGCGCAGGCGGGAATCCATGGCACTTCAGATCATCGGTGCTATAGGTTCCCGCCTACGCGGGAATGACGACACTAAAAAATACGGAGCAGCTATGAGCATAGTGGAAGTCAAAGTCCCGGATATCGGCGACTTCAAGGAAGTCGAAGTCATCGAACTGATGGTCAAGCCAGGCGACACCATCAAGGTCGACCAGTCGCTGATCACGGTCGAATCGGACAAGGCCAGCATGGAGATCCCGTCCAGCCATGCGGGCGTGGTCAAGGAATTCAAAATCAAGGTCGGCGACAAGGTCGCCGAAGGTTCGCTGCTGCTGATCCTGGAAGTCCAGGAAGGCGCAGCAGCACCGGCACCAGCTGCCGCACCTGCACCAGCGGCGGCAGCGCCGGCACCAGTTGCAGCGCCTGCGCCAGCACCCGTAGCAGCGCCAGCACCTGCTGCTCCAGCCGCACCAGCTGCCGCACCGGCAGTATCGAACTCGAAAGCCCACGCATCCCCATCGATCCGCAAATTCGCGCGTGAACTGGGCGTGGACCTGATGCGCATTGCCGGCAGTGGCCCGAAAGGCCGCATCACCCAGGAAGACGTGCAGAACTTCGTCAAGGGCGTGATGGCCAGCGCATCGCCAGGCAACGGTACCGCCGCTGCCAAGGGCGGTTCCGGCGTTGGCCTGGACCTGCTGCCATGGCCGTCGCTCGACTTCAGCAAGTTCGGCCCGACCGAACTGCTGCCACTGTCGCGCATCAAGAAAATCAGCGGCCCGAACCTGCACCGCAACTGGGTCATGATCCCGCACGTGACCCAGTTCGACGAATCCGACGTGACCGACCTCGAACAGTTCCGCGTCGATTCGAACGCGGCCCTGGCCAAGGCCAAGTCCACCGTCAAGCTGACCATGCTCGCCTTCGTCATCAAGGCCAGCGTGGCGGCACTGAAAAAATACCCGGCCTTCAATGCATCGATCGACGGCACCGGCGCCAACCTGATCCTGAAGCAGTACTACAACATCGGCTTCGCGGCCGATACGCCGAACGGATTGATGGTCCCGGTCATCAAGGATGCGGACAAGAAGTCGATCTCGCAGATCGCCGTCGAGATGGGCGATCTGTCGCTGGCTGCGCGCGACGGCAAGCTCAGTCCCGCCAACATGCAGGGCGCCACCTTTACCATTTCGTCGCTGGGCGGTATTGGCGGCACGGCCTTCACGCCGATCATCAACGCACCGGAAGTGGCGATTCTTGGCCTGTCCAAGTCGGCCATGAAGCCGGTATGGGACGGCGCCGCATTCCAGCCGCGCCTGATGCTGCCGCTGTCGCTCTCGTACGACCACCGCGTGATCGACGGCGCCATGGCCGCACGCTTCACCGCATATCTGGCCGAAGTCATGGCCGATCTGCGCAAGACTTTGCTGTAAGGGGAACGAACGATGAGCATAATCGACGTCAAGGTCCCGAATATCGGCGACTTCAAGGAAGTGGAAGTGATCGAACTGATGGTCAAGGTTGGCGACACGGTCAAGGTTGACCAGTCGCTGATCACGGTCGAATCGGACAAGGCCAGCATGGAGATTCCTTCGAGCCACGCTGGCGTGGTCAAGGAGCTGAAAATCAAGGTCGGCGACAAGGTCGCCGAGGGTTCGATGCTGCTGGTGCTGGAAGAGGGCGGCGCCGGCGCTGCTGCTCCTGCGCCTGCTGCTGCCGTGCCAGCGCCAGCGCCTGCCGCGGCCGCACCTGCTCCTGTTGCGGCGCCAGCGCCGGTCGGCGGCAGCTACGCCGGCACCGTCGACATCGAGTGCGAGATGATGGTCCTGGGCGCAGGCCCGGGCGGCTATTCCGCCGCCTTCCGTTCGGCCGACCTGGGCATGAACACGGTGCTGGTCGAGCGTTTCGCGTCGCTGGGCGGCGTGTGCCTGAACGTGGGCTGCATTCCATCGAAAGCGCTGCTGCACGTGGCGGCCGTCATCGACGAAACCGCGGGCATGGCCAAGCACGGCATCACCTTCGCCAAGCCGCAGGTCGACATCGACCAACTGCGCGGCTACAAGGACAAGGTCATCACCAAGATGACGGGCGGCCTGGCCGGCATGGCCAAGGCACGCAAGGTCAATGTGGTGACCGGCGTCGGCCAGTTCGTGAGCCCGAACCATATCGAAGTGACGGCCGCCGACGGCAGCAAGAAAGTCGTCCAGTTCCAGAAGGCGATCATCGCCGCCGGTTCGTCGGTCGTGAACCTGCCGTTCGTGCCGCAGGATCCGCGCATCGTCGATTCGACCGGCGCGCTGGAATTGCGCCAGATCCCGAAACGCATGCTGGTCATTGGCGGCGGCATCATCGGCCTGGAAATGGCGACCGTGTATTCGACCCTGGGCGCACGCATCGACGTGGTTGAAATGCTCGACGGCCTGATGCAGGGCGCGGACCGCGACATGGTCAAGGTCTGGCAGAAGTTCAACGAGAAGCGCTTCGACAACATCATGACCAAGACCAAGACGGTTGCGGTGGAAGCGCTGGCCGAAGGCATCAAGGTATCGTTTGAAGCTGCCGAAGCAGGCGGCAAGGCGCCCGAGCCGCAAATCTACGACATGGTGCTGGTGGCCGTTGGCCGCAGCCCGAACGGCAAAAAGATCGCGGCCGACAAGGCTGGCGTGACGGTGTCCGACCGCGGCTTCATTCCGGTTGACGGCCAGATGCGCACCAACGTGCCGCATATCTTCGCCATCGGCGACCTGGTGGGCCAGCCGATGCTGGCGCACAAGGCGGTGCACGAAGCGCACGTGGCAGCCGAAGCTGCGCATGGCGAGAAGGCATTCTTCGACGCCAAGGTCATTCCTTCGGTGGCGTACACCGATCCGGAAGTGGCATGGGTCGGCGTGACCGAAGACGAAGCCAAGGCGCAGGGCATCAAGGTCGAGAAGGGCCACTTCCCATGGGCCGCCAGCGGACGCGCCGTGGCCAATGGCCGCGACGAAGGCTTCACCAAGCTGCTGTTCGATGCGGAGACCAAGCGGATTGTCGGCGGCGGCATCGTCGGCACCCATGCGGGCGACATGATCGGCGAAATCGCCCTGGCGATCGAGATGGGCGCCGACGGCGTCGATATCGGCAAGACGATTCACCCGCATCCGACGCTGGGCGAATCGATCGGCATGGCGGCGGAAGTGTACAAGGGCGTGTGCACCGACCTGCCACCGATGCGCAAGAAATAAACTCTGCCGTGCCGCAAATAGAAGGGAAGCCTCGCGCTTCCCTTTTTCACTTGGCACTTCGCTGATGTTGACTTGGCGTTCCACCCGTCATGAAGGGCCGTGTATGCCCGCCGACGAACCAGGCGACCTGATTGCCTTCCTCAAGCGCGTCAAGGCGGCAAAACAGCCCTGACGGCTAGTTGTAGCTGGTCCAGCGGGTGGGAATTTCCAGATTGCCGTCGCGCGCCTTGTCGGCATACGCTCGCATTTCGGCGACCACGGCTTCAAGCTGCTCGGTGTTCGGGTTTTGCATGAAACCCTTCATGCGTTCGTTGAGGGCGGCGTGCTGATCGCGCCATTCATAGCGAGCCGACTTGCTCATACATCCTCCTTGAGAAGTTCCCAGCTTGCCAGAGCCGTCCATACTGCACGGTGCGCGAACGCACATTGGCCCGGTATGCTTCAGGACTTGCGCAATACGCCCTGGTAGAACAGTTCCAGGCGGTGATGCAGCTGCCTGATCACTTCGTCGCGCGGCTGGGCGGCAGGGTCGAACAGGAAGCGCGAGAACGGGTCGCCCATCACGCAATTGATCAGGTAGCTGGGCAGCAGGTCGTGCGGCATGTCTTCGCGCAACTGGGCCAGGATGTCCGGCCGGGCGAAGTAGGTGGCCAGCATCTCGCGCGTCTGGCGCGGTCCGGCCTGGTAGAACGAATTGGCCAGCTCGGGGTTGAACTGGCCCTCGGCGATCACCATGCGCTGCACCGCCAGCGCCTCGGGGGCGCTGACCATGTCCAGGAAGTGCTCGCTGAAATCGGCAATGACTTCCTTGAACGGGCGCCGGTCCTGCGCCATCTGCTGCGGCGGGATGAATTTGTCGCGATTGGCCACCAGCACCGCCTGGAACAGGCCGGCCTTGCCGCCAAACTTGACGTAAATGGTGCGCACGGCCACATGGGCTTCGCGGGCGATCAGCTCCAGGCTCACTTTTCCATAGCCGAGTTCGATGAACAGCCGTCCGGCCGTGTCGATCAATTGCTGGTTGCGCGCCTCGAGATCGGCGGCGCGCGGGCGTCCTGCGGGTTTGTTCATGGAGTGCAACTTTAAAGCAATTTAAAATGAAATGCAATCGTTTCATTTCTTGACTTGCTCCAGAGAATGCACAATAATGCCCCTAGCCCATTTCATTTCCGGAGTCGTGACATGTCCCAAGCGCATAGCAAAACCGAGCACCCGCAGCTCGCCGCCGTTCCTCCGGTACCGGAGCCGGCCGCCACGGGGCCGAACTGGCGCGTGCGCGGCGTGCTGGCGCTGATCGCCCTGCTGGCCATCGGTGGCGGCGCCAAGATGTGGTACTACAGCACCCACTACGTCGAAACCGAAAACGCCTATGTGTCGGGCCATGTGACGCCGGTCTCGTCGCGCATAGCCGGCGTGGTCACCAAGGTGCTGGTGGAAGACAACCAGGCCGTCAAGGCGGGCGACGTGATCGCCGAACTCGATCCGGCCGACCAGCATGTCAAGGTTGAACAGATCGAAGCGCAGATCGCCAGCACGCGCCAGCAGGTGCTGCAGGCCGAGGCGCAGGTAGCGCAGGTGCGCGCCCAGGCCGGCGCCGCCGTCGCGCAGGTAGCGCAGTCGCAGGCGCAGCTGGTGCGCGCCAAACAGGATGCCGAGCGTTTCGGCCAGTTGTACAACGCCCAGATGAAAGCCGTCTCGAAAGCCGAAGTCGACGCCGCCAACGCCAACCGCGCCGGCGCCGACGCCGACCTGGCCGCGCGCCGCGGCAACGTGGCCGCGGCCCAGGCCCAGATCAGCGCCGCCGAAGCGCAGCGCGACGTGGTCAAGGCCCAGATCAAGGTGCTGCAGGCCCAACTGAAGGACGCCACGCAGCAGCTGGCCTACAACCGCATCGTCGCGCCCGTGGCCGGCCGCCTTGGGCGGCGCAGCATCGAAGTCGGTGCGCGCATTCAGCCGGGCCAGCAGTTCGCCGCCATCGTGCAGGAAGAAGTCTGGATCACCGCCAATTTCAAGGAAACCCAGCTGGCCGGACTGCAGCCTGGCCAGGCCGTCAAGGTGGTCATCGACGCCATGCCCAAGCATCCCCTGACCGGCAGGCTCGACAGCTTCTCGCCAGCGTCGGGCAACCAGTTCGCGCTGCTGCCGGCCGATAACGCGACCGGCAACTTCACCAAGATCGTCCAGCGCGTGCCGGTCAAGATCGTCCTGAGTGCGGCCGACGTCAAGGCCCTCAAGGGACGCCTGGTGCCCGGCATGTCGGCCATGGCCGAAATCGAACTTGACCAGGCCGTCACCGCCGCCGCCCGCTAAGCACCGCGATGACCAGCACCATTGCCACGGCGCCGCCGATTCCTGAAAAGGTCGAGCTGCGCACCTGGATCGCCGTGGCCGCCGGCATGCTCGGCGCCTTCATGGCGATCCTCGATATCCAGATCACCAATTCCGCGCTCAAGGACATCCTGGGCTCGCTCTCGGCCACGCAGGAAGAAGGCTCGTGGATTTCGACCGCCTACCTGTGCGCCGAAATCGTCGTCATTCCGCTGACCGCCTTGCTGACCATCGTGTTCGGCATGCGCAACTACATCGTCGGCACCACCGCGCTGTTCCTGCTGTTTTCCACCCTGTGCGGCGCCGCCTGGAACCTGGAAAGCATGATCGTGTTCCGCGTCTTCCAGGGCATCACCGGCGGCGCGCTCATTCCCATGGCCCTCACGCTGGTGATGACCAAGCTGCCGCCGTCGAAGCGCGCGGCCGGCATGGCCATCTTCGGCCTGACCGCCACGCTGGCGCCGGCCATGGGCCCCACCGTGGGCGGCTACCTGGCCGAGCTGTATGGCTGGCCGATGATCTTCTACATCAACTGGGTGCCCGGCCTGCTGCTCATTTTCGGCGTGTGGTGGGGCCTGGACCGCGAACGCATGCAGCTGTCCAAACTGGCCAGCGCCGACTGGTTCGGCATTGCGCTCATGGCGCTGGGCCTCGGTTCGCTGACCATTTTCCTGGAAGAGGGCAATTCGAAGGACTGGTTCGATTCGAACTTCATCATCGCCTTCGCCTTCCTGTCCCTGTTCGGCATCCTGGGCTGGGTCGCGACCAGCTTCAGCCGCCCGGAACCGTTCGTCAACCTGCGCCTGTACGGCCAGCGCAACTTCCTGGTGGCCACCGCGCTGTCGGGCGTGATCGGCATGGGCCTGTATGGTTCGTCCTTCCTGCTGCCGCTGTACCTGGGCCAGATCGCCGGCTACAGCCCGATGCAGATCGGGCAGGTCATCATGTGGGCCGGGCTGCCGCAGCTGTTCATCATGCCGTTTGCCGCCATCCTCTCGTCCAGGGTCGACAACCGCATCTTGTGCGCCTTCGGCCTGACCCTGTTCGGCATTTCCTGCCTGATGAATGCGAACCTGGACGCCACCACCGGCTACGACCAGCTCCTGTGGTCGCAGGTGGTGCGCGCCCTGGGCCAGCCCTTCATCATGCTCACGCTGTCGCAGTTCGCCATGCACGGCATCGCCGCGCAGGATACGGCGTCGGCATCGAGCCTGTTCAACATGACGCGCAACCTGGGCGGCTCGATCGGCATCGCCATGCTGGCCACCACGCTGACCAACCGCGAGCACTTCCATTCGGCCATCATCGGCGAGTCGGTGTCGGCGCTGGCGCCGGCAACCCAGCTGCGCCTGGACCAGCTGACCGCTTCCTTCATCTCGAACGGCATCGATCCGGCCACCGCGGCCCACCAGGCGCTGGCCGTGATCGACCGCATCGTGCGGCGCGAAGCGTTCGTGATGGCCTACAACGACGGCTTCGTGATCATGGCGGTGTTCCTGTTCGCCTGCGTCGGCGCGCTGCTGATCGCCGATAAAGTCAAAGCCCCATCCGGCCCCGGCGCCGGCGCTCACTAATCTGTACGGAGAACCTATCTTGAAGCCATTGATCCTGTGCGCGCTGCTGGCGCTGTCCGGCTGCGCTACCATCGGCGCCGATTTCGCCGCACCGGCGCAAGCGATAGCGCCAGCCTGGCGCCACGCCGCCTCCACCGATGCCGCGCGCCTGCCCGCCGCATGGTGGACCGTCTTCGGCGACGCCACGCTCAACGAACTGGAACAACGCGCCGTGCGCGACAATCCGGGCGTGAAAGCGGCCGCGCAGCGCCTGCTCCAGGCGCAGGCCCAATTGGGCACGCTGCGCGCCGCGCAAGCGCCGAACGTGAACGTGGGAACCTCGGTCGCCAATTCGCGCAGCTCGCAGTACACATCGCAAAGCCTGATGCTGGGCGGGCGCAGCGTCGAAGGCAACAACTACACCGTGGGAGCGCAGCTGTCGTATGAGCTGGACCTGTGGGGCCGCGTCAAGCGCGTGGTGGAAGCTGCCGATGCCCAGGCGCTGGCCACCCAGCACGACCGCGACGGCGTGGTCCTGCTGCTGTCGGCGCAAGTGGCCAGCACCTATTTCCAGCTGCGCGGCACGGACGCCGAACTGGCGATCCTGATCCGCGCACTGGCGGCGCGCAGCGAAGCGCAGAAGGTGATCGAAGCGCGCTTCGACAGCGGCCTGACGAATGAGCTGGACGTGTCGCGTGCCCGCATCGAACGCGCCAATGCCGAAGCCGACCTGCACGAAATCTGGCGCCAGCGCAACCTGCTGGAACACAGCCTGGCCACGCTGACCGGCGTGGCCCCGACGTCGCCGCTGATTGCAGCGACACCGGCCACGGTGCTGCCCGCACCGCCGGCCATCCCGGTCGGCTTGCCGGCCAGCCTGCTGGGGCAGCGCCCCGACCTGGCGGCCAGCGTGGCCGGCCTGCGCGCGGCGAACGCCCAGGTGGCGGTGTCCGAAGGCGCCTTTTATCCATCGCTGAGCCTGACCAGCAATTTCGGCTTCGCGTCCGAAAGCCTGAGCGACCTGGCCAGGGGCGGCGCGCGCCAGTTTTCGGTCGGTCCGCTGGCGCTGTCGCTGCCCATATTTGACGGTGGCCGCAACAAGGCCAGCCTGGCCATGTCGAAGGCGCGTTATGCCGAGGCGCTGGCCAGCCACGAAGGCAAGCTGCTGACGGCCCTGCGGGAAGTGGAAGACGCGCTGTCCGATTCGCAGCAGCGCCAGTTGCAGGGCGAAGCGCAGGCGAAGTCGCAGCAGGCCGCCGCACGCGCGGTCCTGGTGGCGACGGCGCGCTACGAGCGCGGCCTGTCGACGTATCTTGACGTGACGGACGCCCAGCGCAGCGCGCTGGCAGCGGACCGCACGGCCGCCCAGATCGGCACGCAGCGCCTGCTCGCCGCCGTGGCCGTGGCGCGCGCGCTGGGCGCCGGATGGACCCCGCAGGCGCCCGAAGCCACAATCGCGAAAGCCAATTAGGGCAGGCCTGGGCTTGGGCGACGGCTTTTGCTTGCGCAGTCGGGCCATTCCGGGCGATCATGGGTAACGGCCAATCAAAGGGGGAATCCATGAAAACGATCATGCTGTTTCTGTGCGCTGCACTGCTGGCACCTGCGGCGCTGGCAAAGGAAGTCAGGTTTCTGTTCAGTTTTGCGCTCCCTCCCTACGTGATCAATGAAGCCGGCAAGGATCCTTCCGGCTTCGAATTCGAAATCATCCGCGAAGCGCTGGCCAGCAAGGGCCACACGGTCAAGCCGGTCTTCGTGGCCATGGGCGCCATCCCCAAGATGATGACCGAAAAACAGGCCGACGGCGCCCAGCGCGGCAGCCCCGAACTGAAGGAAGCGGACGGCTACTTCTACGCCGACGAACCCTCGGTGGTCTACCAGGACGTGGCGATCTCGCTCAAGTCGAACAAGCTGGCCGTGAACAGCGTGGCCGACGTCAAGGACAAGAGCATCATCGCCTTCCAGGGCGCATCGCACTTCCTGGGCCCCGATTTTTCGGCGGCCGTGAAGGGCCATCCCAAATACAGCGAAACGTCGGACGAAAAGCGGCGCGTGATGCAGCTCTATGCAAACGGGGCACAGCTGTACGTGGGCGACATCAACGTCTTCCGCTTCTACAAGGGGTCGGCCAGCGGCGTCGATACGGCCCAGGAGATCAATGTGCACAAGGTGTTCGGGCAAGGCACCCAGAAAATCAACCATGCGGTATTCCGCGACAAGCAGCTGCGCGACGACTTCAACGCCGGCCTGAAACAGCTGAAATCGAGCGGCCAGTACAAGCAGATCGTTAAGAAATATGTAAGCGAGTAGGCGCATTCTGGTGGGGTGGGGATTACAATGTCAGCCATTGCAAATCCTCATCCATAAGGAACCATGAAGACGCTTTTTGCACCCACTTTACTCGCCTCCTTCCTGCTGGCCGGCGCTGCCGCCAGCGCCGCCGACGCGCCGGTCGCAGCCATGACGGCGCCGCGCGTGGCCACCGCGGCCGAACTGGGCGCAATGGGCAAGCGCTACGCGCCGGTCGACCTCACGGCCGACGTGTCGGGCCTGTCCGCGGGCGACCGCAAGGCCATCGCCGCCCTGATCGAGGCGGCCAGGGTCATCGACACCCTGCAACTGCGCCAGCGCTGGGCCGACAATGAAAAACTGATGACCGCGCTCAAGCGCGACAAATCCCCGCTGGGCAAGGCGCGCCTCGATTACTTCTGGCTCAACAAAGGTCCCTGGTCTATCCTCGACAGCAACCTGGCCTTCATGCCGGCCGACTACGCCGGCATCAAGATCCCCGCCAAAAAGCCCGCCGGCGCCAACTTCTACCCGGCCGGCGCCAGCAAGGAAGCGCTGGAGTCGTGGATGAACGGCCTGGGCCCGAAAGACAAGGAACAGGCGCAATGGTTCTTCACCACCATCCGCGCCGGCAAGGATGGCAAGTTCAAGACTGTCAAGTATTCGGACGAGTACAAGCCCGAGATGCGCAAGCTGGCCACGCTGCTGCGGGTCGCCGCCAGGGCGACCGACAATGCCTCGCTCAAGAAATTCCTGACCATGCGCGCCGACGCCTTCCTGTCGAACGACTACCTGCCGTCCGACTTTGCCTGGATGGATCTCGATTCGCCGGTCGACATCACCATCGGTCCCTACGAAACCTACAACGATGAACTGTTCGGCTACAAGGCGGCATTCGAAGCCTACGTCAACATCCGCGACCAGAAGGAAACCCGGAAACTCGATTTCTTCAGCAAGCACATGCAGGAGCTGGAAGACAACCTGCCGCTCGACAAGCAGTACCGCAATCCGAAAGTGGGCGCGCTGGCGCCGATGGTGGTGGTCAACCAGGTATATGGCGCCGGCGACGGCAATATGGGCGTGCAGACGGCCGCCTACAACCTGCCCAACGACGAGCGCATCATCAAGGAACGCGGCTCCAAGCGCGTGATGCTCAAGAACATACAGGAAGCCAAGTTCGCATCGACCCTGACCCCGATCGCCAGGCTGGTGCTGCGCGCGGAAGACCAGCAGGACCTCGATTTCGACTCCTTCTTCACCCACATCCTGGCGCACGAAATCACGCACGGCCTGGGACCGCACAGCACCACCCAGGGCGGCAAGCCGTCGACCCCGCGCCAGGACCTGAAGGATGCCTACTCGACCATCGAGGAAGCCAAGGCCGACATGGCCGGCCTGTGGGCGCTGTCGTACATGATGGACAAGGGCCAGCTGAAGGACGGGCTGGGGCAGGGCGAACTGGCTGAACGCAAGCTGTACAACACCTTCCTGGCGTCGGCCTTCCGCACCCTGCATTTCGGCCTGACCGATTCGCACGCGCGCGGGATGGCGATCCAGCTCAACTACCTGCTCGACAAGGGCGCCTTCATCTCGCATGGCGACGGCACGTTCTCGACCGACTTCAAGAAGATCAAGAAAGCGGTGATCGACCTGAACCGCGAGTTCCTGACCATCGAAGCGACGGGCGACTATGCGCGCGCCAAAGACATGATGGCGAAATACGTAGTCATCCGCCCGGACGTGCAAAAGGCGCTCGACAAGATGAAAACGGTACCGAATGACATCCGTCCCAAGTTTGTCACCGCCGCAACGCTGACACAAAAATAAGCCAGGGTTTCGTTCTTACTTTCTTGCTTCTTGTCAGGGGACAGTCCCAGGTTGTGGGGAAACAGATTTGTTTCCCCACAACCTGGGACTGTCCCGCTTCAAGGATGTTGATTTTGCTACGCGGAAATATATTTTGCAGGAGGGCTAAAAAGCGCTAAGGACTTGCCGATAGGCATGTATGGACCTCATGAGGAACCGTGCCATGTTGAAGCGAATCCTGACCGCGACGTTTGCCCTTTTTCCTGTTTTCGCCAGTGCCGCCAGCCTGACCGAAATGGAAATCCGCTGGCTCAAGGCTGCCGGTCCCGTGTTGGCATATGCCCAACAGATCAAGCTCCCCATCGATATCATCGTGCAGCCGCAAGCCGGTCCCAACGACGTGCCGCTGGCCATGGGCTTTGTCGATGGCCGCTGCAAGCTGGTGCTGTCGATGCGCGGCAACCCGGATGCGGAAAAAATTATCGCGCACGTGCCCGAAGCCGATCGCGGCGTGCTGATCGAAGCCATGACGGCGCACGAGGTTGGCCATTGCTGGCGCTATGCCCAGGGCGTGTGGCACGCCTTGCCGGCCGGCTTTGTCGAATCCGGCGAAGAAAGCGCCGACGATGCATCCTTGCTGGCGCTGTCGAAAGCGATGCGCGAAAACCGGCGCGAGGAAGGCTTTGCCGACCTGGTGGCGCTGGCCTGGACCAAGCGCCAGCATCCGCAAGCCTATGCCCGCGTGTACGCCTGGATCGCGTCCCTGCGCGCGGACCAGCCGGTGGCCCGCAGCGGCCACGATACCCGTGCCTGGATCAGCCTGGCCCGGGACGGCACCGTGTTCAGGACGGGCGCCACCCCGTTCGACGAGGTCAGCCACGCCTGGGGCCAGGGCTTGCTCGGCGATGAATAGGTGGCTGCTGGCGCTGTGCCTGTCCGCCTGCGCGCTGCAGGCAAGGGCGGGGACGCCCGCCAGCGAAGCCCAGTGGATTGCAGCGGCCACCCAGGCCGTCGCCTTCGGCCAGGCGCATGGCATGCCGATCACGCTGGCCATCGCCCAGGGCACGGGCCTGTCCGGCCACACGCCCATCGGCCTGCAAAGCGGCGATGGCCGGTGCACCCTGATCGTCTCGGTGCGCGACAATCCCACCGCCGACAAGCTGAGCGCCATGATCGAACCGGCCCTGCTCGAGCTGTTCCTGGCCGGCGCGGCCATCCATGAAGTGGGCCATTGCCACCGCCGCCTGAACGGCTATCCGCACAATGAACGGCTGCTGCCGGTCGTGGCCTGGATCCGGCCCGTGCAGCGCTGGTTCACGCGCCGCATCCTGACCGAGGAAGTGTTTGCCGACATGACCGAGGTCGCGTGGCTGGCGCGCTACCATCCCCTGCAGTTCAGCGCGCTCATGCAGGAAATCCTGAAGGTGCGCACGCGCTTTCGCGAACCGAAGCATGACACCCTGCCGTGGCTGGAAATTGCCCTCGCGGAGGGTCCCCGCGATGATGGCGAGAATCTTTTCTTGATGGCTGACAAGCACCTGGCGCGCTATCGATAAATTTGGTCCGGTATGTACGATGGCGCACAGATTGCCAAAGTGATTACGTCGTTAAATCACGTCACCATCCACCATACGCAAAAAGGGACCATCATGAAACCCATCACCGCTACCCTGATGGCAGTCGCACTGAGCGCTGCCTTCACGTCCGCCCATGCCGTCGATACCACGCCCGACGCCGCCACCTACCGCACCGTGACCAAACAAGCCGGCGCCGACTTCAAGGCCGCCAATGCCAAGTGCAAGGAAATGAAAGGCAGCGAGCGCGCCGTGTGCACCGAAGAAGCCAAGCTCGCCCGTGCGCGCGCCGACCTCGACGCCGTTGCCCGCTACAACAATACGGCCAAGGCCCGCCTCGACGCCCGTACCGCGCTGGTCCATGCCGAATTCGCGCTGGCCAAGGCCAAGTGCGGCGCCGCCAGCGGCGCCGAAAAAGACAGCTGCCTGGCCAACGCCACCACGGTGCGCACCGCTTCCCTGGCCAATGCCAAGGCGGACCGCGACATCGGCTCCGCCACCACGGCCGCCGCTGTCGAAAAATGCGTCCAGATTGCCGGCCGCACCGATACCGCTTGCGTGATCGACAACAAGGAACGCGCCACCGCCGGCACCATGGTGGAAAACGCGGCCGACCGCACCCGCAATGCCGCCGCCAATGTGGCCCAGAAGACGGAAAACGTGGCCGAGGCGGCAGTCCAGAAAACCCGCGAAGTGGCGTCCAACGTTGCCGACAAGACCGAACGCACGGCCGAGACGGCCACCGCCAAGACCGGCAAGGCGATCGCCGACACCGTCATCACCACCAAGGTCAAGGCCGACCTGTTCAAGGAACCTGAACTGAGCTCGATGGCCATCCATGTGGAAACCGAAAAAGGCGTGGTCATGCTCAGCGGCTTCGTCGATTCGAAGGCCGATGCCGAGAAAGCCGAACGCCTGGCCCGGAGCGTGGAGGGCGTCACCGCCGTCAAGAGCGCCATCAAGGTCAAGTAAGCAAACTCATGTAAGGAATCACCCTTGCCAACGGGGTTGTGGCTGTCCCGTTGGCAATTTTGCATCGAATTGCTTTACGGCGCGTCTGCTCAAGGTATAATTTTCCCGTGAACAGACTAGAAGCCTTCGGATACATTGCCGCCCAAGCAGCACGCGGGGAAATCACCCTCCCTACCAGCGTGAATGCTGCCTTGCGCCTGCAACTTGCCCTCGACAACCCCGATTGTCATATTGAGGACGCCATCAAGCTGGTCCTGGGCGAACCCCAACTTGCCGCCCGCACGGTTGCGCTGGCCAATTCGGCCGCCTTCAACCGCAATGGCGACGCCCCTATCACCAATGTCCGCGCCGCCGTCATGCGGGTGGGCTACCGCAGCCTGCAGACCCTGGTCGCCAGCCTGGTGGTGCGCCAGTTCGGCAGCAAGATCGTCGATCCCAAGCTGCGCGCCAAGGCCGAACAGCTGTGGGAGCACACGGCCCACGTGGCCGCGCTGGCCCAGGTGCTGGCGCGCAAGGTCACCTTCATCAATGCCGATACCGCCATGTTCGCGGCCATCGTGCACGAAGTCGGGGGCTTTTACCTGCTCTCGCGCGCCGATGAATTCCCGGGCTTGCTGGACGAAGATCCGGAAAAATGGGCCGAGCTGTGCGAGGAAGTAGTCAGCCGCGAAGTAATGCGCAAGCTGTCGATTCCTGAACCGGTATCGTCCGCCATCGTCGGCCTGCGCGATGCATGGATGAGCATGCCGCCGGCCAGCCTGCTCGACACGCTGCTGCTGGCCAACCAGTTCGCCCCGGTGGCGTCGCCGCTGTCGGTGCGCGAAGAACCGCTGCCCAACCACGAAGATTCGGTGCTCGACTTCGTGATCGACAATGCCACGCTGCAGGAAATTCTGGCCGAATCGGCCGATGAAGTGAAATCGATGAGCGCCGCGCTGCTGGTCTGAGCGGCGTGTCTTGCAGAAAGGCCGGCGCGAAGCCGGCCTTTTTTTCGTCTAGAGGATGGACAGCACTTCCACTTCGAACACCAGGCCGGCGTTCGGCAGGATGACCGTGCCCGAGCCGGTCGTGCCATACGCGAGGCTGGCCGGCAGCACCAGGGTGCGCTTGCCGCCCACGCGCATGCCCAGGACGCCCTGGTCCCAGCCCGCGATGACCTGGCCGATGCCGATCTTGAACGAGAACGGCGTGCCGCCGACCGAGGTTTCGAACCTGGTGCTGCGCAGGTTGCTGGCATTGCCGTTGTACAGCCAGCCCGTGTAGTGCACGGTGACCGTCTTGCCGCTGGTCACGGTGGCGCCCGAGCCGATCACGCTGTCGGTGGCGCTGTAGGCCGGCGCCATGCCGGCCGGCGTCACGCGCGCGCCATTGAGGATATTGCTGAGCGAACGCGCCGCATTGGTCACGCCCACCACCAACTGGCGGCTGGAACCGTCGTCGGCGAGGAAGGTGTAGCCGATGCCGCTGGCCGCCTGCGCGGCCAGGCGGCACTGGCCGCTGAAATTGAGGGAAGCATCGAACACATTCTTGCCGCTGGCCCGTGGCTGCAGGTTGCCGCTGACGCTGCAGCCGCTGGTGGTGCCGCCAACGCTGCCGTTCGCATTCACGGTCGATACCAGCCGGTAACCGTTGATATCGCTGAAGCTCCAGTCGCCCTGGATATCGCTGATGCTGGCCGGCGCGTCGTACTGGTAGCTGGTGCCGGCAATGGCCGCGTTGACCAGGCTGATGTTGGTGCCGGCGGTGAAGGCCCCGTCCAGGCTCACTTGCTTGACGACCGTGGTGGCCAGGTCGTAAACGCCGTAGGGCGACGGGTTCAGGTCGCGGATGTCGGCCGCGTTGAAGGTGCCGCTGCCGAAGGCGCCGCTGCCCTGCAGCAAGCCGCCAGGGTTGAAACGGCCGGTCGCCGAGCGGCTGTAGAAGCCCCAGTACTGGCCGTCTTCCAGGATCAGTGAACTGAACAGCAGGGCATTGCTGCCAAGTTTTCCGAAGTACAGGCCGGCAGGCGAACTGGTCGCCACCAGGTTGGCGATGGTCGCCGTCACGGTCGACTGGAAGGCGGTGGTATCGGTGTCCAGCACCACCGTGGCGAGCATGGTGCGCACGACGGCATTGGCTGCCAGGCCGCCGTAGGCGGCTTTTTGCGCGTCGCTCACCAGCTGGGAGGTGAAATAGGCGGCGACCGTGGTTTTCTTGTTGATGACGTCGATGTCGGTGCCCTGGGCGCCGGCCATGATGTCCACCGCCGCGCTGGCCCGCGTGACCAGGCCCAGGTTCAGGGCATTGACCCAGAAAGCCTTGCCGACGGTATCGGGCGCGCGCCCGAACAGGTTGGCATAGACCGCGTCGATGAAGACACCGTTATCGCCGGGATACAGGTCAGCCGACTCCTGACTGCCGCCGAACACGTCGATCACGGCCTTGATGTCGGCATTGTTCTGCTGGTATGCCAGGCTCAGGCCCTGCATGGTGGCGGGCGCGTTCAGGGTCGACAGGCGGCCCGCGAAAAAGGCCAGCCCGCCCACGTCGGCCGGACGGCCGAAATAGCCGACATAGATCTTTTGCACCACGTCGTAGTAGGCGGCGGGCGCCAGCTGTTCCTGGGCGGCGCTGTGGCTGACCTGGGTCAGCGTGACGGCCTGTGCGGCCGGTTGCGGATCGCCGCCACAGGACGCCAGGACACAGGAAGATGCAATAAGGGTAAGAAATTTCGACAACTTATTCATGGATGCTTTCGACGCTGGGGCGGGAAAAATTTCTGAAGGGAAAAGTATAGCCTAAACAAGGAGTTAGGCGCGCAGCATACGCAGCTTGTACCAGGCCAGGCCGATCCATTCATGGGTGGCGTAGAAAGAACGGTAGAGGGCGCTGGCGCTGGGCAGGAGCAGCCAGCCCGACCATGTGCGGGTGGAATAAAACATGGTGGGCGCCGGCACCACCTCGATGCCATGGCGCACGAACGACAGGCGTGCCCTTTCCATGTGCATGGCATGGGTCACCAGCAGCACGCGCCGGATCCCGGCCGACTTCAGGATGCGCGCGCTCAGTTCGGCGTTGTCCGCCGTGGTGGCGGACCGGTCTTCGATCCAGCGCACCGGGGTCTTGAAGTCTTCCACCAGCACGCGCGCCATGACCAGGGCCTTGGCCGCCACCTGGCGTTCGGGCTCGGCATTGCCGCCGCTGACCAGCAGCGGCAAGCCGGTCGTGCGCTGCAGGTGGGCGGCGTAGGTCAGGCGCACCAGGCCCACGTGGTCGGGCATGTCGGCGCCATATTCCGGCGCGGCTTCCACGGCGCCGGCGGCCAGCACCACGATGGCCTGGGCGCCGCCGGTCCGGCCTTCGGGCAGCGGCGCGTTCAACCGTTCCAGCGGGTTCACCAGCAGCATGGCGCCGATGCCGGTCGAAAACAGCAGCAGGCATGCCGCGGCGGCGATACCGAGGGCGCGGCCGGTCCGCGGCCAGCGACGGCGCAGCAGCAGGCCGGCCAGGATCAGGATGATGAAACTGCTGGGTGGCATCAGGACTATGCGGGCGACTGCGTCGATCATCGTTGGGGGCTTGCAAGGGTGATAATCCGGCTAGCATGCAGTCACGCTGCCGGAATTGCAAGCCGGCTGGCGCAAGGGCCCTGTCAAGGTAGCGCCCGGGTTTTTATATTTCGCCTACAGTATTTGCCATAGTGATAAAACGTAGCGGGGAGAAAGACGATGAAATGGGAAGGCAATCGCGAAAGCGACAATGTGGAAGACCGGCGCGGCAGCGGTGGCGGTGGCGGGGGTTTCGGCCTGGGCGGACGCTCGGTCGGCATCGGCACCATCGTCATCGCCCTGGTCGGGGGCTGGATCTTCGGCGTCAATCCCCTGACCTTGCTCGACGCCATGAGCGGGGGCGGGGCCGTGCCCGTGCAACAGCAGCAAACCGGTCCGGCCGCCACGGCCACCGACCGCGATACGCGCTTTGTCAGAACGGTGCTGGCCGACACCGAAGACGTATGGGTCAAGCTGTTTTCCGCCAACGGCGCCAGCTACGTCAAGCCGCGCCTGGTGTTGTTCGACAATACCACCGAGACGGCCTGCGGCACCGGGCAGAGCGCCAGCGGGCCTTTCTATTGCCCGCCGGACCAGCGCATTTTCATCGACCTGAGTTTTTACCGGCTCATGAAGGAACGCTTCCAGGTCGAGGGCGAATTTGCCCAGGCCTATGTGATCGCCCATGAGGTGGGGCACCATGTGCAGCACCAGCTGGGCCTGACCGACAAAGTCGACAATGCGCGCCGCCGCGGTTCCGAAAAGGCGGCCAATGAAATGTCGGTGCGGCTCGAATTGCAGGCCGACTGTTTTGCCGGCGTGTGGGCCTATCATGGCAACCAGGCGCGCGGCATCCTGGAGCAGGGCGACGTGGAATCGGCGCTCAAGGCGGCCGCCGCCATCGGCGACGATGCCTTGCAGCGGCAGTCGCGCGGGCGCGTGGTGCCCGATTCCTTCACCCACGGCACCTCGGAGCAGCGCGCGCGCTGGTTCAGCAAGGGCTTGCAGACCGGATCGGTGACGCAGTGCGATACCTTTGCGGCGCGCCAGCTGTAAGGCTCAGGGCCCGATGTGGAAGGTATCGATGAATTTTTTCAAGCCATCCGGTTCCGCTTTTTTCCAGGCTTCGAAATCGGGCCGCCAGGCTTCGCGGTAGCGCAGCGCGAACAGGGCGGCCTTGAGCTGTCCTGCCTCGTGGAACTTGATCATCTGGCGCAAGCCTTCATCCTTGAGCCTGGCCGCGGTGCCCAGTTCCTGAATGATGAGCACGGCTGTCGTCCAGGCGGCCAGTTCCTGTTCGAATGGCGACGCCTTGCCGGGCTTGATGCTCTCGGTGGCCTGCGCCATGGCGTAGGCCAGCCACGCCGCCGAGTCCGGTGTTTCCTGGTCCGTATCCATTTCGATATTCCTGGTGCCGGCGACCAGCCTGGCGCGCGGCACCAGGCGCAGCCTGGCCAGCTTCTGTCCCCATGCCGCGTGCAGCTGGCCCATGCGCAGCCAGCTGGGCAGTTCGCTGGGACGGGCGGCAATCGCGCCCAGGGCCGACGTTTCGGCATCCTTCAGTTTCGACAAGCGCATCTGGGTATCGAACAGGAAACGCCAGGCGATGCCCAGCAGCGGTTCGGATTGCGTGGCCTGGAGGAAGATCTTTTCGGCCTTGAGATAGTCTCCCTGTGCAAAGTAGCAATCTCCCAGGTACACGATGGCGTCGACATTGCGCGCGTCCAGCGCCAGGGCCTGCTGGTACTGCGCGATCGCTTCGGGATATTTTTTCGCGTGGAACAGCGCTTCGCCTTCCTGCATTGCCGCGTGCGATGCCTTGCCCGGCTGGTAGCGTGCCTGCGGCTGGGGATCGTCGAGCTGGCGCAGCACTTCCATGGCCAGGGTATTGTTCCCGTCGATATTGATGGCGGTCAGGGCTGCCTTGCTGGCCTCGCCGCGATAGGCTTCGGCCTTGCCGTCCTGCGCCGCTTGCGACAGGCGCAGGTAGAGATACGCCATCCTGGCCACCGGCAGGGATGCCTTGCGGTCCGCCGCGAAGGCGGCCGCGTAGCGCGCCATCGCTTCCTTGAGCTGGTCCTGCTGCTCGAAGGCTTCACCTTCCTTGCGCAGGGCCTCGGATTGTTCGTTGCCCATGTACAGCTGGGCGCTGGCCGCCATGGGCAGCAGCAAGGCGAAAGCGAGGATGGCGCGTGGCAGCATGGCAGTATCCGGTAGTCGAAGCGGCTATCATGCCATGCGCCCGGCTACCGGTACTGGAATTACTTACAAGGCTTGCAGCTCGACCTGGAAGCCGCAGCCACTGCCAGAGCGCAGCTCGATCCGGAAGCCGCCGCTGTACTCGCCCGACTGGGCGTGCATGTCGACGATGGTGATGTCCGGGGCGGCCGGCAGCACGGGCCGGATCCGCAGGCCGCCGGCGATCATGCTGCCATCCGATTGCAGCACCGGGCGCACCGGCACGTGCAATTGCCAGACTGCCTGCACACCCTGGGCCACGCTGCACTGGTCGCGCACCTGCAAGGTGTGGGTGGAACGCTGGTAGCTCAGGGAACGCACCCAGTTCGTCACTTGCTGCGCATGGCGCGCATAGGCCGGCGTCAAATTGGCAGTCACGTTCAGGGCGTCGCCGCTGTCGGTGACGGTTTTGGCGAGCACCACATTGTTCTGGCCGATAGCCGCGCCGTTCGCTTCGAAGCGCACGATATTGTGCAGTTCGACGCCCTGGTTGATGCCGCTGTGCGAAAACACATTCGAGGTCACGGCCAGCCAGTTGTCCTTGAAGAAGCTGAACGAACCCTGGTCCTGGTGCGCATGCGACTGGTCGTACACGCCGGCCACCAGCGACATCCAGCTGGCCGACGTGCTCCAGTCGCTGCGGGCGAACAGGGCGCCCACGCCGCTGGCATCGTAGCTGAGCTGCGCCGGCGCCTGTTCCGTGCTGCTGCGCGCCAGCAAGTCATAGCGGAAGTTGAAGGCGTAGCGCATGCGGCCCGTCACCGAACCGTCGCCGCCATCGGTGACCCGGATGCGGTTGAGCCACCAGGTGCCGCGCCGGCCGGCGTCGGTTTCCGGATTGAGGGCCACCGCTTCTTCCACCAGCTTGCGCTGGTAGTCGAACATGCGCGGCATCGACATGCGGGCCTGGTCGCCGATGGACGCGTAGTAGTCGAGCGTGGGCACGGTGGCATGGATCCAGTAATCGATGGTGTCGCGGGCATGCGGCGACAGGGCGGACAGGTCTTCGCCGGTGGCGCTCTTCCAGTAGCGGTAATTTTCGAACAGGCTGCCCATGGCGGTGCCGTAGCCGGTGCCTTCGCGCGATCCGCCGCCGTTCAGCTGGCTGAAGAAGGGCACCATCTGGCTGAATTTCTGTTGCTGCAGGAAGCTGATCCAGCTCGTGTTCTGGGTCGCCAGGGCCCACAGCTGGGTCGCCTTCAGGAAGCTGTAATAGTAGTTGTTGCCCGGGTCGTTGATGGACCAGCCGCTCCAGGGACGGCTGACGCCGCCCCAGCTGGCGGCCGGGGGATTCCACACATTGGCCAGGGTCTGGCTGGCATAGCCTTCCCACGCGGCGCGCTGCTGCGGCGACAGCCTGGCGTAGCCGTAGTCGTAGCTGAGGGCGACCTGTTCGAGCAGGTGTCCCACTTCGAGATAGGAGTCGCCCGCGATCGCCGGTTGCGTGCCGGCCGCGATTTTCGCGGTTTCGGAAGCGACGAACAGGCCGGCCATGCGCAGCGCCTGGTCGATGTACTGGACTTCGCCGGTCAGGCGGTACATCAGCACCGAGTCGACCGCGGAGTAGCCGTAGTGCGAGGCATTGAGGGCGCTCACCAGCTGTTCGTAGGTGGCCGTGGCCGGCAGGGTGTTGGTCACGCGGACCACGTCGTCGACCTGCGCCTTGAGCCTGATGACGGTGTCGGCGCTGCGGCTGGCCGCGTTGAAATCATCGAGCGAAATGAAGGGGCGCTGCAGCGGCAGGGTGTACGTGTAGCCGGGGTAAGGCGTACCAGGCGGCGTCGGTGGTGGCACAGGATCGGGCCCCGGGCCCGGGCCGGGCCCTGGCGTCGGGTTTGGCGTGGAGATGGGCGTGACACCGGCGAGCACCGCGCTCACATCGTCGAGCAGCACATTGGCGAGGGCGGCGCCGCCTTCCTGGAACAGGCCCATGCGTACGCGGTCGAGGTCGCGCAGAGGGTCGAGGGCGAGCGTGATGCCGACCACCCCCTTGTCGCCCAGCGCGCCGCTGACGCTCACGCAGTCCGATGCATAGCCGCCTTCCACGTAGTCGACCATGGCGCACAGCTGCAGTGCCGAACTCGATGCCGTGGTCATCCTGACGCGTGCCGAGACCGTGTACAGCGACGAGCGGCGGCCCGACAGTTCGTTCCATGTGCGGCCGGCCCACAGCACGCTGTCGCCGTAGCCTGCCGTGCCGATGACCAGGCTTTGCGATCCGCTGATGGCGCCGGCGGTCACGACGGCGGCGCTCGTGCCGCTCTGGTTGGGACCGAAGCCGGACGTGCCCGATTCGAAGCCCGGATCGCTGACCAGGTTCGATGGCGAAGGCGGCGGGGTTGGCGTCGGCGTCGGTGTGGGTGTCGGTGTCGGTGTTGGTGTCGGTGTTGGCGTAGGCGTCGGGTCCGGCGGCGGTGGCGGCGGTGGAACAACTACAGGTGGGGCCACGCCGGCCAGGCTTGCCATCACATTGTCGAGCACCACATCCTTCAAGGCGGCAGAGCCTTCCTGGAACATGCCCAGCCGAACGCGTGCCAGGTCGCGGCTCGCGTCCAGCGCCAGCTGCACGGAAACGACGCCCTTGTCGCCGAAGGAACCGGCGACGTAGCGGCAGGCGCGCAGCGATTGGCCGTCGGCATAGTCGACCAGCGCGCACAGGCCGATCTTCGATTTCGACGGCACGGTGCTGCGCACCAGGGCGCTCACTGTATACATGGCCGAGCGCTTGCTGGCCATGCCGGCAAGCCGCGAGCCGGCCCACAGCACGCTGTCGCCATAGCCGCGGGTGCCGGCCACCAGGCTTTGCGCGCCGGCGAGGGCGCCGGTGCTGGTCAGGCGCAGCGAGGTGCCGGATTGATTGGTGGCGAAGCCGGACATGCCGGCTTCGAAGCCGCCGTCCTCCAGCAGATTGTAGGGGGCTTGGGCGAGTGCAGGGGCGGTCGCCGAGAACAGCAGGAACAGGGCGGCAGTTTTCAGGCCCGGTGAATGGCGCATGTTTGTCTCCAGATGAGGTATGCCAGTCCAGGAGCAATAGGCGTGCCACGTGTAAATACTGCAAAAGTGACAATTTATGCACGGTTTCCTGCCCTGTTTCGGCAGCCGCTGACAAAAGCTGTCACCGAGGCAAACAATTCGTCATTGCAATTGTGCTAATGTTAATATCGGCAACTATTTGATCTGGAGGCAATATGGGATGGACACCGAATAAATGGCTGGGCATGGCCTTGTCCCTCGTGGCGCCGGGCCTGGGCTTGTTGTATGCCGGTGCGCCCGTGCTGGCGCTGGCATGCTTCGCAGCCGTCTTGGGTAGTTTCATACTGGCCAAGTTCACCAGCATGGCGATGATCTTCGGGGCCATCGCTTTCCTGCTTGTGCTTGGCACCGTCCTGCTTAGCTACTTCCTGGCAAAGCGCGCGCTTCCCGTGGCACGGCGTCCGTGGTACGCGCGCTGGGACGGCATGCTGGGCATGTTCGGGTCCTATGTGCTCCTGTGCCTGGTGCTGCGTGCATTCTTCTTCGAACCCTACACGGCGCCGTCAAGCTCGATGGCGCCCTCGGTGCCCAGCGGATCGGCAGTCGTGGTGCAGAAATGGGGATATGGGCACTATGCGACTTACGGCATCACCCTTGCCCGGCGTGGCATCAGCGCGCCCCTGGAACGTGGCGACGTGATCGTGTTCGATTATCCGAAAGACCCTTCCCAGACCTGGATCAAGCGCCTGGTTGGATTGCCTGGCGATAAGGTGAGCTATCGCGACAAGCGCCTGGTGGTCAATGGCGTCCCGGCAAGCCAGCGCGCCCTGGAAGATCTGCTTGACGAGGAAGAGCTGCGCTACGACAAGCACTACGAGGAAACCCTGGGCCCAGCCCGGTATCGCATCCTGCACCGCGAGCGGGCCCTGCCGCTGGAGGCAGATTTCCCCGGCAAGCAAGCATGCGTCTTCGATGGCCCGTGGCTGGAATGCACGGTGCCCGCCGGTCACTATTTTGTGCTTGGCGATAACCGGGACAATAGCCTCGACAGCAGGATGTTCGGCTTCGTGCCGGCGTCACACATCGTTGGCAAGGTCGTCCATATTTCGAGGCCGGCGCAATAGCGTACTAGAGATTCCTGCGCAAGGCCTTGACCACCTTGCGCGCGCCCGGCGCGGCGGCCACTTGCCGGTGCGCTTGCCACTGCATCCACTGATTCAAGGACTGCGTCAGCTGCAAGGAATAGTCCAGTGAAATCCAGGAAGTCTGTGCCGGGTTGGCGTACACGGGCGCCAGCAAGTTCACCTTGCCGCCCGGCGTCGTCACGGTCATGTTGAAGGACGTGCCCGACATGACGTTGGCAAAATAAAGGGCGTCGATGGACGAGAATGGCACGTCGTTGAGCACGCTGGCGGTGGCGCCGGAGCGGTCCATGCCCGTCGCCGGCATGCCGGAAAAGGGAGCGACCGACTGCGGGGTCAGCGCCGGCTTGGAAAACTGGGCCATGATAGGCGGCGTATCGAGTTTGCTGTCCGGAACCGATGCAGTGGCGTGGCACGACATGCAGGCGCCGTTGGCATTGTCGGCCGGGCCGTTCAGGCGAAAGTTTGCGCCGAGATGGCCCATGCGCTGCATGGTGCCCGTGCCGCTGGCGGCATTGAGTTCGTCGACCGTATCCCAGACGATCACTTCTTCCTTGAACCCATTCTTGCGCGGATTCGGCGGGTAGTTAAAGGCCAGCTGGCCGGGCGGCGGCGTATCGTTGCCCCACATCAGGCCGAGCAAACTCAGCCTGCGCCACGGGTCGCGGACAGCGGCCTTGCGGCGGCCGTCGGCGACGAAGGTGCCATACACCCAGCCGGTCGCTTGTGCGCGGCTGTCACGGATGGCGATATCGAATTGCATCAGCTTGACGTCGTTCCACTTTGCAAACGTTCGCTTGCATTGCTGGCTTTGTTCGACCAGGGTGCACTCGTCGCCTTCTTTCGGCTTGCATCGGCAATACGCTGGATCGGAAATATTGGCTTTCCAGGCGGGCATATTCGCCAGCACCGGCAACTGGGCGATCGTGCCCGTATTGAACAGGGGCTTGGCGATGACAGCGCCTTCGGCAAAGCTGATGTTGGCGCTCGGGATGATGGCGGTGCCGTCTTTTTGCCAGACTTTGCCCAGCGTGTAGGCGGCGGTCGCATTGTAGATGCCCACGGCCCACATGGTGGTGCTGGCGGTGCCGCTGTCCGAGCGGGTGGAAAACGTCACCGGCGCTTCGCGCGTCAGGCCATGCGTGAATTCGCGGCCGGCGCCGGCATCGTAAGTCTGAAAAGGCATGTGAAACCAGGGACGGACCGGGTTCTTGCACACGTCGAAATCGGTCTGGCCTGGCTGGTTGATATTGCCGGCCAGCGCGTAGTCGAACACCAGCTGGGCATACTCGCGCGCCAGCCTGGCCTTCTTGTCCTGGCTGATCGCGGGATCGAACATGGCGTCGAACCTGGCCGCGCGCCAGGGCTGGGCTGCCTTGTCGTCGACCGGCTGGCGCGGGTAGGCGTCGGACAGGCGGAACACCGGCCCTGCGTACGCCGGGGTGGGGGCATTGCTGATGTCCTGGCCTTGCCACATGGCCGCAAATTTCGGATCGATGTCTTGCCAGTAGGCTGGATAGGTACCGGTGCAGGTATCGGCAACGGCAGGGCGTTTGGCCTCTTCCGCGTGAAGGGGGAGGCAGGTGATGCCAAGGACGATCGCGCTGAAGAGTATTTTCATGATCTCGGGGCTCCTTTTGGACTGGCCAAGTATCAAGGCATAAGTGTCTAAATTGCAAGACATTATTTGTCAAAATGTTCGCTTTAATTTAAAAACAACAAGGTGTCGCTCGCCTTGCATACGGGTTGACAATCGATTCCGGCGGAGCGCATTATTATCCGCAGGAAATTGTGACCTTCCCCACTTACCGCGAGAGACCCTATGACCTTATCTGCCCTGAACGAAAGCGGCCAGGCCGTTGACTGGTGGTTCATGTACAAGGTACCCAAACTGGCCAAGGATGCGAACACGCAGTCGGCCAGCGGTTACGAATATGTGTATTACGATCCCACCGCAGGCAAGGTGGAAAAATCGCCCAACCTGCTTACCGATGGCAAAGGCGCGCTCGACCTGACGATCGCCGCCGTGTTCACCAATCCTTCGGCGACGACGGGATGGATCCTGTACAACGATGAAATGCCTGCCGACGCGAAACGCGCCGACAGCGGCAGTTTCGGGCACACCAAGGGCGTGATCGCTTTCGACACAGCGACCGACAGCGCCCTGTGGCTGCTGCATTCCTGGCCCAAGTTCGCCGATCCGAACGCCAAGGACATGCCGACTCCGATCTACGGCCAGACCTTCCTCTGCATTTCGCTCGACATGGCCACCGCCAGCAAGATCGCGCAGCAAATGGCCAACCACCAGGAGCCGCAGGTGTATTTCCCGCGCGTGCCCGACAGCCTGGACAAGACCGATCCGCTCTACCTGCTGGCCCAGAAACTCGACCCGAACGCGGCGGGCGACGCCGACGTCATCGACTGCAGTTCGCGTGGCGGACTCAATTTCAAGGTCATCGCCAAGAACCGGAAATGGGGCAAGGATTTCTGGAACGACCTGGTCGGGCCCACCATCGCGTCCGACATGGATGTGGAAACATGGATACGCGGTGCGATTCCGCCGACGCTCGACAGCGACGGCATCCACAAGACCTTCGACGTCAAGTACATCGACTTGCGTGCGCTCGGCATTCCCTGGGTCTGGCCGGAAACCCACGACCATGCGAAGTGGGGCATCAGCGTCGATTCCGACTGGGTCTGCGTGGGCGATATCAACCGCATGGTGTCGCAGGAAAAACGGGGCGGCGGGACGATTGCCTTCCAGGAAAAGATCCTGTGGGATGCCCTGTCGAAAACCGACCTGATCTCGCCGCCAGCGGGCTACACCGATGCCGACGCCAAAGCGCTGATTGCGTCGACCGGGACCTGATCAATGTCCGTTTGCCGTGTCGTCGCGCATCCATGTCAAGGGGCCGCACGGTGCGGCGCCACATTGAGGAGGGTTTCATGAACAAGTTTTTCTCTGCCATTGTCCTGTGCTGTGCGGCCTTGCTGGCACAGCCGGTGATGGCGCAAACGGTGTTTGCGGTCGAATTCAAGACCGGCCCGCGCTGGGACAAGGCCAAGCAGGCGCATGAGCAGGCGCATTTCGCCGACCATTCGGCGAACTTGAAAAAGCTGCGCGAGCAAGGCCGGCTGCTGATCGGCGCGCGCTATGCCGACAAAGGGCTGTTGCTCATCACTGCCGAGTCCGCCGAAGAACTGCGCCTGCTGATCGAGGCCGATCCGGCGGTCGTGCACCAGGTCTTCGTCTACGACATCCATCCCTTCAATGTGTTCTACCCAGGGTGTGTCGCATTGCGCGGCAAGACCTGCTGACTTGCCAGGAGCATGCCATGGAATTCGTACTTACCTTTCAACAATCGGCCGATGTCTATGCCGCCCAGGCCAATGGCGAAACCGGTCCGCCCATCCTCGATGCGTGGAAACTGTATATGGAAGCGATGGCCGGCGCCGGCGTCATGCGCGGCGGGAACCGGCTCGATGCCAGGAATGCCACCTCGGTCTCGGTGCGCGATGGCACGCGCCATGTCCAGGACGGGCCTTACGCCGACACCAAGGATTTGCTGGGCGGCTATGTCGTGATCGATGTGGCCTCGCTGGACGAGGCACTCAAATGGGCCGAACGCAGCCCGAGTTCCCTGGTTGGCCGGACCGACATCTGGCCGGTCATGCCATCGCCCAGGTAGTGAGCGTAGCGCAACGCGTGGACGAGGTGGCGCGCCGCAGCTATGGCCGCCTGGTGGCCTGGCTCGCCTGGCAGTGGCGCGATATCGCCGCGGCGGAAGACGCCCTGGCGGACGCGTTTGCCGCCGCGCTGGCGCGCTGGCCGGTCGACGGCATTCCCGACGCGCCGGAGGGCTGGCTGCTGACGGTCGCGAAGCGCAACTTGCTGATGGCGGCGCGGCACCAGCGCCTGGTGGACGATCCGGCGTGCACGGTCTTGCTGCCCAGCGAACATGATGCGGCGCCAGAAGCAGCGTCGTTGCCGGACAGCCGGCTGCGCCTGATGTTCGTGTGCGCCCATCCGGCGATCGATTCCTCCCTGCACGCTGCATTGATGCTCCAGACGGTGCTTGGGCTGGACGCGGCGCGCATTGCCTCGGCCTTCCTGCTCAAACCCGAGGCGATGAGCAAGCGGCTGGTGCGTGCCAAGAACAAGATTCGGGAAACCGCGATTCGCTTTGAAGAACCCGGCAAGGATGAATATCCGGACCGGCTTGGGTCGGTGCTTGAAGCGATCTATGCCGCCTATACCTTGCATTGGGGCCAGGTCGACATGGCGTTTTCCAGTGAATTGGTGAGCGAGGCGATGTACCTCGGCGAACTGGTCGCGGCGCAACTGCCGGACGAGCCGGAAGCGCTCGGCTTGATGGCCTTGTTGTGCCTGTGCGAAGCGCGCAAGCCGGCGCGACTGGATGCGGAAGGCGGTTTCATCGCGCTGCACCAGCAAGTACCAGGGCAATGGGACCGGGACCTGGTCGTCACGGCGAATACCTGCCTGGCCAGGGCGGCGAGCCTGGCCCATCCGGGACCGTTCCAGCTGGAAGCGGCGATCCAGGCGGCGCACATGCAGGGCGTGATGTCGGGCGATGTGCCATGGAGCGCGATCGTGCAGCTGTATGAGCGCTTGCTCGCCCTGGCGGCAACCCTGGGAGCGCGTATCGCGCATGCGGTGGCGGTCGGCCATGCACGCGATGATGTGCACGAAGGGCTGCGCTTGCTCGATGATATTCCGGCGGCCGGCGTTGCCGCGCACCAGCCATGGTGGGCCGCGCGCGCGCATCTGCTGGCGATGGGCGGCATGCATGCCG
>Ga0187843_10000130_pt1 | contig 60286 bp, 63 predicted proteins | sample SpaLakP09_SKY_43_FD_134516 | JGI IMG/M metagenome (GOLD analysis project Ga0187843, IMG submission 134516) | Oligotrophic lake water microbial communities from Sparkling Lake, Wisconsin, USA - SP09_SKY_43 | ecosystem: Environmental > Aquatic > Freshwater > Lake | place: USA: Sparkling Lake... | reverse complement strand
TGCGGCAAGAGCCAGCACGAGGTCAAGAAACTGATCGCAGGCCCCTCGGTCTTCATCTGCGACGAGTGCATCGAGCTCTGCAACGACATCGTCCGTGACGAGATTCCCGCGCCGGCGCCGGCGGCTCGTGCCGGCAAGTCCGACTTGCCGGTGCCCAGCGAGATCAAGGCCAGCCTCGACCAGTACGTGATCGGCCAGGACGTCGCCAAGCGCACGCTGGCCGTCGCCGTCTACAACCACTACAAGCGCCTGCGCCATATGGCGTCGACCAAGGAATCGGTCGAGCTCTCCAAGAGCAACATCCTGCTGATCGGTCCGACCGGCTCCGGCAAGACGCTGCTGGCGCAGACGCTGGCGCGCCTGTTGAACGTGCCCTTCGTGATCGCCGACGCGACGACGCTGACCGAAGCCGGCTACGTCGGCGAGGACGTCGAGAACATCATCCAGAAGCTGCTGCAGAACTGCAATTACGACGTCGAACGCGCGCAGCGCGGCATCGTCTACATCGACGAGATCGATAAGATCTCGCGCAAGGCCGACAACCCGTCCATCACGCGTGACGTGTCCGGCGAAGGCGTGCAGCAGGCGCTGCTCAAGCTCGTCGAAGGCACGATGGCTTCGGTGCCCCCGCAGGGCGGCCGCAAGCATCCCAACCAAGACTTCCTGCAGATCGACACGACCAACATCCTGTTCATCTGCGGCGGTGCCTTCGACGGCCTGGAAAAGGTCATCCAGAACCGCAGCGAGAAGTCCGGCATCGGCTTCGGCGCGACCGTGAAGAGCAAGTCCGACAAGCGCGTCGGCGAGGTCTTCCGCGAGTGCGAGCCCGAGGACATCATCAAGTTCGGCCTCATTCCGGAATTGGTCGGTCGCCTGCCCGTCGTCGCGACGTTGGGCGAGCTGACCGAGGACGCCTTGGTGCAGATCCTGACAGAGCCCAAGAACGCGCTGCTCAAGCAGTACCAGCAACTGTTCGAGATGGACGGCGTCGAGCTAGAAATCCGCAAGCCGGCCCTCGTGGCCATCGCCCGCAAGGCGCTTGCCCGCAAGACCGGCGCGCGTGGCCTGCGTTCCATCATGGAGTAATCGCTGATCGACACCATGTTCGACCTGCCGGCGCTCGATGGCGTCGAGAAAGTCGTGCTGGACGAGCACAACATCGAGGACACCTCGGCACGCCCCTTGCTCGTGTATCGCGAGCAAGCCAAGGCCAGCGCCTGAGCTCCCGCCAAGCCCTCAACTTGCAATCGCCCCCTCAGGCCTGATATCGGCCTGAGAAAGAGAGGTCTTCATGTCCGGACATCCCATCCTCCCCGCCGACCCCATCACGCTGCCGCTGCTGCCGCTGCGCGACGTCGTCGTCTTCCCGCATATGGTCATCCCGCTGTTCGTCGGGCGGCCCAAGTCCATCAAGGCGCTTGAGGCCGCGATGGAAGCCGGCCGCCAGATCATGCTGGTCGCCCAGAAGGCTGCCGGCAAGGACGAGCCCAAGCCCGAAGACATGTTCGAGGTTGGCTGCGTGTCCAGCATCCTGCAGATGCTCAAGCTGCCCGACGGCACCGTGAAGGTGCTGGTCGAAGGCCTGCAGCGCGCCACGACTCTGTCCATTACCGAGCCGGGTGAGCACTTCGTTGCCGAGGTCACGCCCATCCCGCCCGAGACCGAGCATGCGCCCGAAGTCGAGGCCCTGCGCCGCGCCGTCACGCAGCAGTTCGACCAGTACGTCAAGCTCAACAAGAAGATTCCGCCCGAGATCCTCACGTCCATCGGCGGCATCGACGATCCGGGCCGCCTGGCCGACACCATCGCCGCTCACCTGCCGCTCAAGCTCGACGCCAAGCAGGCCGTGCTGGATCTGGCTGAAGTGGCCAAGCGCCTGGAGAAGCTGCTCGACCTGCTTGAGCACGAAGTCGACATCCTTCAGGTCGAAAAGCGCATCCGCGGCCGCGTCAAGCGCCAGATGGAAAAGAGCCAGCGCGAGTACTACCTCAACGAGCAGGTCAAGGCCATCCAGAAGGAACTCGGCGACGGCGAAGAAGGCGCCGACATGGAGGAGCTCGAGAAGAAGATCGTCGCGGCCCGCATGCCCAAGGAGGCGCGCAAGAAGGCCGACGCTGAGTTGAAGAAGCTCAAGCTGATGTCGCCCATGTCCGCCGAAGCGACGGTGGTGCGCAACTACATCGATACGTTGGTCAACCTGCCCTGGAGTAAGAAGACCAAGATCAAGCACGACCTCAAGAACGCCGAGGACGTGCTGAACGAAGACCACTACGGCCTCGAGAAGGTCAAGGACCGCATCCTTGAATATCTCGCGGTGCAGCAGCGAGTCGACAAGGTCAAGGCGCCCATCCTGTGCCTGGTTGGCCCCCCGGGGGTCGGCAAGACCTCGCTCGGCCAGAGCGTGGCCCGCGCCACTGGTCGCAAGTTCATCCGCATGGCGCTGGGCGGCGTGCGCGATGAGGCCGAGATCCGTGGCCACCGCCGTACCTACATCGGCTCCATGCCGGGCAAGGTGCTGCAGAGCCTGTCCAAGATCGGCACGCGCAACCCGCTGTTCCTGCTCGACGAGATCGACAAGCTGGGCATGGACTTCCGCGGCGATCCGTCGTCGGCGCTGCTGGAAGTGCTGGACCCTGAGCAGAACCACACCTTTGGCGACCATTACGTTGAGGTCGACTTCGACCTGTCGGACGTGATGTTCGTCGCCACGTCCAACTCGATGAACATCCCGCCGGCCCTGCTGGACCGGATGGAAGTCATCCGTCTGTCGGGTTACACCGAGGACGAGAAGGTCAACATCGCGCAGACCTACCTGCTGCCCAAGCAACGCAAGAACAACGGCGTTCTGGACGAGGAGCTCGACGTCACCGAATCGGCCGTGCGTGGCGTGATCCGCTACTACACCCGTGAAGCCGGCGTGCGCTCGCTTGAGCGCGAGATGTCCAAGATCTGCCGCAAGGTCGTCAAGGGCATCCAGCTCAAGACCTACGAAGGCAAGGTCACCGTCACCGAGGACAACCTCAACGACTTCCTCGGCGTGCGCAAGTACGACTTCGGTCGTGCCGAGAAGAAGAACCAGGTCGGCCAAGTCGTCGGCCTCGCGTGGACCGAGGTGGGCGGTGATCTGCTGACCATCGAAGCCACCGCAATGCCGGGCAAGGGCAACATCATTCGCACCGGCTCGCTGGGCGACGTGATGAAGGAGTCTGTCGAAGCTGCTCGCACCGTGGTGCGTTCACGGGCCCGACGCCTGGGCATCAAGGACGAGGTCTTCGAGAAGCGCGACGTGCACGTCCACGTGCCCGACGGTGCCACGCCAAAGGACGGCCCGAGCGCGGGTGCGGCGATGACCACTGCCTTCGTGTCTGCACTGACCGGCATCCCGGTGCGCGCGGACGTCGCGATGACCGGCGAGATCACGTTGCGCGGCGAGGTCACTGCCATCGGCGGCCTGAAGGAAAAGCTGCTTGCAGCCCATCGTGGCGGCATCAAGACCGTCATGATTCCTGAGGACAACGTCAAGGACTTGCAGGACATCCCCGAGAACGTGAAGAACCATCTCGAGATCGTCCCGGTCCGCTGGATCGAGCGTGTGCTGGAGGTTGCGCTGGAAACCATGCCTCAGCCTTTGCCGGACGAGGAAGTCGCCGTCGCGGCGGCCAAGCCGGAAGAGGCTGCGGCCAAGAGCACGGTTGTGCCTCACTGAGCGTCGCTGGCTTGTCATCCGGCTAAAAATCGGGTTACAATGCCGGCTTCGCTGAACGGGCAACTGTTCAACAAATGCGGGATTAGCTCAGTTGGTAGAGCGATACCTTGCCAAGGTATAGGTCGAGAGTTCGAGTCTCTTATCCCGCTCCAAGATTTTCCAGGAATGTTCCTAGATGGGAAGCCCAGGCTTCCCATTTTCGTCAAGGCCGCACCAACGGCCTTGATTGGGTTTACGGCGGCGCGATAGCAAAGCGGTTATGCCCCGGATTGCAAATCCATCGTACGGAAAATCAAACCGTACGAACAATCAAACGGTCCGAATCTCACTGCATCACCTGGGAAGGCTGAGCAGCACGGAGCAGGGCTTGCTGGGAGACCGCTTCCTGGCCGTCGCGCATGGCTGCCTCGCTGGCCTTCACGTAGATTTGAGTCGTCGTGATGTTGGAGTGGCCGCCTATGGCCTGAATCACGAAGGCGTTCACGTTGGCATCAGCCAGGCGGCTCAGGGCCTCATGGCGCAGCGTGTGGAAGACGAACTGATGGTCCTCCTTCAGGCCCAAGGCTTCGCGCCCCTCGGCCCATAGCGTCTTGAGCTGGCTCACCGACAGGTCAGCGAACGGGCCGCCTTCGTTGTTGATGCGCCGCTCCAGAATCTTCAGCGAGGCCGGCGGTAGGGGCACGGTGCGGGTCTCGCCGTTCTTCGTGTCGCGGAAGGTCACTCGGGCGCCCTGGATGTCAACGTCGCCGGCCGGTAGGCTGACCATCTCGTCCTCCCGCGCTGCGGTCTCCAGGGCCACCGTGATGAGGTCCACTAGGGTGAGCGCGCCCTTGCGCTTGGCGTTGGCGCACAGCCAGGCCTGCATGGCCTCAATCTCGCGCTCGGCCATCCGGCGGGTACGTCGGGTTCCCTTGACGCTCAGGTGCTTGACGTTGTGGGGCGGCAGGTCGCATGCCTCCAGCAGGACCGACAGCATGGACAGCCGCGAGTTGACGGCCGAGGGGCTCAGGGTCGAGCCCTTGCGTTTTCCAGGCTCCAGCAGCCACTTGGCGCGCAGGTCGCGCACATAGTCGCGCGTGAAGCTGACCATGGGGGTGTCCTCGGGCGCCCGGAGGTTCCCGAAGGTGTAGTTCAGCGTCTCCTTGTCCTTGGACTGAATCCAGGACTCGCGGGACTTCATCGCGAGACCGAAGGCTTCCTTCAGGGTGGGGCCACTCGGCGCGCGGACGGTTTGATTTTTCGGACCGCTGGACGGAGCTGTGGCCGTGAGGACGGCGGCGATGATCCCCGGCGCCCTCAGCTCTGCCTCAGCGCGGTCAGAGGTCCCCGTGGACTTGCGTTCGCGGCCACCTGGGACGCCTGGCCCCCGGATGTCGAGCCACCATTTGCCGTTCTTCTCGAAGTAGCGGATGTTCATTCGGTTCCTCCTGCTGGTTGCTGGTCGGGTTCTTCAGATGACTCACTGGGGCGCCGCAGTGCGGCCAGGAGTCGGGGTAAGAGGGCCTTCTCGTCGTAGTCCACCTCCAGGGTCCGGTCGCCCAGCTCGATGAAGAGCCAGCCGGGCTTGCGGTGGTAGACATCCCTGTGTCCTAAGGGTCGGGTGCCGTAGAGGCCGTTGCTGTAGACAAACTTCAAGCTGTTCTCGCTGATGACAATGAGGTGGCTGCCGTAGCCATAACGCCCTCCATGACTGCCTTTCCCCGGGCCGTCAGGCGGACAACGTGTTGACGCGCGTCTACGAAGTCGCGTTCCTGCTCCACCAGGCCCAGGCCGGGCTTCTTTGGGTTGCCACGGCCCAGGGCCAGGAGGAGGGTGCTGGTCGCTGATTTCTCGACGCCTGAAACCTTCTCCAGGTTCTGCTGGTAAATCTCGCCATGGGCGTAAAGGTGCAGCAGTACACGGACCTTGGAAGCTGAGAGGTCCCCCACCGCTCGGGCAAGTTCCTCTAGTGCAACCAGGGTCGCGGCGGCTGTGACCTTCGCGCTTATGCGGTGTGTGTTCTGTTCTGACATGCGTTCCTCCGCTATCCAACATAGTCAAAAACACAGTGTATGTCCGTATGTTCGGACCATCGCTGCGCCCTCCGGCCGTTACGGTCGCCGGAAGCTCCACCGCCTATAGCTAGAAATCCAGCCATAAGACCGTTCCACCAGGGTGTCAGGTTTTGTGAACCAACGCCGTAAAGTGTCAGTGCATCGGACCGTTATCCCTAGTTCGTAGGTCCCGCATTCCGGGGGTTCCCGTGAATTTTTACTCGACGGTCCTACAAACGTGTGGAACGGCGCGCCCAGTTGGTGGTAGCAGAAAGAAGTCAGAGGTCCCCCAGAAGCGGGACAAGACCTGACTCTAAGTTGCCGGTAGCTCACTGACTGAGCCACCCCCGTGGGTGCGCGCTGATGGGTGTGATTTCCTACCTCCCGGGGTGGTTCATGAGGTAGACCAGTATGGGCAGCCCGAAGAGCCACATGCCAGCCGCCACGCCGGCCATGATTGCGCCTGCTCGGGCCCTTGAGGTGGCCTGGGCGGGGCTGTAGGTGGTACGGAAGGAGCGCATGAAGCGGCCTCGTCGTGCAGTGCAAAAGCGCACCCGAAGAGCCCCCGAAGGGGCCTATCGGCTGAACTCAAGGGCTGACCTGGTTCAGGGGTTCAGCACGGCCAGGACGGCGGACTGGGCCTTGTCGGACAGCTTGTTGAAGTTCGGGTCGTCGAAGACCGCGCGCAGGGCCTTCAAGGGGTCCCCTGAGGCGTCCTTCTTGGCCGGCTTCGTGGGCGCCTGGGCGGTCTCGGGCAGGGCGTTGGCCGGGTTCGCCGCTTCCTTCTTCTTGGCCGATGCGACGGCAAGCTGGGCCTTGGACTGGCCGATGTCGGACGGGTTGACCTTGCCGCCCTTCTTGGTGTTCGCTGCGCTGGCCGTCGTGATGACCTCGGCCGCCTTCGTGGGTCCCATGGTCTTGATGGCCTTCGTTGCGGTGTCCGTCGAGACCTTGCCGGCTTCCACCAGGGCAACCAGGGCCTTAGGGGCTGCCAGGAGGCCCAGCAGCTCGTCCACGTAGGCCACCGTGTAGTTCAGGCGTTCGGCGATGCGCTTCGAGTCCCAGCCCCAGCCGGCCAGCCGCTTCATGACCACGGCCACCTCGATGGGGCGCAGCGGCCGGCCTTCGTTGGACTTGACCAGACCGATGGTGAAGTCCTCCATGGTCGAGCCCTTCGGGGCAGTCGCGCAGGGCAGGACGGTGAGCTGTGCGCCCAGCTCGCGGGCCCGCTTGGCGGCCAGGAGGCGCGTGTGCCCGTCCCGGAGGTAGACCTTCCCGTCCTCACCCACGAAGACCGCCAGGGCCTTGTCGGGATAGAAGCCCTCGGCCAGGATGCTCTGGGCGGTGCGCTCGATGTGGGCCGCGTACTCGTCCGTCATGCCGCGCACGTTCAGGCCGGGGAGGACGTGGATTTCGTCCAGGGGGACGCGCCACAGGTCGCCCGAGGTGGCGCCCGAGGTCTTCATGGCTGCCTTCACGTTGCCCTGGGCCACCTCCTCGGCAAACTCCAGGGGGACGGATTGCAGGCCCTCGGCGGCCAGGTCAACGGGCGGGGTGTTCTTGTCGGTGTTCATTGCAGGTTCCTCAGTGATTGGGGATGAAGGTGGAAGGCCCACCCGAAGGGGTCCGGCCTGGGCCACCACGGGTTCGCCCTCGGGGGCCTCGAAGGGCGCGGGACGGGCCAGGGCGGGTAAGTCGTAGGGAAGGACGTTCTTCCCGATGCTGTGGACCTGGATGTAGTCCGAGGTCTTCATGCCGGGCTTCCACTTGGGGAAGTCAGCGCCCGTCCGACCATCGGAGGTCCACTCGCGGCGCCTGGAGGCCATGAGGGACCTGATGGCTTTCTCCTGGTCCGGGGTGTTGACGATTGGGGCCATGTGTCATGACTCCGTGAGGCAGTGCAAAAGCGCACCCCAAGGGCTCCAGGTGGAGGGGCCTATGGGCTGGACTCGGTGGGGCGCCAGGGCGCGTAAGGTGGACAGCCAGCGCGCTAGAAGGTGGCCGTCAGGCATGGCGCTGGACGGGCTCGACGTGGGCCGGGATGGGTGACCGGCGGGCGGTCTCAAGGGCTTGACGGAGCAGCACGGCAGGGCCCCTCAGTTCGTGAACTCGTCGCCCGGCTTCCCGGTGACGTTCACGAACACAAAGCCCGTGGGCGATGCACCGCCGACCCAGCGGCCGGGCCACCCCAGGCGCTCCGTGAGGAGGTGGGCGGCGCGCTTGTGGTTCTGCTCGGTGTCCAGGGCGTGATCCCAGGCGACCACCAGGCGGAGACCGCCCGAGCTGCGCGCGATGACTCGGGTGCCCCTGGAGTTGGTCGGGTTCGCGGTGTGGGTGGCGATTGACTGGCGCATGTCGTCCCCCTTCAGACCCAGGCCGGGGCCAGGTCGGAATCAGGCAGGGCCTCAAGCCAGGCGACGACCTCAGCGGGCAGCTCTTCACGCAGCCAGGCGGACCCGTAGCTGTAGGGCTTCCCGTTGACCAGGTGGGCCGGGTCAGGGTTCAGACCAGCGGCGGCCAAGGCCTCGCATGCCTTCGTGTAGTGGCTCTCCGGGTACTTGAAGGCCACCGGATGGGCGCGGAGGTGGGCCTCCTGGGCCGGGCTGCCGGCTGTCATGTCGTTGAGGTGCCAGCGGTCCCACACTGCGCGGAACTCGGCGACCTTCTCGGCATCCCACCCGGGCGCGTACTGGGCGACTTCCCAGGCGTGCATGACGACCTGCCCGCAGCCCCCCGCGCAGTTGCCCCCGTTCCTCGGGCCCTCCACTCCGGTGATGGACAGGCGCCCGTCAGGGGTCACCGAGATGCGGCAGAAGAGAGAGGCGCGGGCATCGCCTAGGGAGCGGTCGAAGCCCTTGAGGGTGCCGATACGGACAGTCTTGAGCATGGTTTGATCCTGTGGATGGTTGGAAGAATCGGACGATTAGGCCGAAGTACAGACCCGATATCCACCCCAGGTGGCTCCCCAGGTCACAGCCCAGGCCGTCAGGGCGACGACAGGATGCAGGCCGTGACCTGTGGTGAACATGTAGGACCATGCAAGGTCCAGCGTCAGGGCCGAGGTGATGGCCGACAGGATGCAGAGCAGGGGGAACATTAAGCGGATCATTTGGGGGGTCCTCAGGGTGTTGCGGGTTTGTCAATACGACGGGTCGGACTGTACGACGAATCGGACCGTTTGTCAATCCGCAGGGAGCTAGGAGGCCGCTTGATGCTGCCCATGTGGGGTAGCACTCGGGAGGGTGCTAGAAGGGCTTGGCGGGGCTAATAGGGGCCTTGCTGTGGCCTTGTGGTGCCTCAGGGTGCCCTAGGCAAAAAAGCAAGTGCCCTGGGAAGGACACGAGTTAATGACCGGCGGGTCAACAAAAAGCCCCTCAGTCAACCCATGAGGGCAACGTGAGGGGCTATCGGATGGTGCAGCACGGATAGGCAATCCCGGGCATGCCCTTATGAATCAACCACTTAGCGCTGCTCGGTGCCCTTCTGGTGCCCTGAGGTGGGCCGCGAGGTGCCCTTGAGGTGTCCGGCCGGCTGCCCGCCTGGTGGATCAGAGGGGGCCACGGGGGGAACCTGGGCCGTCTCGCTCATCAGATGGGGTCTCACATTTTTGTGGCAGATAGTCGCTGGGCTCCCGACCACCCCTAGGCACCTTTTGGCACACCTTGAGGACAGCCCAGGCCAGCATGACGTAGATCAGCAGGCCGGCCAGAGAGTTGACGATGTGGGTCCACATGCCTGGACTCTAAACTGAGACCCTCAAGGGAACCAGGAGGGCACATGAGGGGAAGTCTTGTAGCAGTGGCCCTGGCTCTGTTCTGCGTAGGGGCAGCAGCGCAGGTGTCCTACCAGACCGCCGGGGAGGCGACCTGTCGGGACCTGAACAAGGGCAAGCTGGCCGAGCGGCTGATGATGGTCCGCCACGTCGAAGAGAAGGTGACTCCGGCTCTGTGGGACCTGAGCCCGTGGCCTTTGCCGGAGCCGTCGTCCAACACAGCGCTGTTCACGTCGATGGTCAATTCCCTGTGTGCGGACAAAGGGACGCAAGACCTGAAGATGAGTGCCCTGGCTGACGTGCTGATCCAGCAGGCCACCCTAGGCGCCTGGAAGCTGCCCCGTCCCAGGAAACTGGGGGAGTAGCCCAAGGCCACCCTAAGGTAACTAGAAGGATAGAAGGAGGGGAGCATCCGGCTTGAGGTAGGGTTTGGACCCACCTTTTAGCCGCTCCCCGTCCTATCTCGTTGATTCCCCTAGCGATTCAGTAGAGGTCGAACTCCTCGGCAATCATGGAGGGCCGATGAGCGTTCCCGCCGGCCAGCTCAATGAAGCGGTCAATCTCCCCCTGGCGCAGCATCTCCTTGTGGTCCTGCTCAATCCGCTGGGTGTCCTTGTCCATGACCTCCACCCAGTACGCCACGGCCATGGCCAGAGCATCCAGGCGGTCGTCCTTGGCTAGGGCGCCCTTCTCGCGGGTTATGCGGGTCAGCTGATAGAAGAGCTGGTAGCGGGCCTGCATCTCCTGGCTGTAGGTGTTGTAGTTCTCGAAGTCCTCCGAGATGACCTTCGAGTCCACGATGAGCCTGTGCTGGTTCATGACCGGCTCCAGGGTGTCGATGATGCGGCGCTCCTTCTGGACCGAGCTGTGAATCTCCTCGATTGCACAGGGGTGCGTCCGCAGCAGGAACGGGGACAGCAGCTTCGTGAACATGCCGTCACCGAAGTTGGACTCGACGATGATCTGGTTGACCCCGTAGCGCTTGGCTTCGTCGGCCAGCTTCTGGAGGTTCTCGTCCGAGTAGCCACCCTTCATCCCCTTCACCCGGAGGACGAAGAGGTAGCCGTTGAGCATCGCCACGATGGCATAGCCCAGCTCGTCACTGCCTCGGCCGGCCGGGTCGATGGACATGACCACCCCCGTGTAGGGCACGTAGTTCTCCTTGGAGAGCCACATGGGGCGATACAGCCGGTCTCCGGCCAGGCCCACGGTCGGGAGGTCGTTGCGCACCAGCTCCGGGCTTGTGGCCCAGACGGCCTTGATAGGGCCCATCTTGGTGTCGCAATCGAGGACCATCAGGTCCGCCAGCTTGAGCGGGAACTTGTCCATGTCGCTGAAGCTCGGGTCCAGCATGAACTGCATGGAGAAGCCAGAGCGACCGTAGGACGCCTCACGCTCCATCAGGTCCAGGTCATCGAACCGGCGGGGGTCAGTTGGTGCCCCACGGCCAGCGCATGCAGTGCCCAGTGAGGGGTCCCCTGCAAGCATCTCCAGGATCATTGGGGCCAGGCGCTCACCGTAGCGGTTCACCTGGGTGGGGCCCGGGTAGCGCGCCGGCCAGACGCGCATGATGTAGCCGCGCTGCTCCAGTGCGGAGTACAGCGTCATCTCGGTCTGCGGGGTCCCGAGGTAGACGATCCGGCTGCCCGGCAGGGGCTTCAGGATGGCGTCGAACTCCTGCACCAGCGTGGCGAGGCGGTCTCGCATGAGCTGGGTCATGGAGTTGCCCACCACCTCCACGTCGTCGGGAATGATGATGTCGGCGCGGGAGCCCGTGAGCTGGCCGGTGATGCCTACCGACTTCACGGATGGTGAGTGGTCAGGCCTGGCAGGGCCAACGTCGAAGGACAGGCTGGAGTCCCGTTGGCCTGGTCGGGCCTTCAGGTGGGCGCACATCGGCAGCTCGTGGATGAGCCGCTTCACGAAGGTGGAGAAGGCGTCCGCTCGGTCCTTCGAGGCGGATACCACCATGATCTTGCAGTTGGGGTCTCGGAGGAGATGCCACACCACGAAGGCCGAGGTGATCCAGCTCTTCCCCACGCCCCGGAAGGCTTCGATGATGGCCCGCTTGGGGCCATGCTGGAGGAAGTGCGCGATGTCGTACTGAACAGGGGTCGGGTCAGGTAGCCCCAGGTGCTTCCACACCACAAACATGAAGTTGCGGAAGTCGCCCAGGACCGGATCAACGGCCAGCTTTGCAGCGTGGGCCGTGACGGTCAGGTCCGTGTTCAGTGCCCGATGCCTTGGGTTGCGAAGGGCAGGGCGTCAGTGAGGGCGCCCAGAGGGCTGCCGGGGACCGACAGGGCCTCGATGTTGTTGTCCTTCAGGAACTGACGGATGACGCTGAGGTCGGCCGCAGTGGCCGTGCCGTCCTTCAGCTTCTGGGCGAGGGACTTGGCGAACTCACCATGCAGTGCGTTCAGGGCGTCCTTGGTGGCTTGGCCGGTCACGGGCCGCCTCCCACCTTGCGGGCCATGATGGACTCCAGGGCGCTGGTCCCCACGGAAGCCAGGCCAGCGGCAACGCCGTAGAGGACCAGTGGGTCAGCGGTGGGGAACAGGAGGGACGTGGCGCTGGCCGCTGCGCCGAGACCGGCACTGACCAGGGCACGGCCGAAGACCAGGCGGGCCGTGATGGGCTCGCCACCGGCCAGCAGTTTGCCAACACCGATGGCGGCGCCAACAGCGGCCAGCAGTCCGAGGCGCAGCTCGGGGCTATCAGGGGAGGTGTTCATTCTTTGGGTTGTCGGTAGGTAAGGAGCCAGCGGGCGAAGTCGGGGTTGTCTCGAAGGGACTGGAGGAGGCCTGTCGCCAGGGCGCGCACATAGGTCTCCTCGGTGTCGCCGCCGTACTCACGGCCCTGCGAGTGCAGGATTGCGTGGAAGGTCTCGTGGAGCAGGCTGTCCACGGCGGAGTCGGGGGTCTGGGTCTTCAAAATGTCGATGCGCTGGCGGTCGCTGTGGCACAGGCCCAGGTTCCCGCCCATGGCGCGTGAAGTGCGTTGGTGGATGGTCCAGTCGAGGCCACCCAGCCGCAGGGCGGTGGGCAGCTCGTTCACTCGGGAGTCCGCTCAGGGGCAATCAGCAGGGGTCCTGACGGGGCCTGCGGGGCGTCCGCCCAGGCACCGGCCAGGTAGCCCTTCTCGTAGGACTCCGCGAGCTGGTAGAGGCCCACTCGGGGGTCCTCCTGGAGCGCGCTGAAGGGCACCTTGAGGTACTCATGCCACAGCACGGAGCCGCCGTTATCTCGCGCCTCGGCGCTGTAGAAGACCGCGAAGACCAGCTCGATGGTTTGGCTGGGAATGTGGAACTCCGCCTTGAGGAGCTTGTGATAGCTGGCGGTTACCTTTTGAGGTGTCTCGAAGGGTTTGATGAGAGCCATTTAGGGGAACTGTGAATCGTCGATAAATGCGAGGCGGGTGTAGGTATCTGACGCGGCGCTGCTGATGTTTAGGGTGTACGGGAAGGATTCCGTGCCGATGGTGTGGGGGACCTTCCTGGAGTACAACGTGCTCCCGTTTGCCCAATATGCGGAGGCCCAGTCATAGGTGTTGTAGGTGTACTCCCAGGTTCCGTCGAAATACTCCGCGTGGGATGCCTCGTAGTGCCTCACCAGGCTGCGGGATGTCGCACATATTGACTTGCCACTCAGCGAGAAAGGCAGGGATACCGACGTGTCATAGGAGTTGTAGTCCGCCCTGGGGTCGCCTGTGCTGGTCCCGGGGTAATCCTTCTTCAGGAGTAGCTCGGTGTCGTAGGTATTTCCGGCCAGGCGGAGCATTCGACCATTCGAATCAAACACAAGGGCACCTGTCGAATCCCATACACGCATCCCGTAGGGATTTCCGCTAATGCCCGAGGGGTGATTCAGGTCCAGTCGGCCGAATACTCGAAGGGTGGTGGGAATCGGGGACACGGTGCCTGTCCCTGCTCCGGCCACCTTCCAGTAGCTGGCGTTGATTACCGCCACGCTGATCCGCCAGGAGGACCCTCCGAGGTGCTCAATGCGGCGGACATAGGCCCCGGAGCGGATGTAGGCCCCGTAATAGATACCAGAGCCCGGATGCCCCCCGTCCCCTTCTGTGACGTTGTAAGGAACGCTCATAAACACCATGGGGAAACCGGCACAGGTGATGTCCACCGTGTACTCGCCGCTCGTATTGTTCGGCCCGTACTTCCCCAGGTAGACGTAGGCCTTCTGATTGTCACTAATCGTCGTGATATTCGAAGAATTGGTGAACCGCATTCCATAGGTCACTGAGAGGCTCCAGTAAGAAACACTGAGAGATACCCATTGGCCTTCGGGTAGGTATACCCCGCGCCGTCAAGGGCATCGGGGTCTTCGAAGGTTACGGATACTGTTGGGACCCCACCGGGGTAACTGATTTGGGCACGCTGAATCTTCTCGCCAGGCGTGTAGTCGCCTCCATATGGGCTTTGGATGAAGGCGGTAATCTTCTTCCCGATGGCCCCGGAGTAGCTGTAGGTCAGCCCACTCCCCACTGATGCGGCCGGTATCGACACCTCATCCAGGAGGAACAAGGTGTGCTCTTGTGAAGAGTCGAAGGTGACATTCCCGGAGGCGTCAAAGAACTTCGCCCCGTAGGTCACAGGAGATACCCGAAGACAGCTCGGAGGTTGTTGGAGGCGTCGAAGATGCGGGTCCGGTTGGACTCAATCTCCTGCCGGCCGCCACTGCTCGCATTCCGCAGCAGGCCCACGTTGGGGCTGATGTCAGACAGCCCGGTGGTCACCACGATTTGGTTCGCGGAGAGGTTCTGGATGTGGGAGGACCTGATGAACGCGGAGGTCATGTAGGTGTCCCATGAGGTCTGCGTGTAGGCCCCGTACAGGTTCGACCCGATGGTGGCCCCCACCGTGGCACCGTCTGCTGGCTTGCCCGAGCCGGACACGCCGGACCAGACCGCAGTGACTGCCGCCGCGTTGGCCTTGGCCGTCGCATCAGCAGCGGCAGCAGCTTCAGCCGCCGCCCGGGCTGCGTTCGCCAGGGAGGTGGCCTCCGCAATGGCCGCAGCCTCAGCAGCGGTCACGATGCCATCGGCATGCGCTCTGGCGGACACATCAGCAGCAGCGGCCTGTGCAGCAGCGTAGGTCTGAGCCGCCGATTGGGCAGCCGCAGCAGCCGCATTGGCCTTGGCCTGGGCGCCTGAAGGTGTCTCCAAGGATGGCACGCCAGTGATGACGCTCCAGTCCACTCCAGTGCCTGCCCCGAAGAGGACGTTCCCGTAGGCGTCCTTGATGGTCAGCCCCCGCGAGTCGATCTTGGAGGCCGTGATGGTGTCGGCCTTGATGTGCCTGCCCTCAATCGTCCCGTCAACAATCATTCGGGACTCGATGAGAGAGTCGCCGAGGCGCTGCTTGGGCATCACGAAGGTGGTCACGCCGTCCACCACTCCGACCACGAAGAGCGGCTGGGGGGTCACGTTGAGCCCGCTCATGTCCGGTACAAAGGTCATCTTGTCGGCCAGGAAGACCAGCTCACTCTGGGCCGGCCCGCTGGCCGGGATGGTGGCGTTCAAGCCGATACCCGCCATGACCAGCTTGCCGTCGCTCCGGGCCTGCACCTTGATGGTGTAGTTGGACTTGACGGTGCCCAGCTCGGAGACCGAAGTGGCCGCTGAGGTCTCGACGGCAGCCAGGCGGGGGCTGATGCCGCCGGAGCCTGTGATGGACGACTGCACCGATGAGATGGCCGTCGCGTTGGTCGCGTCTGCGGAGGAGCGCACCGTGGCCTCGTCGGCAATGAGGGACATCACCGTCTTCCCGCTGGGGATGTTGGTGGGGTCCACCTTCGCCTCCAGGACGGATGCCCGGGTGGCTAGTGCCGTATCTGCGTCAGCTCGGGCGGTGTTGGCTGCCGTGATGCTGGCGTTGATGGTCGTGTCGGCGGACTTGTAGGCCGCGTCCAGGGAGCTGATTGCGGTTGCCCGGGCAGAGGTCTCATTGGAGATGGCCTGCTCAACCGTGGTGACCCGCGAGGACAGCGAGGTCCCGCCGGAGCCGCCCACAGAGGTCTCCAGGCTGGTTACCCGCGAGGACAGGGCGTTGTCGGCATTGACCCGCGCAGTTACCTCAGTGGTCACGCTGGCCCTGATGGCCGTGTCCTCCCCCACCAGGTCCGCACGGATGGCTTCGATGGAGGAGGCGATTGCGTTGTCCGCGTTGGACCTGGCCGTGGCCTCCGTGACCACTGCCGCTGACGCATTGGCGGCTGCCGTTGCCACGGTGGTGACCGACGTAGCGAGGGCCCCGTCCGCATTCGTCCGTGCCGTCACCTCGGTCTGAACCGCAGCGAGGGTGGAGTTGTGGGCAGCCGTCAGCGTGGTGATCTGAGAGGCCAGCGACTCGACGGCGGACTGGCGGCTGGTGGTCTCCACCGTGATGGCCGCGCCACGTTCCGCAGCTTCCTGGAGGAGCGCGGCGGCACGGGCAGCAGCCTCAGCTTGTATCGCAGCGGTGCGCGCGATGGCCTCCTGGAGGATCTTCCAGGCCACCGAGCCGATGACCTCCTCGGTGCCGGAGATGCGCTCGATTTCCTCGCGGAGAGACAGCTCCAATTCGCTTGGCGTGATCTGGCCGAGCAGCAGGTCCTTGATGCCCTGTTGGGTCAGCTCTACGCCGGGGGGCACGGAGCCACCTCCAGAGCCACCAGCCAGCATCGCCAGGTCCAGCGCTTCCTGCGCCATGTAGAAGGCCTGCTTCGAGTCCACCGTGAGGGTGGCGCCGGGGAGCTGAGTGCCGTCCTGGTAGGCGGTTAGCAGGACCCCCGGGCTGGTGCGCCGGACCACACGGATGAGGCGGTTGATGGGGGCGATGAGACGGACGGCTGTGTCCCCGACCCACTCGAAGGCGGTTGTGGGGAGGCCATCCACGTAGACGTAAATGTGCTCCTTGAGCAGGTAGGGGGGTGTGGCAAGCGTGGTGTAGCCGCCCGTCCCCCGTGCATCGACGATGGAGTAAAGGGTCATGTGGTGGGGATGAGGGCCCCCACCAGGGCCCGGAGGCAGCCGGAGGGGGCGTTAGGGGGTACGAACCTTGGACGGGTCGTTGGCCGGGTGGTCAGCGGCCCAGGCCTGGAGAAGGCCGTTCACGCCGTACATGCGTCCCAGCACAGGCACGGTCCCGATGAGGTCTTGAGCCTCCTTGCGGGTCGTCGTGTCGGTGCCCAGGACCATGCCCCCGAGGGTGGCGAAGGAGTTACCCAGGCGCTTGGCGAGGATCAGGCTCGGCGTGTTCAGGAAGCTGCGGTTGTCGGTGTTGGCCGTGGTCCCGGGCTTGATGAGCGAGTCGCCACCAGAGGCCACCTGGTAGCCGGTCTCCGCAAGGGTGCTCAGGGTCCCCAAGGACGCCATGCGGAAGAACGCAGCACGGGCAATCTCCTCAGGCTGCAACTTCTTGTTCAGCTCGCCCGGCGTGTTGATGGCCGCTTGCGTGCTGTAGGCCAGTGCCTCAGCGATGAAGCCGATGGTGAACACCTGGGCCGTGGTGTTGTCCCAGTGGTAGACCTGCTTGAGCATGTTCTTGGCGTGGCCCACTAGGAAGAAGGTCTTCAGTTCCCCGAAGATTTTCCCGATGGGGCCGTGCATGAACGGAGCGGACTCGCCGATGTCGTGGTCCTGGATGGCCTCACGCACCTGGCGGGACAGGAAGGTCTGGAAGGACTCATAGGTCTTCGCATCAGCCTTGTGCCAGGTCTCGTAGTCGATGGACAGCACGGTGCCCTTGGCGTCCCTGGTGGTGTGCTCCTTGAAGGCGGCCATCACATCCGGGAGGTCGTCCTGGCTGATGCCCTGACCCACCCAGCGCTGCATGCGCTTCTCCGTCAGCTTGCGACCGTGGGCCACATTGCTGAACTCCTGGACGGAGCCCATGGCGGCCCACTGCTTGGACATCGACGTGATGCTGGCGTTGCCCGAGATGGTGTCCGTGACGTGGCTCAGGCGGTTGCCCCAGTTCTCGGCCCTGCTCATGGTCTGGCCGAAGAAGCCGTCCGCAATCTCCTGGCCCCGGGCGTAGCGTGAAGCCATCTCGTTGCCGAAGCCGGACATCAGGCGGACCTGCTGGGCCAGGCCGTCATCCGGGAGGTGGCCCTGGCGGAGAGCCCTGAGGAACCCCCGAAGGGACGGCATCTGCCGGAGCATGTTGCTGAAGCCGAACATGGCGACCGCCTTGCCCATCTCGAAGAAGGAGGAGATGCCGAGCTGGGGCAGCATGACCGAGCGGGTGTAGGACCGAAGGACCCCAGCGCTGCGGTTGGTGAGGCTGAACGCCTGGTCCGACATGGGCCGCCCGATGATGTGGCTGTAGACATCCTGGAGGCGTTGCACGTCCGCTGAGATGCGGCTGGCGTCGTAGCCCAGGTTGACCTTGCCTTCGTCGGCGATGGCCTGGAGGTGGCGGGACCAGTCTGCATCGCTGGTTATGCCGTGCTTGGCGAGGCCGATGCGGCCTGCCATGCCAGATGCGTAGTGGTCCACCAGGACGCGCGAGTCATTCTCCCACAGGTCCGACATGCGGAGCTTGCCGGTGGGCGTGGTGACCTCGGCGCTGGGGTCGAGCTGGAGGCGGTACTTCAGGTTCGCCATGCGGCCTGCATCGTCGGCGCCGGGTCGCACCTCGAAGAGGAGGTCCACCAGCTCGTCGATGTGGTTGTCCTCCACACCCATGGCCCGCAGCTCCCGCCGCAGGGTCCCCATGTCGCGGCCTGCGAGGGCCACATCACGCACCGCCGGGCTGAACTCCAGAGCCTTCACAGCTTGGAGGAACCGCTTGGCCTTGCGGCGCAGCAGCTCGGCGTCAGAGATGCCCGGGTGGGTCACCTTGTTGGTCAGCGTGTCGCGGACCTCCTTGGCCCCTGGGGTGGACTCGCGGAGCCGCTCCAGCATGCCGGCCTTGTCCTTGAAGGCGGAGGACAGCAGGGTATAGAGGGCCTCGTCACCATGCACGCGGGCAAGGTCACGAATCTGCCCCTGGTGCCAGATGCGGTTTGTGTAGAGGTCATCCGCCTTGACGTTCTCGGCACCCTTCACGCCAGCGTCCTGTGCCTCCTTGAGGATGCGCCGGAAGAAGGTCTGCATGGCGGAGCTGGCCTTCTGGATGTGCGGCTGTAGCTCGGGCGGCAGGGTGGACGCGAAGGCGGGGTCATGTGTTGCCTTGGTGACCCACTCGTGGAAGTCCTGAGCGAACCCCGAGCGCTGCCACAGGCTGACCTTCATGTCCTTCACGGCACCCATGAAGGCCTCCTCACGTTCAACGTGGAAGGCCCCCGCGTGGATGCGCCTGGTCATGTCCTTGACCTCGCTGGCCGACATCGACTGTGCGTCGAACTTGTCGGTCTGGAGGGCGTCCTTGACCAGCTTGGAGGCCAGGCCCCGGACGGTCTTCAGGGGCGATGCGTTCAGCAGGGCGAAGTAGTCGAAGCGGTACTTGCGGAGGGCAGTCTCCTGGGTGGCGGCCGAGTCGATCTGCGTGCCATGGACCTGGGCGGAGCCTACGGACTGCCCACCGCCGAAGCCCTCGGGGGCCGGGCCGGTGTGCTGGTCGAGGTGCTCAGGGAAGACAGCCTTGTGGCCGTCTGCCGTCTTCACGATGACCTTCCCGATTTCCGGGTTGTAGCTCGTGACGGTGCCCTCCAGGGTGTTGCCTTCCTTGTCGGCCCAGGTCACTTCCTTGCCTGCCCACTGCGCGTGGAGGTCCACGGCAGGCGCGCCAGGAACGGCCGCGGCCTCAGAGGCCACAGCAGGCGCCACGGCGGGCGTAGCCTCAGCGGATTCCAACGGCGCCGCGTAGGGCCCTTCCGGTGCCTTCGTAGGCCCCTGGAGGTGCTCGTCCATCCAGCCATCGGCGTCCTCACGGAGCCGCTCACCGAGGCGGTGGACCCACTGCTCATCCGGCTCGTGGGGTCCGTGCAGTTCGTCGAGGGAACGGCCGGCGTCCTCGGGGGACAACTTGCCGCTCTCCAGGTCATGCAGGATGCGGTTGGCATCGTGGACCTGGCGGAGGCTTGCGGCCTCAGTGGGGGTGACCTCCTGGCCTTCCTCCAGCTTGCGTAGCGTGCGGATCGCCTCGGCTTCCTGCATTGCCACGCGGGAGGCCCGGGTAGCGGCCCTGGAGCCACGGATGGCGAACGGGAGGGTGATGCCAGCGCCCATCAGGGCGGACATCAGCACGGCCTCGGAGTCGCGCTCGTAGTTCAGGTTCTGGCGGAGCTTCTCCAGGCCGGCGTTCTCAGCAGCCCCGAGGCCCACCGCAGCGGCGACCCCACGGGCACCCGCACCGGCAGCAGCCTGGGAAGCCTGAAGGCCCGCCAAGGCTTCCATCTTCGCCAGGCCTCCGGCATCCTTTACCAGCTTGAGGGCGCGGCTGGTTCTGTAGATGCCAGCCCCGTAGGCCGCGCCACCGGACGCCAGGCCGACAGCCAGGTTCTCCGGCATCAACACACCGAAGGCGAACCGGCCGGTGGTCCCGGCAGCCCCGAGGTCACCCAGCTTGGCCTGGTCGTCCTGCTTCTGGAGCAGCCGGTCCCGGAGGAAGTAGGCGTGGCCCTTGGAGGTCGCCTTGTACAGCTCGGGGACCAGCTCAGGGTTGATGCCGTTCTCCAGGACCTTCATGCTGGTGTCGGCCAGCGGGTTGAAGTTGGGGTCGGCGGGGATGTGGAGGCTGGCAGCCCAGGCAAGGGCACCATCCGTCAGGCCATCCTGGCGCCACATGGCACCCGCGTAGCCGGATGCGGAGGTGCCCTGCTCACGCGCCAGGCGTGCATTGGACTGGGCCCACGCATCGGGCACGTCAGGGGCCGTAGAGGCGGGGTCCAGGAGCCCGAAGTCTTCCGCAGGCCGGAGAGGCTTGAGCGGGGACGGAGGGGGCATCTGAGGAAGGGTCGTCTTGGTGGGCATGGAGGTTGTGAGTTACTGGAGGGTCATGGCCTGGAGCTTGTTGCCGGGCAACTTGCCGGCCTCAGTCAGGCGTTGGCTCCAGAAGGTCGGGCCACGCAGCAGGGCATCCCGCAGCGAGGCACGGCGGGTGTCCTCCACGCGCTCGCCGGAGCGGTTGGTGAAGTAGGTTTTGGTCTCGGCCGCGAAGCCGGCCTCATTGCGGTCCTTGAGGGCAGCCCAGGCCTTGGAGAAGTCCTGCGGCTTGCCGGTCTGGTAGGCGATGTCCACCATGACCGCCTTCTGTTGGGCCGTCATGTGGTCCCACAGGCCCGGTGCGGTGGACTCGGCCACGCGCTTGGTCTGCTCCTCGAAGCGCGGCAGGGCAACCATAAGCAGGCGCTTGGCCTGGTCAGTGGTCAGCGCCAGCGTGCCGACCTTGACCGACTCGATGCGCTCCGGGGACACGCCGGCTGCCTTGAGGTCCGCGTTGACGGTGGCCTTGTTGGCCTCCAAGTTGTAGCCCATACCGATGTTCTTCCCGGCTCCCCGTGCGGGGTCGTCGTAGGCCGACAGCGCCAGGCCCTCGCCCATGGTCACCAGGGAGGCGGTCATGAAGCGTGGGTCGGAGCCCCGGTAGGGACCAGGCGCCGCGTCAGCGAAGAACTTGGAGGCCACGTCCGCAGTCGAGCGGAGGTCCACCGCAGAGGACCCGGAGGTGAACTGCAAGGGGCCCGTGCCGCTGGTGCCGAAGCCCAGTTTGGGGACCTGAAACAGGCGCCCCTTCACGATGTCCGACTGCTTGTCCTTCCACGCCTGGAGGGCTGGGCCCTTGACCAGCTCCATCAGCTCGCCCTTCGCCATCACCTCGGGGGCGATGTCGGCCACCGTCCCGTCCTTCTTGAAGGTGGTCAGGTAGGTGTTGAGCTGTGCCTTGTCGTCGTCGGTCAGGACCCGCTTGGCGGCCACCCGGCGGATTTCCGTCTGGAGGTCCATGGCGCCCGGCAGGGAGCGCTTGGGCATGCCGTCGAGGGTCAACATGGCGGCGTACTTGCCTTCCGTGCCAACGGGCATGAGCTGCACACCCCAGGTGCCCTCCGAGCGCTCCTTCAGGGATTCCGACTTGGCGACCCGCGAGGTGAACTCAGAGATGGCTGCCTGTGCATCGGCACCGCCGAGACCTGGAGGGACCTTGACGGCCACCTGGTTGGTCGTGTCCAGAACGTAGTTGGACTTGAACCAGCCTTCGAGCTGGCCCTTGATCTGGCCGTCCGATAGGTTCGGATTGCGCGCCAGCATGGAGCGGAGCTGCGTGGCCGCCTCGGCGTCGAGGTAGGCGCTGTTGCCAGGCCGGCCGTTGCCGCCAAGCCAGGTGGGCCACATGGAGGAGCCCTCAACGAACTTGGAGGCCTTGTCCTTGACCAGGTTCTGGAACTCAGGGGACTTGGCGAACTCCTCGGCCCGCTTCTTGGCGGCAGGGTCGATGGTCCGATAGGCGGCCTCATAGGCACCCTTGGGGTCCGTGCCGCTGCCTGCCTGGGCCGTGTACTCGTCCATCAGCGCCTGGGCGTCCTGGTCGAAATACTTGCCGCGCAGTGCGGGGGCCACGGCCAGCGCCTTGTACATGGCTTGCATGGCCTGGAAGGCTGGCGTGGGGCCGGACGCGCTCGGGACCGTGGTGAGGTTCGCCTCAATGAAGCGGGTCAGCTCGGCCACCGGCTTGTCGCCGCCCCATTGGAGGACCGTCTTGACGGCCTGGCCCATGAGACCAGAGGCGCCGGCAGAGTCACCCTGGCGGATGCGGTCGGCCATCTCCAGCATGGTGGGGCCCAGTCGGCGGGTGGCAATCTCGCCCTGCACCTTGTCGGGCAGCAGAGCCAGCATGCCGGCGTCGGCGTAGCCATCGAACTGGGTCACGGCCTTATCTCGGGCGGCCCTGTCACGGGCGGCATTCAGGATGGAGGCGAACTGCTCGGGGGACCTGATGGCGCCACCCTTGTGGAACTGAGGGACCAGCAGCTCGGGGGTGACCAGGTGGGCCTCTCCGCCGTCGATCATGCGTTGCCACTTGTCGAGGGTCTTGCCGTTCTCGATGCCGTTTTCTTGCTCGATTCGGTGGTCCCGCACAGCGACCGCGTGGGCCTTGGCCGCCTCCACCTGGCTGGACAGCTCAGGGTTCTTGGAGCGCATCGTGGTGCCGTCAGCCAGCTTCACGTCGAAGGCATCGAACAGCTCGGGGGAGCCGCCCAGCTTGTTGCTGTTGGCAATGATCTGCTGGAAGGCCAAGGCGGCGGCTTCCTTGGGAGTCTTCCCCAGGCCCACGGCACGGGCCTCGAAGCCGGACCATTCGGTAGCGATGCCATCGGCCGACAGGTTCGTACTGAAGCGGTCTCCGGCGTCCTGGAAGAGGATGCTGTTGTTGGCCTCATCGAGCTTCTGGACCCGGCGGCGCTCGTAGTCGTGCCGGAGCTGGCCCTCGAAGTTGTCGAGGTGCGACCCGAGGACCGCAGCGGCTGTGCTGTCTTTGACCCCCGTGAGGGCCTTGGAGCGACGCTCGGTGAGGAAGGCTTCGATGTTGAAGTCGGGCGCCTTGACTGCCTCGTCGTAGGCCGTGAGGGTCTCGGCGTTGATGCGTTGGCCGGCCCGCTGGGCGGTTCCCGCGCTGAGGTCCCGTAGGTACTCAGGGGCCAGCGCCGGGCGCACGTTGAGGGGCACATCGGGGGTCGGCTTGTAGAGGGAGGCCACGGGGTCCGCGTCTCGCTCTGCTGTGGCCTTGGCCTGGGCGGTCACCTCAGGGCCTTGGAGGCGGTCCAGCCGGTCCTCCTGCTGGGCGTGGGCCTGGGCCAGGTTGTGCAGCGCAGGGTTGAAGGAGGCCAGGCCGCTCATCAGGCCCGCCAGCTCCGAGTTGGCGCCTGGCAGAGCAGTGAGGTAGTTGCCTGGCCGGGCAGCGACCACGGACTGGGGCGCCTGTGCGCTGGGTTGGAGTTGGGGGCGTTGAGGCATGGTTACTTGACGGTTGGCTTAGGCTTGGACAGCGACTTGTTCATGGCGTAGGCGTTCACGGCAGCGCCTCCGATGGTCAGGGTGGTGCCGAAGGCGGAGGGCCGTTGGATAGAGGCGAGCTGGCTGGAGAGCCGGCGGTTGCTGGACAGGTTGTCGAAGCGGGTTTGCTCGTCAACCTTCCCGGCGTTGGAGGCCACGGTCGCCAGCTCGGCGCCTTGTTGGTTCCCCAGCACGGCCAGGCCACGGTCAGCGGTGTTCCCGCCTCCGTACTCACCAGCGATGGCCTGAGCACGGGCCATGTCAGCGTGAGCTTCCTGGGCGTGCGCATTCATCTGGTCGGCCGCAGCGGATGCTTCCTGGGACTGCTGGCGCTGGAGGTCGTTGCCTTGCAGGTAGGCCGCGTCCTTGAGGGCATCGGACTGTTGGTTGGCCTGTCGCCTGCCGGAGTCCTGAGCCGTAGCTGCGGACAGCGCGGTGATGGCGAGCGAGACCCCCATCATGATTGTTGTAGGTTCACACATGGGGAAGGTAGAAGAAGTCAGGCCCCGGCCCCGGACTGGGCAGGATGCGGAAGCCCAGGCTCTCGATGAACCGGCGGTTACCGGGGGAGTCCTTGGGCACGTAGTTGAAGACCAGGCGGCCAGACCCGGCGGCGCCTGCGCGCATCCCCTTGATGAATCCCCTGGCGTACCTCATGACCCGCTTGGGGTACTGCTCGATGAGGGCGGAGCAGAGGAGCCAGGGGCCCACCTCGCGGTCACCCTGCACAGCCCCGTAGATAGCCACCACGCGCCCCCACTCGTCCACCACAGCCGTGCCGTTGGGGTCCGCCAGGCAGCGCTGTCGCCACCCCTCGGAGACCTCACGGGCATCCTCAGGGCGCAGCTCCAGCAGTGCTAGGTGAAGAGCATCCAGGCGCTCGAATTGGAGACTCATCGGGCTGCCTTCATGGTGACGCTGCCCACCCATTCGGCGTAGGGCAAGTTGACGGGGAGGTGGGAGTCGGACTCGATGGAGACCTCGGTGGTGGACGCCTGGGTCCCCACGGGGATGGAGAAGTCGCCCGTGCTGAGGGCAAGCTGGCTCGGCCCCTGGCCCGGCTGACCCACGTTGCGGCCCACGAAGGGGTACTCGTAGGTCCCCCTGAGGAACGGCACAACCTTGGCCTTGAACCAGCCGGTCTTCACGTAGCGGACCAGGATGCTCTTCAGCTTGATGACGGCCGACTGGATCGGGCCGCCCTGGGCATCGCGCATGACAGGCTCGGTGAAGACGTAGCGCATGGTGAACGGCCAGCCTCCCCACACGGTCACGCCTGTGAGGTTCCCTTGGACCACGTAGCGGGTCACCAGGGTTGCCGGGTTAGGGGCGCAGCTCACCTGGGTCAGCTCCTGTGGTTCGGAGCCAGGCACACAGGCGAACAGCTTGTAGTTGCCGTCAGCCAGGCGCGGGATGTCCAGCGTGGAGTTGCCCCCTGAGGTGGACACGAAGGTGGCCTTGAGGCGCCCATCCAGGCGGAGCCCGAAGGGGGCGTTGAGGTCCGCCGCGTTCTGGTCCATGTTCAGTGCCTCGATGACGAAGCGGCCGCCAGCGGAGGCCTCGTTCGGGGCTGTGACGTGCAGCAGCAGGAACAGCGTTCGGCTGTCCCAGTGGGCGCTGATGACCCGCACGGTGCCCGGGATGGACAGCGTGAAGGTGCCCCATGCCTTCTGCGTGAAGGTGTCCTGCTCGTTGACCTCGTACTTGAAGAAGTGCAGCGTGTTGCTTCCCGCGCTGGGGACCACCACGGCAGCCTTGACCACCCCGGAGACGGCGAGCAGCCTGGGGGCCGCCGGCACGTAGTTCGGGCAGTGCTCCGTCACGTCATCCGCCGTATTGCTGCGGGTGTCCTCGGAGGCCCGGTAGAGGTTGAGCTGGCTGTAGTTGCCGAGCATGGAGGCGAACATCACCCGATTGCCCACCGCCTGGGGCTGGACCCCGGGGTATGCCTCGAATGAGGTCGTGGGCTTGAGCTGTGCGGTCTCCGGGGTCAACAGCTCGCCGCCGGTCAGGATGAACTGCTGGCGCGTGGAGGACCACACCAGGAGGTCGTTGTTGAACGGCACGGTCCACTCCAGGGAGTCCACCTTCTCCGACGTGGCGTCGAGGTCGATGGGGTCCGTGTCGAGGACCTGCGTGGCCGTCGTGGCAAAGAAGTTGAAGTAGGCGCCGGACTGCGACAGGACCACCGAGTCACCCGCCAGGAAGCCCATGCGGTTGCGGTGGAAGAACACCCCACGGATGCGCCGGCCAACGAAGGAGGGCAACGGGTTGGTGATGTTGTCGCCCACCTTCCGGGGCGCCCAGGTGGCAGGCTCGAAAACCCACCCGCCGGAGCCATCGGGGCGGAGCTGATGGGGCATGGTGCTGGCCGTCAGGTCCGTCACATCGCCGGGGTTGTTGCACTCTTCCCAGCGGTTGCCAGTCCAGCGCACGTAGTACGGGTCCGAGGAGGCATCAGCAGCGCCCTTGATCTTCAGGACCTGGTTCTCCTCGAAGACCGGCGGGAGGTCCCCGTAGCGGTCCACTCCGTCCTGGATGGCCTGGAAGGTTGTCGTGCCCCAGCCGTCAGCTGTGACGCTGGCCTTGATGGTGGTCCCGACAGCGCCGGTCACCTTGACGATGGAGGTGTTCGGGAGGGTCGTTGCGGTGTAGCCGGCGGAGATGGCGGTCCGCAGCCCAGCGACCACAGAGGCCACAGTGGGGGTGTCCCCGGAGTAGAAGCTGTAGGCCACGTCATTGACCAGGGCCGTATAGGTGATCTTCGGGACCGCCGAGCGGACCATGAAGTAGGCCGTGTTCTTGGCCTGGGCCGTCGTGGTGGCTGCCTGGTTGGTTACCACCTTGCCGGTGTTGACGATGAAGGTGTAGTCGGCGACCGTGACGCACCTGAAGGCCGTCTCAGGCGCCAGGCTGGTCAGGTATCCGAAGCCCATCGGGGCGTTGACGGACTGGACGGCCCCCGTGCGGAGGTCGTACAGCATCATGTTGTTGCTGACCAGGATGAGCTGGTAGAGCCCAGAGGAACCCTTGTCGATGACATGGCCGTGGGCAAAGCCGTAGCTCCCGGCCACCGACTGGAACCCTGAGGTCAACGCCAGGGCCGCCTGCATGGTGGTGCCGGGCCGCTTGTATAGGCCATCGACCACCGTAGCAACGGCGTTGAGCTGCTCGGAGCAGTGGGTTGGGTGCCGCATCGCAGGCGGCTGTTGGCTTACCCCGCCGAAAAGGCCGGGGTAGGGACGGGAGACAAGGCTCATTGGGTCAGTACATTTCGCGACCTACCAGCACGGACCCCACGCTCCACGAATCGGTGAGCATGTTGTGGGTGCTGGTCTCGGCCTCTTCGGTTGAGAGGGCGAGGCTGGCCGCTTGTTCGTCGGCCTCCGTGTAGCGGTAGGTCGAGTCAGCCACCGGAGAGCGACCTTGAAGGGTCCTCGCGGCTCTGATGACGATGTAGAAGCGGGCTGCCTCGGGCAGGCTGTCCCACGGCAGGAGGACCACTAGGGTGCCCTTGACGGCGGACGGGAAGACACTGGAGCGGGTGTCCAGGTTGTAGAGCGCCAGGCCCCGCGCAATGGCTCTGAAGGCCTGGTTGGGGTCAGGTGTGAACCTCAGGGTGTTGCCCGGCAGGTTGACCAGGCCGGCAACATCGGGTGACAGGCTTGCGCCGTCTTCGGTGTTGAAGGCCCAGCCCATGACCTGGACGGCACGGCAGGCTTCACTGAGGGTCTCCTTGGCTTTCTGAAGGGGATACAGCCCGGCCAGCGCCAGGGACGAGACGGGGGCCTCGTCGATGGACGCCAGCAGGGTGTTGACCGCCTCCAGCTCAGTGGTGAGCGTGGTTGTGGTCATGCCGCTTCAGTTGCCGAGCACTCGGGTGACACGCGCAACAAGCTCGCCGCCGCCGGCCACGTTCACAACTGAACCTGTGGAGTTGCTCCAGGTAACGGTGACCGTGTTTGCAGCGGTGACCTCGGCACTCATCGACACGCCGGCAGCCAGTGCCTTGTTGTAGGCAGCAGTCACCAGGTTGCCGATTGCCGCGCCCTTGACCGTTAGGGTCTTGGTTGCGATGCCCGGCAGAATCCCAGGGGAGCTGGCGGTTGCTGCCGGGATGGAAAACGCGGCGATGCCTGCACCAGCGTTGGTGTCAAAGCCGTAGAGCACAGAGCCCTGGTTGGTCACGTTGATGGTGGCCCCGGACAGGTCCAGCTTCGGCAATTGACTTGCCGTCTGGAAGCCCTGCACGTTGTCGGCGCTGCCGGAAATCTTGCTGATCTGCCCGATGACCTTCACCACGCGCGTCTGCTTGAGGTTGGCGCCGGAGAGGTCGATTTGGCCGGTCTTGAAGAAGTTCAGGCAGGTGTCGATGTAGCACGAGTGGTAGCCAGCGCTGGCAGTACCGTTCTCTGTGTTCTCGCCGCCCGCAAGGTTGTCCAGGATGACGGTGCCGACACGGGAGGTCGTGACGACGCCCCCCCGGTTACCGTAGTGCCAGCCCCCGAATTGAACGGTGCCCTGGTCGGCATTCGCAGAGCCGTTGTTGAACTCCGACGTGAACACTGGGGGGTTCGTTGCGTCCGAGGCGTCACCGTTGTTGATGACGATGGTTTGCGGTGAGACCGTAACTTGGCTCACACCCAGGCCGTAGAACGCGCGTTGGACGCAGCCGCTGACCTGACCGCCGTTGACCTTAAGGCTCGGGTAGAGAGAGCCGGCGGCGTGCATGCGGTAGCCCACACGGTCGCTGCCGTCGATGAACAGGCCAAACGTTTCGAGCGTGCCTGCGCCCTGTACAAACACAGCGCTGCCCCACAGGTAAGGCGCACTCTCCGCGTAGGCGGTCGGCTTCCTGGTTCCCACCACGTTGCCGTTCACCACCTGGGTGCCCTTGCAGTTCGTGCGGATGCCGAAGCCAATCGAGTTGACAACCTGCGGGTTGACGATCATGACCCGGTAGTTGCGGGAGGGGTTCACACCGTCATATTCGACGTTGATGCCGCCGGCCGGGCCTGCCTGCTGGACGCCGTTGTCGTTGCCGCAGTTGCTGATCTTCGGGTTGATGATCTGCACGCCTACAGCGCCGTAGGAGCCGATGCCGTGATTCGCGCAGCTCTCCGCTTCGCAGTCCACCACGCGGTAACCACCCCACGTCCGCTGGTCGGTGGCGCTGAAGTCGGCGTCCACAGGCGAACGATTGAATGCGACCTGGATTCCGTTCTCGTTGACGGTGTTGGTTCCCTTGCAGTTGCGGACCAGGCCGCCGGGTGCATAGGCGAGCTGGATGCCGAAGGAGAGGGAGTTGGTCGTGACGATGTTCTGCACGATGGGGGAGGTGCAGAACGTGAATTGCACAGCGGCGTAGTTGCCATTGGCAAAAGCGTCGTGCACATAGCTGCCTTCAGCCGCGATAGCTGCGCCGTTGCCGTCAATCGTCACGCGGGCCGGGGCGTTGAGCGCGCAGCCGGTCAGGTGGCTGCCGATGGTCCCCCTGAACACAACCACACCGTCGTACAGGTTGGGCGTGTTGGGTGAGCCGTTGTTCGGATTGACCACCCCGTAGGTCTGACGAACCCTGTTTTTCGTCAGCTTCAGGTTGTCGCCCAGTTCAATGACGCAGTTGGAGAAGTCAACGAAGATGCGGTCGCTGATGTAGTAGCCGACACCTCCGATGGCCGGCAGGCGCAGGGTGCCCCCGCCGCTGGCCTTCAGGCGTGCGAGGCCGGCGTTCACTTCAGCCAGGCAGTCGATGCCCGGGAGCGCCTTCACGACGTAGACAGTCGCCTCAGCTGCGGGCAAGGTGCCTGCGCGGGACTCGTCACGGGAGACGACTTGGAGCCCCGGCTGGGGGGCGGATGTTTCGGACATATTGGTGTTCTGTAGGGGCGAAAAAAAGCCCCCTTGCTGGGTGTCCAGAAGGGGGCGTAGAGGTAAGCGGGCGGGGATTCGATTCCCCCACCTGTCGCTTTAGGTCGTGGTCTTCAGTTCGACCGAGCACTCCGGGCGGAGGATGCCGTGGCCCATCAGGTACTTGGCGACGATCAACGTGCCTTGACGGCGCATGTCGTACTCCATCTCCGACTGGAGGTCCATCAGCTTGCAGGTGCCAACGGCGTCCGGCGTCATGATGAGAGCGGCAGTCTTCGAGAAGTCGCCCTGGTAGGCGGCCGGGCCCGTGGCAACCGAGCTGTTCGGCAGGTTGTTGGTCTTCACCAGCTCGATGCCGGCGACTTCCAGGACCTTGGCCTTTGCCATGTCACCGTTGCCGGAGTTGTAGTCGCGGTCAACCAGGTCCTTGAGCTGGGCCAGCAGGTAATACTGGGCCGGCCGGATGTAGCTGTACTTCTTCGCCGATTCCGGGATGTCCTTCTCGTCCAGCGCCTGGGCAGCGGCGTAGTGGCCGGCCACCAGGTCCGTGGCGGAGGTGCGGTACAGCGTGCCGGTCGAGGTCAGCGAGGTGCCACCGAAGGCGCCCGTGACGGTTGCCGAAGCGCGAGCAGCCAGCAGGCCCACCTGGAGGATGTTCTTGTCCCAGTTGGTGCCCAGGAACACACCGCATTCGCGGCTGTAGACCGAGCGGTAGTCGAAGTGGTTCTTGGCTTCGTCGATGTTCGGGATGAAGACCGAGGACAGCAGCAGGTCGTCGATGGTGATGACGCGCTCGTTCACATTCGACGCTTGGCCCGTGATTTCGGCACCGGGCGTGTGGTAGCCGCCGGTCACCTTCCACGTTGCCGGGAAGCTGGCCGACTTGCCGCTGGCGATGGTGCGAACGAAGTGCTTGTCGCGGGTGACCGAAGCGGTCTCGAAGGCCGTCAGGACCTCACCGGAGAAGAGCTTCAGGAACAGGGCATCGGATGCACCAGCGCCGTTGACTTGACCGATATTGAGAGTCGTTGCGTTTGCCATGTGAGGCTGTTCTTTCTAGTTGTGACTTGCCTGCTCAGAGGCCGCGCTGGGACGCACGGGTGGCAGGGGTCGGTGGGGAACGGAGGGGTCCGGGCTGTGGCGCCGGAAGACCGATTCGTGTGATGCGACAGGATTCGAACCTGGGGAGGGCAACGCATAGGCTTACAGAGCCGCGTCTCCCTTCTATCTGCGTCAGCCTTAAACCACTCGGCCACGCATCACTGTTCTTCAGAAGTTGTCCATCAGGCCAACGCGGCGCTCAACCATCGCCCGGTAGGCGGGGTCGTTCGCATAGCGGCGGTCCCTCATGGCAGCGGTCACCTCGGCACGGGAGCCGAAGGCGGTCTCGCCGCTGGGCACGGAGGCGCCACCCTTGAGGAGAGCCGGGTCGGAACCCAATGCGCCCTCGTAGGCAGCCTTGAGGCCCAGGATGGCCTGCTTCATCTGAGCCGGGTCGCCAGTGACGGAGCCATTGAAGGCTTCGATTTCAGCGGGGCTCATGTTGCTGGCAGCCCAGGTCACCATGTTGGTGTACTGGTCCTTGCCACCGGCCAGGCCGTAGCCTTCGTTGTCTCGCTGCACCGCCAGGGCCTGCTGGCCGGCGATGTAGTTGTCCACGACATCCTTGCTGATGCCGACCTTGTCGAGGGCCTGGTAGCTGGCCTCGGACAGAGTGCCACTCGTGGCGAACTCTTCATTGAGGGCAGTCATGTCCAGGCCGGCGGACTTGGCAGCTTCAGCGGCCGGGTCCTTCTCGTCTGCCTTGGGGGTCGCTTCGTCGGCGGGCTTCGCAGCGTCAGCCGGGGGCGTGGCAGCGGCAGCGGCGACCTTCGCGGGGTCCTCAACGGGGGCGCCGAGGGCAGCGGGCTTGGCATTCGCCAGGGTGGCGGCGTGTACCTCATCCACCTTGGCGAGCATGGCAGCGTCGTGGCTGACCGCAGGGATGACAGGATCAGGCATCGACACGCAGGGTCGTGGGGGTCACCAGGAAGGCGTTCTTGCCGGCAGCCTGGGCGGATTCCAGTTGGACCACAAGGTCCTCCGGGACAACCACCGAGGGGACGGCAGCAACCGCTTCAGGGGCCTTGACGGGCGCCTTCGGATCGGCCGCCTTGCGAGGGGCCTTGACGGGCTTCTCGGCGGGGGCCTGGTCGGCGACCACCGGCTCGGCCGGCTTGTCGGTCACTTCGGGAACGTCGGGGTTCTCGTTTTGTTCACCCATGAGGGTCCTTAGGGAGTTGTAGCGGGCATGCCGGCTTTCGCCAGTTGGCCCATCTGGTTGATGGCGTTCGGCCCGAGCTGCTGGATGAGAGCCTGCTGGGTCTGCTGTGCCTGCTCGGCCGCAACCTGTTCCTTGTCCTTGACCAGGCCGTCCACCTTGATACCCCGGGCTGTTGCCAGGCGGGTCAGGAGGTCGTCGAAGTTGAGGTAGGTCTTCAGGGAGTCAGGGCCGCCTAGGTCCACCACGTCCTTGACGTAGGCCCGGAGGTTGTCCAGCTCTGCACCTCGGCCCAGTGCATCCAGGCCAGTCACGATGATGGGCCGGAGGGCCTTCTTCGGGAGCGGCGGGAGACGGCCGGTGCGCTCAAGCTGAACCAGTAGGCGCCTCAGGAAGGGGAGCTGGAACTCAAGCGAGAGAGTCGAGTAGATGCCGCCCAGCAGGGAGTCAAGCTCCTGTGCCATGTAGCGGATTTCCTCAGCGGTCACGCGCTCGGCATTGCGCTGAATCGCCTGGTTAAGGGCGAAGGCGTAAGACAGCTCCTCCTTGAGGTCGGCAATCATCTCGCGGGCAGTGCGGAAGTCCTGAGCCTTCTCGGCCTGGAGCGCATGCACATCGTCCTTCTTGCCGTCGATGACATCGCCAGTCTCGGAACGGGTCAGTGCAGCGGCCTTCGTGGAGCCATTCGGGTTGCGCAGGAAGACCACCTTGGCAGCCACTGCGGTCCCCTTGACAAGGGCGGCGGTCAGAGCCTCCAGGGACGTGAAGTAGCCCAGGTAGTCTTCGACCATGCCACGGCCGTAGCTCTCGCCGTCCACCGGGGTCCACCGAAGGGGCAGCCAGGGGCAAGCGTCGAGCGGATAGCGGCCATGCGAGCCGGGCACCTTGATGCCTTCGACCTCCTGCCAAACAACCCAGTTGGTCTCAGTGCGGAAGATGCCGGTGTAGAGCGTGACGGTCTTGTCGGGCGAGTTGCGTTCAGCCAGCTTCGCCATGACCTGGCCCCGGATAGAGTCAGGCAGCGTGAGCGGGGACAGCGTGTCCTCGGCGACAACCCGCAGGGGCGTCCCTTCGCCATCACGGTGGACGACAAAGGAGTGCAGCGGGTAGACCTTCAGGCCACCGGAGGCCAGCATCTGGAGGAGGACGTTGCCGCCCACCAGGAGATGCTTCACGCCTTCACCCACGGGGGTGCGGCAGGCGTTGGCTTCAATCTCAGACTGGACCAGGCTCTCCATGCCGGCCAGCGCCTTCTCCACAGCGGCAAGCTGCTTGGGGCCACCGAGCTGGGCCAGCAGGCGGTCTTCTACTTGGAAGCGGAAGAACGACTGACGGGCCGGCATCAGCGACAGCAGCAGCTTGGACGACAGGGAGTTGACGCACCGGGCTCCGAAGTTGGAGTAGCCACGGCGGAGCTTCGAGGCACCCACACGGCCCGAGGGCGGGATGAGGGTGGGCAGGGTGTACTTGGCGCAGTCTCGGGCGCGGCTCAGGTATGGGCTGCGGTCGGCGGACAGGCGTTCGTACTCACCCCGCAGACTCGACGGGAGCTGCATCAGGCGGATGTGGCCGGCGTGGGGACGGTAAGGCCGGTGGAGGCGCCAGGAGCGACGTTCAGCTTCTGGGCGATGCGGAGGGCGGACAAACCTGTGGACCGCTTGGAGGTCACGCCAGGAATTGCCAGCGGTGCGGGAGGGACCGCAGGGGGCAGCAGGGCCGTGGCCGGCGCTGGGGTAACTTTAGGAGCGGAACACATTGAGGATTGATTGAGGGGGTCTGGTTAAGCTCTAGCTAGGGTTTGGAGGCCCATAGCAGAGCGAAACACAGCTAACCCCTTGATCCGTGTAGCGATCCAGGCGTTTTAGGCCGTCTTGTAGCGGTCGTCTTCGCCCGTCTTGGTCACCTCGAAGGTGAGCAGGAACAGGACATTGCAGGCCGCGTGCGCCAGGTGGGACAGGCCGGTCTCCGGGTCCTTGTCCTGGCCGGTTGACCAGGCGAACAGGTGGCGGAACGTGGCGCCCAGCACGCGGGTGAACTTGAAGCCGCCGCGCCAGTTGTTGTCCTGGTACTTCCTGGCTCCGAATGCCAGGACCTTGGAGACCTCCGTGAGCGCTTCGAGGGGAAGCAGTTCGGGCCTGGAGTCCTTCTCGGAGTCGTGCTTCACGCCAGCCAGGTTGACCCGACGGGGGACAGTCCCGGTGGGGACAGAGGTGGCCGGAGTCGGCGCCTCCCGTACACAGTCCGGGCAGTGCGGTGTGGTGTAGTGGACGGCGTGGCGAATGCAGTAGGCGGCGGGGCCGTTACCCATGCGGTTCCTTTCGTTCATGTTGAGGGCAGCCAGCGGCCCAGCGGACAACCTTGCGGTCATCCAAAGGGCGTCTGGGGTGGTTGCACAGCACGGTCTCAGCGAAGCCGTGGTGCTTACAGTTCAGGCAGTCGTTGCCTCGGGGAATGAAGTGGCTCAAGGCTTCGGGATGTCCCAGCGGTCGAACGGGTTCACGATGCCGAAGCCGGGGCCGCCCAGTTCGCTGGTCGTCCACTCGGCCAGGCACTGCCAGGCGCGATGTTCACGCCCGTAGACGAACCCGTTCTCTCGGGCCCACCGGACAGCTCGTGTTGCGCGCTCCTTCTGGCGGGCCAGTAGGTTGGCCGTGGTGTCGCGCTGGTGGATAACACGGGCCAGGTCGATCTGCACCAGGCGCATGGCCGACAGGTTGGCGATGTTCTGCTCCCGCAGCTCGGCCAGTTCCTTCTGAACGGCACGGGTCTTGGCGCGCATGGCCTTCAGCTCATCCCGGAGGATGGCCTTGGCGGAGCGCTTGAGGGCGGCCAGGGTTGCGTCGATCATGCGGCCACCTTGACGAACATGCCGAGGCTTCGCTGGGTCTTGTCGACGCCCCACTGGCTATCCTCGGGATAGCGCGGGTTCCGGTAGGCGGCCTGGATGCCCTTGGGGGTCAGCTTCGTGACCGTCGCGGTGGTCAGGTCGCGGTAGCCGGTCACCGAGATGACCACCTTGTCACCCACGGCCACGGGTTGGCCCAGCAGGTCTTTGATTACGGTGTCCATAGGACAACCTCCTTGTTCTTGAAGTCGTAGTCGGATGCACGGCAGATGCGCGCAACACGGGCTTGAATGAGGGCGTCCGCCTCGGTGAACCCGAAGCGCTCGTAGAGGGCCACGGTGCGGTCCCATGCGGAGGCGTGGTGCCCATTGCCAGGTTCCCACCGGGTCTCGGTCTCACCCTTGCGGGGGCCGCGCTGGAAGGTGTGGGGCCGGCTGCACCAGATGACCCCATCGTCAAGAACCGCAGTGGCCTTGTCGTGGCCCGCACCTGGACAACCTGCGTAGCCGTCAGTCGAGTCACCGACGATGGCCTGGTAGAGGTGCCACCTGTCGGCCTCCTGCTCGGAGATGAGGCGCGGCTTCGTGTCCTTGGCTGGGTTGAACAACCACCCGGGGATGGTCTTCATGTCCTTGTCCTCGGACACGATGATCTTCCTGCCCTTCACCAGCGTTGGGTGCGTGGACAGGATGCCCATGATGTCGTCGGCCTCCAGGGTGTCCCGGCGGTAGCTCGGGTACTCCGCCTCCATGTAGTCCTTGATGGCCTGGAGGTACTCCGGGCGGCCCTCATAGGAACGGTTGGCCTTGTAGCTGGGCAGGACCTTGAGGCGCCAGTTGCTGACCGTTGGGCATGACAGGCAAACGACGACGCCATCGGCCTTGGTGCGCTCGATGAGCTTGGCTATCTCAGCGTCAACCCGAGGGGGTACCGTGTCCCAATCCACCAGGTCAACAGCAGGTTTCTCCAGGCCTGGGAAGGCATAGGTCTTCTGGCTGGTGGCCGATAGCTGGAAGGCGATGATGTCGGCGTCCAGGAGCAGCGTGGTGTGCGTCATCCCGGCAGCCTTGCGTTGATCCACCGCAGAACGGCAGCGGCCAGGCGGACCCACCAGGGGACCTCAGGAGGAGGCGGAGCGGGCTCGGCGAAACTCAGCAGGTTCTCGGGGCGGATGGTCCTGTACCCATAGACCGCCAGCGGGGGCGCACACATCACCGGAAGGTCGCTTCGTGGTAGTGGCTGAACTCGTCGAGGATGACCAGCGCCCACTCAGGGAACTTCTCCTTCAGGCGGTCCCAGCGGCGCATGCTGCGCGCGAACTCCGTAGAGTCCTCACAGGCGGCCAGGGTGAAGGTCCTGTTCGCCAGGTCCTTCGCGAAGATCTCGGTCATGTACTGGCCGGTGCCGTCGTGCCAGACCTGGCAGATGCCGAAGTCATGGTTGCGTGCCCGGTCCACAGGGCACAGGCCCGGCTTCAGCGAGATGACCTGAACGGGCACCGCAAAACCTGGCACCGTCCAGATGGCCGCGACCTCGCCACGGTCCATGTACTCAGCAGCTCCGCTGTCGGGGCTGCACTTCATGACGGACTCGAAGTTGCGAACCGCGCCCGGCTCGGGGCTCGGGATGAACACGTCGATGTCCTTCGGGGTCCGGCCGGTCAGCGTATCGCGCAAGTAGCCGCCAGCCAGGATCGCCTTGGGGAAGAACTTCTGAACTTCAGCCAGGACAACCAGGCCGAGTGTGGGATGCAGTGTTGCCATTACTTGGTTACTCCTTGGAGCCATTGCTGGAGCGCACGGAGCTGCTCTGCGTTTTGGTGGCAGGTTCCGTAGTTGTCGGCGACTGCGGAGGCAGCGGCTTGAGGGTCAACGGGGGCTGCATCAGGGATGCCGGAGGGGTAGGGAACCTCACCAGCGGCGGCGGCGTCGTGGAGCACGCGCCAGCCAGGAGGCAGAGCGCAAGTGCCCACAGGGACATAGACAGGGACTTCACGGACGATTTCCTTGGTGACGGTTTGGATTCGGACCTTGGCTTCGGCATGGGCCGGGAGGACCACTGCCTCCACCGCCGCCACCTTCTCGACCACTTGGGCGGTCTGCTCCTGTTGAGCCACGGCGATGACCTGCTGGTCATGCTTGCGGAGGCCAAAGGAGATGAAGATGGCGGCGGCCAGCGACAGGGCCAGGCCGATGAGGAAGGTCCTCACAGGCGCCCCGTTTCGAGGAAGAGCTGACCCACCAGAGTGGGCCGCCAGGTCGTGCTGTAGCCCTCAGGGGTCCGCGTGGTCAGCAGCCCGAGGGAGGCCGCTGCGGCCACCTCAGGGGCATGCGTCCTGGCGTAGTTGGACTGCACCTTGAAGGGCGAGTAGCTCGCCTCTTCGCAGACCCCTATGAGGGAATCCAGCAGTGCATCAGTGGGTTTCGGCCCAGTTGGTTCCGACTTCGTAAGCCCCTCCGAGGGGGCAACGGAATTGGAAATGTTCGCCAGCCAGGCGGATAGCTTCGACCGCAGCGCGGCCAACAAGTTCTGCTTTGTCATCGTCTACTTCGATTTGCCACTCGTCGTGGACGTTCGCCACAAACTCGTAGTTGGTTCCAGGGATGAGCCCAATGGACTGGAGGTAGTCGTCCAGGATGCAGAGGGCCTTCTTCATCTGCACGGCGCCGGCCGATTGCAGGAGGGTGTTCAGAGCGGCGTGCTGGGAGCGCACGGCCAGCTCCCGGCGGTCAAGCCCGTAGAGGAATCCACGGGCCCTGGCGTTAGCCTTGACCTTCTTGACCAGCTCGCCCATGGCGGGCAGATTGCGCAGGAAGGCGGCACGGGCGGCCTTGCCCACAGCCGCTGCCTCGGGGCCCTTGCGGTGCGTCTGGATGTAGCCCAGCTTCTCGTCACCGGCTCCGTAGATGAAGGCGTAGAACCAGGTCTTGGCGATGTCCCGTCCGGTCTGGTCATCCCCCTCTTCGAGGAACGGCTTGGCCTTCGGGTCCATCCCCAGCGCCCGGCAGTTGACCGAGTGCATGTCCGTGCCCTTGGACTTGTCGCCCTCCAGCACGGTCTTGATGTACGCACCTTCGTCGAAGGCAGCCATGAAGCCGGCCAGGTCGCGCAGCTCCAGGGCATCCGCATCGGCGCCCACCAGCTTCTTCCCCTTGGGGACGATGAAGAGGGCCCGGCACTCATGCCCGTAGGGGGCACGGCCGGATGGCACCTGAGCCATGTTGGGGCCCGAGTGGGTCATCCGCCCGGTCACTGCGCCGTTAGTGTTGACTCGGCCGTGGAGGCGTTTGTCGGCACCGGCCTTCTTCAGCCAGGCTTCCTTGCCCTCGGCGAGCTGGCCCAGCCGCTTGGCGACCATGAAGTATTCCTTCAGGGGCGCAGCTTCGGCATAAGGCAGCCGCGAGATGACCTCATCGTCCACCTTGGGCTTGCCGTCGTTGGTGAACTCGTCAGGCCGCCAGCCGTACTCCAGTCCGAGCCAGCGGGCTACGTGGTCACGGCTTCCGAGGTTGAACTCGGTGAGCTTGATTTTGGTCAGCGGGGCGCCGGCCACGTAGCCCGTCGAGTTGTTGTCTCGGGCGGGTGTGAAGGTCTTGCCATCAGGCAGATAGCGGGGACGGAAGACGTTGCGGACTTCCTGCTCCAACACCAGCCGGCGGTCAGCCAGGAGGGCGTAGAGCTTGACCGCAGCGGCCTCATCGAAGAGGAACCCGTGGACCTCCTGACGGCCCACGATGTATGCCACCTGGGTCTCCAGCAGGATGGCCGGTTCGCTGTAGTTCTTGGACTTGATCTTGTTCCACAGCTTGACGGTGACCACTACGTCCTGGATGCAGTAGTCCTCCATGGATTGGTTCCAGGAGAGCCAGCGGCGCGTGTAGGTCAGCTTGCGGGCGTCCTCTTCGGACATGCCGTGCTCTTCCACCAGGCTGCGGTGGAGCTGCGGGTCGCCCTTGTAGTCACCCTTGTGCTCGCCCAGGCGGTGGCCCCAGGCCTCCAGCGAGTGCATGCCGGTGAACTGCCCGGGGAACATGGCGCCGGCCTTCTTCTTCCTGAAGGCCATGTCGTTGCGGGCCAGCTCGGGCCACACCAGACGTCCAATGACCATGGTGTCCCGCTGGCGCCACCAGGGGATGGAGATGCCGTAGAGCTTGAGGAGGACCGCGCAGTCATAGCGGGTCCCGTTGTGTGCGACGACTAGCGTTGCCGGGTCGGCCAAGATGGCGAGGCCATCGGCCAGGGGCCTACCGCCCGGCTGGTTGTTGTAGGCCGTGTAGAGGCCCGTGGTGTAGTCGAAGATGACGAGACAGTGAATGACCGACACGGTGTCCAGAAGGCCATCGGTCTCAAGGTCGAACACCACCTCGCGGGTGAACATGAACGCCTCACGGATGGAGGCGGCCAGAGTGGAAAGGGACATGCGTTCTCCCGCCTCGGGGAGAGGCATGTGGTTGGTGGTTACAGCGCGCGGATGGCCGTGCGGAGGTTCGGCGTGACGGCCAGGAGGTGGCGCCACTCGCCACTCAGGCGGTCGTTGCGGCCCTGCCGGACGGCCCGGAGAGTTGCGCGGTTAGGCCACATGGCCGGGATGGCCGGGTAGTAGCCCAGGGACTTGCGTGCTTGGAGTTGGTCGCGGTTGAACATGGTCAGAAGTCCGATGTGCCCTCCCAAGGCAGTTGGTTGGCCTTGGTGGTGCGGTCAGGGAATGGAGATGCGGGTGCCCGTGCGGTGCCCTCAGAGAGGAGGCCGGTGTCGGGGTCGTAGTCCAGGGGGATGGTTTGGCCGGTGGCCTGGCCGGTGTTGCGGTCCTTCAGGCATCGCAAGGTGGTCCCACGGTCTGCGGGGTCCTCTGCCTGTTGGTCACGCTCCAGGCCGAACATGAAGTGCGACCACATGCCGATGGCGTTGGAGCCACGGAAGTGCCTGATCTGCACTCGGCCGCCTTCTTCGTGGGGCTTGCCTTCAGGGCGCGTCAGGTGGCTGATGAAGTGGATGAAGCAGCCCAGCTCCAGGGCCAGGGTCGCCATCTCCGCCATGATCCTGTCGAGGGTCTTGCGCTCGTCCTCTTCGGCAGCGACAAGGGCCGTCAGGTGGTCCAGGTAGATGGACTTGCAGCCGAGGCTGACCACCATGTACCTGATCTTTGCCTTGATGGTTTCCCAGTCGATGGACCCGAAGCTGTCGTAGAGGTGCAGGCGTTGGGTTTCGACAAGCTGCTGGATGGCAGCCCGACGTTCCTCCACGGTGACCCTTCCGGGGACATGAAGGACCTTGCCCACCACCTTGCCGGCGATGCGTCGGACGGTCTCAACCGGAGGCTGCTCAAGGTAGAGCACCCCCACCGTGAGGCCCAGGTCGATGAGGTCAAAGGCGATGGACTGCGTGAACAGGTCCGTCTTGCCCACGCCAGTGCCCGCACCGAAGGCGTAAATCTCACCAGGCCGGCGGCCATGGGTCAGCTCGTCGAGTGCGGGCAGGAACCACGGGCTGCCCCGTTCGATGTCCCTCTCCGCCTGCTCAGCCAGCTCCTCGATGCTTCGGATGCCGTCTGGCCTGTAGGGCTTGGCACCCCAGATGGCCTCGATGATTTGCGGGCCCTTGCCGGCCTTGAGCATCTCGTTGGCGTCCTTCATGGGCAGTGAGGCCACCTTGCAGCGGCCTGGACTGAACAGAGGGGCGCACTCGGCCACTGCTTCACGGCCAGGGTCGTCCTGGTCGAACATCAGGATGACCTCATCGAAGCGTTCAAGCCACTCCAGGGCAGCCTGCAGAGCCTTCTTGGCACCGCTGGCACCGTTGGGGACGGAGACCACGGGCCACTTGTTGCCCTGCACCTGGCTGACTGACATTGCGTCCAGCTCGCCCTCGGTGATGACCACCTTCTTGCCGCCGTCTCGCCACAGGTGCTGGCCGAAGAGGGGCAGGCCGTTCTTCAGCTTGCCGATGACGCCGAAGTTCTTATCGGCATCGCGCCACTTCTGGGCCACCACCTGGCCCTCTGCGTTGCAGTAGGGGGCGAGCTGGACCCGGCGCTCGGTCTTGGGGTCGATACCCGTGCGGTAGCCGAAGTGCCTTGCGGTTTCTTCGCTGATGCCCCGCTTGGGCAGCGCCATGATGTCGCCCGGGATAGGGCTGAAGTCGTCAGCCATGCGAGCGCTCCGTGGTGTTGAAGGGGCCTCTCCTGTTGGTGGCGTGTGGGCCTGGCAGGAGAAGCAGTGGGTGTGGCCGTCCGTGTAGAAGGCGTTGGCGTCGGAGCTGCCACACGCCGGGCACGAACCCTTGTGGGTCAGCTCGGAGTCGCTCATCAGGGGGTGAACTTCAGGGTTCCCGCGAAGGGCTCCCAGTCGGACAGGGACGCCGTGTAGCCGCCCTCCATCTGGCCGAAGCCCTCGTCACGGAGTGGGTAGCCACGGGCTCCGTCCACCTTCAGGACGATGACCGCCGGGTCTCGCTTGAGGCGGACCAGGCAGGGGTACGTGATGGCAGCCCGGAGGCCGCCCTGGGTGACTTCGACCTTCACTTGATTTCCTCGGTGAATGTCCGCGTGCAGTTCTTGCCGCAGGACTCGGAGTGGCTGGTCAGAGTTGGGACTGGCTGCCCACCACAGCGGGTGAAGTAGTGGTCCCGGCCGTTGGCCTTGAAGGCGTAAACCTTGCAGCCGTCCGCCTCGCGGATGACATGCGGTGTCCGCTCAGCCCGCTCGCGGGCCTCGGTGGAGAGGCGCTGTGCCCTGCCGGTCTCCGTCTCGGGCCCCAGGAAGAGCCACGAGAGGAAGCAGAAGAGCAGGAGGCCGATGAAGAAGCCGGCCACGTCCAGGTCGTCCCTCACGAACCACGCGAGGACAACCCACAGAGAAAAGCCGATGAGGACAGCCGACAGTGCGCTCATTCCAGGACCCCCTTGGCGCGGAGCTGCTGGGCGGTGCGGTAGCTCACCTTGGCATTGACCTCGCGCTCACGCACCAGGCCGACGTTGCGATTGATGGAGCCCTGGACCTTGCCGACGATGGACCACGCCGGGGCGCGGGCACTGTCCGCACCTTGCTGGATGAGGGCCTGATAGAAGGCCACAGCAAAGCCGGTCGGGCGGGGTGTCTTGTCAGTCAACATTGACCAGCTCCTTGTCGTTCATCCAGATGTCCTTGAGGTTCTTGCCTCGGATGAAGCGGACCAGGGAGGCGTCCTGCAACTTGCCCACCACGGTGGACTCCTTGAGGGACCGGACCCAGGACGGCAGGCCCACGCCGTGGCCGCGCTTGACCTGGACCTTCGAGCCTCGGGCGACGGGCTTGCGGAGGCGGTACTCGCCGTATTGCTTGCCCATCTCGTCCCACTTCATGAGGGTGTCCACTTCGTGGCCCGCATGACGGAGGTCCTCGATGACCGAGGAGAGGCGGTAGATGCCGTAGACGGCGAGAGCGGAGGCCGGCGTGATGGACTTGCCGGCCAGGAGGTGGGCCTTGATGCGGGCCACTTGAGTGGTGGACATGGGTGTGCTTTCAGCGCCACGCGGGCGCAGTTGTGCAACCCCGCTGGTGAGCAGGGAGGCCGCCTAAAAAGGACTTGAGGAGGGAGGGGTCAGGCCTTGACCAGGCCGGTGGCCAGCCAGGTCTTCACGTCGAAGCTGGGGCACGCCTTCGCCACGTTGGGGAAGTCGCGGTGGCCCTGGACGATGGCCTGGGGGAACTGCCCACGGAGGACCGTAAGGAGGCCCTTGAGGGTCACCAGTTGGGCGTCCGTGAAGTTCGCCTGGGGCTTCAGCTTGTCGTCCACGCCACCCACCAGGCAGATGCCGATGGACTCGTGGTTGTGGTTCTCGACGTGGGCGCCGCGCATGGTCAGCGGGCGGCCAGGCTCAAGGGCCCCACTGCGCCGGATGACGTAGTGGTAACCGATGCGCAGGAAGCCGCGCTCCAGCCGGTGCATGCGGTCGATGTCCGCAGCGGAGAGGTCTCGGGACGCAGGCGTGGCCGAGCAGTGGACCGCCAGGAACTTGACATCCTGGGGGGCCAGCGGTGCCGGCCCGGCCATCAGAAGAACAGGCCCAGGATGGCGCCCAGCGGGGCCACGACGATGCCGAGGGCCTTCAGGACCAGGAAGGACGTGAAGGCTGCACCAGCCAGGCACAGCTTGATGACGCTGACCAGGTTGATGAACCAGCCGACGATGGCTGCGATGACGGCGGCCAGGAAGGCCAGGGATGCGGTGAGTTGGATCATGGTTTCGGGGGTTCGTGGAGCCACGCCTGGGGGATGAACTTGTCCGCGTAAAGGAACCCGTTCTTGTCACACCAGGCGGCGTAGGTTGTGGGGGACCCCTTGGAGATGGGGGTCTTGGAGCGGCTGAAGACGAAGCGGATGTCGAGGTCAGGGTGTTGAGCCTTGACCAGGAGGTGCTTCTGTCGATCCGCCGTGACGAAGCGGCCCTTGGTCTCGACGATGATTCCGTTGGGGAGCTTGAAGTCAGGCGTGTAGGTGCGAGGCTTCGCGGGGTCAATGAACTTGACCTTGAAGGTCTCGTACTCGGCCTTGACGCCGGCTGCGGTGAGCTGGTGGGAGATGGCCTCCTCCAGCCCACTGCGGTAGCCAGCCTTCAAAGCGAGCGTGCGGACCTTTGAGGTCAGAAGTCGTCGTCCGGTTCGGGGCGACCGTCACCGCCTGCATCGGGGTCGCTCGGACCCTTGGCCGGGGCGAAGGTTTCGTCGTCGCCCTCGAAGCCGCCTTCATGCTTGCCGAAGCCGAAGCCAGCCGCATCCTTCGCGCCGCCACCAGTGGACAGCTCGATGATCTGGACAGCGTTCAGGCGGAGCGAGATGCCCACGCCGATGGGCATGTTGAACGGACGGAACTCGCCAGCGACCACCAGGCGGGAGCCGCCCCAGATTTCCGGCGGGTTGGTCAGCTTGTTGCCCTTGGCGTCGAAGATGGCCGGCTTGATGGGCACACGCTTCTCGGTGGCCTTGCCCTTGTCCTTGAGCCAGCTCGCCGGGGTCTTGATGTTGAACTCGTACTCGCCGGTCTCGTTGCCGTCGTCGTCGTAGGCGGGCTTGTAGGGCTTCTCAGCTTCCTTCATGTCCTCCAGGGCCTTCTTCGACTCGGCCTTCTGCTTGCCGGTCTTGGCATCGGCGATGCGCTGCTCCAGCTCCGCCTTGGCGATGGGCCAGTAGGCCTTGAGCTGGGCCTCGATCTTCTCGATGAAGGCTTCGGCTTCTTCGGCCGGCAGGCGCAGCTTGCACTGGTACTCGCCGGCTTCCTTGAACTTGGTGTCGGGGGCCAGCAGCTTGGGGTAGATGGCCGTGCCTTCCGGGGTCATGAACTTGACGGCCGGGGGGCGCTTCTTGGTGGTCGTGGTCATTGCTTGATTTCGTGTTGGATGTAGTCGCGGAGGGCCTTGGCCTCCAGGGAGTAGTTCAGCTCGGCGTCACGGCGGACACGGCGGGCCATGTCCAGGAGCTGGGAGGGGTCCAGTTGCAGGACATCGCAGACCTCATGGAAGAGGACCGCAATGCCTGCTACCTGGAGGCTCTTGGGCAACGACTGGGCACCGTCGAGTGCCGCATAGGCGGCGTGGACGGCATACCTGGCGTTGACCGAGAAGAGGGCGTCTCGGTTGAGGGGCATCAGCCGAGCTTCGGGACGGTCTGCTCGTAGCGCAGGCCGAGGGCCGCCAGTGCCTTGTAGATGGCATAGGTGTGCTGCTCATCGGTGGCCGTGTAGCCGCTGATGACGCCGAGACACTTGGCCGAGCTGTTGACCAGCTTGTAGACGGCCAGGGCCTGCTCAGGGGTCAGCTCCAGGGTGACCTTGGCGGGGCTGACTTCGACGGTCTTCGTCTCGGTGACGGCAGGGGTGAAGGTTGCGGTGGTGTTCATGCGGATGTCAGGTTGGTTTGAGGTTTAGCTTGAGCTAGGGTTTAGGCATCACCACTGGGTCGTAGCGGCGTTGACGTAGACCTGGGCATGGCGGCGGAGGGCGCTGTCGTCGCGCGCTTCCACGGCCTTGATGTCCCGGTGGGTCGCACGGATGAACCCGCGCCAGCCGAAGTCGGCGGCCGGGCAGCCACGGTGGATGTCCAGTTGGCTGAAGCGGTGCCAGGCGTTGGCCTTGACGAAGCCGTGGAGGAACTGGGTGAGGGGCGGGCCAGAGACCCACAGGTACATAGGCAGCTCGGGCTGGGCCTGCTCCATGCGCTGCACGCCGTTCTCGCGGGGCAGGTTGTCGTAGTGCCAGTTCGGGATGCACGGGTAGTGGCCGGGCATCAGCATGTGGACCTTCACGTCCCAGGAGAAGCGCTCCGGGTCGTCGGGAAAGGTGTCCAGCAGTTCGGCCAGGTCAGGCATGAGCCGGCGGAGGGCTGTGATATCAGCGCCGTGGACGCCACAGTGCTGGCGGGACCAGTCAATGGGTTTGACGTGTTGGGTGTTCATGGTTTCCTTGAAGAGAAGCCCAGCGGATGGCCGGGCGTTTTTGAGGTTTTGCTTGAGCTAGGGTTTAGATGCGATTCCGGCGGATGGTCCGAAGAATCGGACGATTAGGCGAAGAAATACTCGGACTGCTTGACCTGCTCCAGCTCCAGGTCGCCCATGGGGGGCAGCTCGGGCAGCTCGGCGGCCAGCTCAGGGGGGAGCTGCTCGATGAGCTGGTCCCTGAAGGAGGCCAGCACGTCGCCGCTGTACTGCTCTACGAAGGCCGCCCTCAGGTTGTCCCGCAGCGCCCCCGCCTGGCCCGCCGGCACCCCATAGCTGTCGTGGATCATGGCGAAGCTGGTGATGCCATCGGCCGCACAGAACAGAACGGTGCGCATGAGGTGACCCGCATCCAGGCTGTGGACGAAGTTGGGTGAGATGCCCAGCGACTGCTTGCGAGTGTTCAGCTTGTCGCCTTCCTTCTCGATCATGAGCTGGTAGCGCCGGCCCATCACCTTGAAGTCCAGCATGGCCCCGATAGGGTCCCGGTAGTCCTGCACCACCAGGAGACCGGCAGGCGTCGTCCAGCGCACTGGCAGGCCGTTCGATGCGGCCACCTTGGCGGCCTCCTTGAGCCAGTCCATGGCCTGCCGGGCGGCCACAACCACCTCGCCGATGGCTTCGTAGTTACAGGCGGCCAGGTAGGCAGCGTCCAGGCCACGGACAGCGCTGGGCACGTCGTCCATTTCGGAGTAGAGCTGGTCCCTCATGCCCCGCCTGGTGACCCCATAGGGAACCGTCATGGTGTTGCGCTTCGCCAGCTTGCGGCTCATCTTCCCGACCCACCGCTGGGCCTGCTCGCTTCCCTCCTTGGCATCCCGGTCGATGAGCCTCTGGGTGGCACGGGCGACCTCGCTGTAAATGTCCGCCGGCTTGTGGCCTGGGACCAGTCCAGTAGCTGCTCCGCCCACGGGGTCACGGAGCATCGCCGAGAAGTTCTGGAGGCCGTTGCAGGCTCCGTCGAACGCAACCGCGATGTTGGATCGGAAGGCCGACTCAGGAAGGCCGGCGTTGACATGCTCCTGGAGCCTGGCCCACTCGAAGCAGAAGGCCAGGAACACGAAGGGGCTGTCCGCGTCCTGCCACTCAGAGCTACCCAGGGGGTCAGCCGCTGCGGCCAGGATCATGTCCTGGTGAGCTTCGACCCACTCAATGCGCTCCTCGAAGCTCACCTTGTCCACCCCAAAGGAGTTGGCGCCGTGGATCGCCAGCCAGTACGCTCCTTCGTCCGAAAGTTCGGACGAGTTGGCAAAGCGAAGCAGCCCCTTGGCGCAATCGTCGCCCTGGGGGCTCAGGCCGGAGGCCACCGGGTACATGCGCCCGCGCCAGTCCAGCGTATAGACGAAGTGGAAGCGGTTGCCACGCTCCAGCATCTGCTCTGCGGTCCACAGCTTCTGGACAAGCTGGAGGCGCTTGCTGACCAGCTTGCCGTTGGCCTCGTGGGTGATGGCGGCCTGCACCTTCCAGGCTTGCAGGATGTCCGGCTCGGGGGCCTCGGTGCCTTCATTCCAGGGCTTGTGGGGCATCGTGTGGTCTTCCCTGGCTGGCAGGCAGGAGATGGAGTGACCGCGCTCCCACAGGACACGCATGACCTCCAGGACCTCCAGGTTCACGGCCCACTCGGTCGCCTGCACCGCGTTGATGGCGGCGTAGACCCAGGGCATATCCCACTCCTTCAGTTCCTGGAGGTAGCCCTTGTTCCGCGTCTTGACCATTGGCTGGCGCAGCGCGTGGGTCAGGTAGCCACCGTTGAACGGGTTCGTCCAGTCACGCGGCCGGCAGACCATGGGCATGCGGACTGGGGACAGCAGCTCGCACCTGGCATGGCTCTCCTGGAGCCACTTCATGCAGCTCTCCGTGGGGCGCAGCTTGTTCACCGTCTTGCCACCCTTCATGGGGTAGGTCTCGATGGTGACCAGGCCGGTGGAGTTGGCGAACACGTCGAGCAGCAAGGTGCCCACGCGGATGCGGGTGGAGGTGTCCCACTGGATGGCCTTCACGTCGGCCAGCTCGGCCCCCTTGCGGATGAAGACGGCTATGTTCCGGGTCTGCCCCTTGGTCTCGATGACCTTGGCGACCTTTTTGCCCAGCTTCGGGTTGGCAGCGCAGATGGCCTCCATGTTCACGGCAGCCTCCAGGCTCATCGCCAGGCTCACGGCGGAGCGGGTCAGCGGGTGGAAGTCCCCGATGTGCGAGAGGACCACCTGGGCAGTCAGGAAGGCCAGGACCTCAGGCTCGAATTGGTTCAGGAAGTAGAAGACGCCGGCATTGCGGGACGCCAGGCCCTCGCTGGTTTCCTTCAGCCAATTGCGGATCGCAGTTTCCATCGGCGCTATGGCTGCACGCAGGAGCTGCTGACCAGGAGGGAGCCCGGCGGTGCCATCACGCTCCAGGGCTGCGCGGTAACGGGCCACGCCCATCTCCACTGCCATTGCTTCCAGCTCCATCTGCTGGTCAAGTCGGGCTGCGTTGCTGAGGTTCATTGAGGTTCCTTAAAGGTTCTCCTAGAGGAATCACTAGGAGGGGACGGCGGCGGTTAGCTAGAGCTAGGGTTTAGAGGCCAAATCGCTACGAAGATTCGGACGATTTGACAAAGAGAATCCCAAAAGGGCACCGTGAGGTGACCCAATCGGGGTGGTTTGAGGGGTGGGAGGGCACCGGCCTGGGCACCAGTGCTGCGGATGCAGGGCACCAGGGCACCCTTGGAAGATCAACAAGTTGGGCTATACTGCGAGACTCGCTTGAGGGCACCCGTCTGGTCCAGAAGCGCCGAAAGGCACCTCAAGGGCACCATCGGGGGCACTAAGCGAAACCAGGGAGATTGGCCTCTCCCCGGAAACACCAGTTAAATCAGTTAGTTGGCGCGGTAGCAAAGCGGTTATGCCCCGGATTGCAAATCCGGTTAGTCCGGTTCGACTCCGGATCGCGCCTCCAAGACAAGACACTGCGGGATTAGCTCAGTTGGTAGAGCGATACCTTGCCAAGGTATAGGTCGAGAGTTCGAGTCTCTTATCCCGCTCCAGTGTTTCACGCCACGATGTGCCGCAAGGCAGATCGGCGATGCGGGATTAGCTCAGTTGGTAGAGCGATACCTTGCCAAGGTATAGGTCGAGAGTTCGAGTCTCTTATCCCGCTCCAATCCCTACGGGAGATTCGTTCATCGGGTCTCCCGTTTTCATTTGTGCCGGCTGGATAATTCACGCCGCCGCGCGGGTGGCGAAATCGGTAAACGCAGCGGACTTAAAATCCGCCGCCCTCAACAGGCGTACGGGTTCAAGTCCCGTCCCGCGCACCACGCTGTCAACAGCGCCCAAACGGTCAGCATCTGCTGGCCGTTGCTGTTTCTGGCTGCCAGGCGCGGACATTGGCGTCGTGCCACCCAAGCACCTGCTCGACCCAACCGCGCAGCATGGCGGCGTTTCCGCCGGTCTCGATGTCCAGGGCCGGTTGGTCGCAGGGTGCAGGCGTCCAGAGGTCCGCCGTGCGCCGCGCCACGGCAGTCTCGATGCGCAACAGCTTGACCTCTTGCCCGAGTGCGGCCTGCCAAACCGGTTCGATCAGCGGATAGTGAGTGCAGCCCAGCAGCGCGGTGTCCACGCCCCGGTTGAGCAGCGGCTCGCAGTAGCGTCTGACCAAGGTGCGCAGTTCCGCGCTTGTGAGGTCGCCCGCCTCGATGTGGTCCACGACCCCAGCGCATCCCTGGACGACGACCTGACGGTCTCCTGCGTGTCTCTCAATCAGCGCTTGCAGTCTTGCGCTCGCAGCGGTTGCGGGTGTGGCCAACAGGCCGATGCGACCGTTGCGCGTCGCGCTGACGGCGGGCTTGATTCCCGGCTCGGTGCCAACGAAAGGCAGGTTAGGCCAGCGCGCCCGCAACGCGTCGATGGCGTGGGCCGTCGCGGTGTTGCAGGCGACGACGATCAGTGCTGCCCCCTGTGCGACCAGATGTTCAGTGATGGCGAAGCTGCGTGCGCGGATGTCGTCTGGGCTGCGGTTGCCGTAGGGCGCGTATGCCGTGTCGGCAAAGTAGCGCAGCGGCGTGGTGGGCAGCAGGGTGCGCAGTTCGCGCAGCACCGTGAAGCCACCGACGCCGGAGTCGAAAACGCCAATCTCGCGGCGCGGGGAGAGGTCGGTCTGCATGGGCAAAGGCAGTCTAGCTTCTTGATTCGAGAGGGCTCTCCAAAAAGACTTCTCCCGCCGCCGCCTGCCCTATCGCTAGAATAGAACGATCGTGCTTTTTTGCGCATACCCCCTCGCGGGGCGCCTCGTAGAATCCACTTAACGTATACGTCAATTCGAGCTGGAGTTTTCGATGAAAGTCTTGGTCCCGGTAAAGCGCGTCGTCGACTACAACGTCAAGGTGCGCGTGAAGAGCGATGGCACGGGTGTCGACATTGCCAACGTGAAGATGTCGATGAACCCCTTCGATGAGATCGCCGTCGAAGAGGCCGTACGCCTGAAGGAGAAGGGCGTCGTCACCGAAGTGATCGCTGTGTCCTGCGGCGTCATGCAGTGCCAGGAGACGCTGCGCACGGCCATGGCCATCGGCGCGGACCGCGCCATCCTTGTCGAGACCACGGAAGAGCTGCAGCCGCTGGCCGTAGCCAAGCTGCTGAAGGCACTGGTGGACAAGGAAGGCCCGAGCCTGGTCATCCTGGGCAAGCAGGCCATCGACGACGATTGCAACCAGACGGGCCAGATGCTGGCTGCGCTGACCGGGCTGCCGCAGGGCACGTTCGCGAGCAAGGTGGAAGTCGTTGGCGACAAGGTCAACGTGACCCGTGAAGTCGACGGCGGTCTGGAAACTGTGTCGTTGACCCTGCCGGCCGTCATCACGACCGACCTGCGCCTGAACGAGCCGCGTTACGTGACGTTGCCCAACATCATGAAGGCCAAGAAGAAGCAGCTCGACATCGTCAAGCCGGCCGACCTGGGCGTGGATGTGACGCCGCGCATCAAGACGCTGAAGGTCAGCGAGCCGCCCAAGCGCGGCGCTGGCGTGAAGGTGGCCGACGTGGCCGCCCTGGTGAACAAACTGAAGACTGAAGCGAAGGTGATCTGATGACTGCGCTCGTTATTGCTGAACACGACAACGCCTCCATCAAGGGCGCCACGCTGAACACCGTGACGGCCGCTGTGGCGACCAGTGGTGAAGTCCATGTGCTGGTTGCGGGTCACAACGCGGGTGCTGCCGCGGCTGCGGCCGCGCAGATCGCCGGCGTCACCAAAGTGCTGCACGCCGACTCGGCTGCTCTGGCCGAAGGTCTGGCCGAGAACGTCGCTGCCCAGGTGATCGCCGCGGCCTCGGGCTACAGCCATCTGCTGTTCCCCGCCACCGCCGCAGGCAAAAACGTCGCGCCGCGCGTGGCAGCGCTGCTGGACGTGGCGCAGCTGAGCGACGTGACCAAGGTCATCAGCGCCGACACGTTCGAGCGCCCGATCTACGCCGGCAACGCCATTGCGACCGTGCAAAGCATTGACGCGACCAAGGTGCTGACCGTGCGGACGACCGGCTTTGACCCGGCCGCCGCGACCGGCGGTACAGCAGCTGTCGAGACCGTGTCCGCAGCCGCCGACAACGGCAAGAGCAGCTTCGTCGGCCGTGAGGTGACGAAGAGTGACCGCCCCGAGCTGACCGCCGCCAAGATCATCGTGTCGGGCGGGCGTGCGCTGGGCTCCAGCGAGAAGTTCATGGAAGTGCTGACGCCGCTGGCGGACAAGCTGGGCGCCGCCCTGGGTGCCTCGCGCGCCGCCGTCGACGCAGGTTATGCACCCAACGACTGGCAGGTCGGCCAGACCGGCAAGATCGTCGCGCCGCAGCTCTACATCGCGGCCGGCATCTCGGGCGCCATCCAGCATCTGGCCGGCATGAAGGATTCCAAGGTCATCGTCGCGATCAACAAGGACCCGGAAGCGCCGATCTTCTCGGTGGCCGACTACGGTCTGGAAGCGGACCTGTTCACGGCCGTGCCCGAACTCATCGCTGCGCTGTAAACCCACGCCAACCACTGCCGGGCGCCCCGACCGTCGTCGCGGCGCCCTTTTTGTTTCCGCAAGGAGTAACAAATGAGTTACCAAGCCCCCGTCAAGGACATGCTTTTCAACATCCAGCACCTCGCTGGCCTCGAGGCCCTGAACGATCAAGTTCCGGCCTTTGCCGACTTTGGCCTGGACACCGCTGCCGCCGTGCTGGAGGAGTGCGCCAAGCTGACGCAGGACGTCATCGCGCCGCTGAACTGGGAGGGCGATAAGAACCCGTCGTCGTGGAAAGACGGTGTCGTCACGACGACCCCGGGCTTCAAGCAAGCTTTCCGCGCCTACGCCGAAGGCGGCTGGCAGGGCTTGGTCCATCCGGCGGAGTTCGGTGGCCAGGGTGCGCCCAAGACGATTGCTGCGGCTTGCAACGAGATGCTGCAGGCTGCCAACATGAGCTTTGCGCTGTGCCCGCTGCTGACCGACGGTGCCGTCGAGGCGCTGCTGACCGCCGGCAGCGACGAGCAGCGTGCCGTCTACATCCCCAAGCTGCTGGACGGCTCGTGGACTGGCACGATGAACCTGACCGAGCCGCAGGCGGGCTCCGACCTGGCCCTGGTGCGCACGCGCGCAGAGCCGGTGGGCGACGGCACCTTCAAGATCTTCGGCACCAAGATTTTCATCACTTACGGTGAGCACGACATGGCCGAGAACATCGTCCACCTCGTGCTGGCCCGCGTGGTCGGTGCGCCGGAGGGCGTGAAGGGCATCAGCCTGTTCCTGGTGCCGAAGTTCCTGGTCAACGCGGAAGGAACGTTAGGCGGGCGCAACGACGCGCACTGCGTGTCCATCGAGCACAAGATGGGCATCAAGGCCAGCCCGACGGCGGTGCTGCAATTTGGCGACCATGGCGGCGCCATCGGCACGCTGATCGGCCAGGAGAACCGCGGCCTCGAATACATGTTCATCATGATGAACGCGGCCCGCTATGGCGTGGGCGTGCAAGGCATCGGCATCGCCGACCGCGCCTATCAAAAGGCCGCGGCATTCGCCAAGGACCGCGTGCAGTCGCGCCCGGTGGATGGCAGCACCTCTGGACCGGCGTCCATCATCCACCACCCCGACGTGCGCCGCATGCTGATGACGATGCGCGCGCTGACCGAGGGCTGCCGCGCGATGGCCAGCACGGCGGCGGCGGCGTTCGACGCGGCCCACCACCACCCGGATGCCGACACCCGCAAGCAGAACCAGGCCTTCTACGAGTTCATGGTGCCTCTGGTGAAGGGCTACAGCACCGAGATGAGCCTGGAGGTGACGTCGCTGGGCGTGCAGGTGCATGGCGGCATGGGCTTCATCGAGGAGACCGGCGCGGCGCAGTACTACCGCGACGCCAAGATCCTGACCATCTACGAAGGCACGACGGCCATCCAGGCGAATGATCTGGTCGGCCGCAAGACCGCACGTGACGGCGGCCAACTGGCGCGCGCCATCGCTGGCCAGATCGAGGTGACAGAAGCGGCGCTCGTCAAGCGCGACAGCATCGCCGCGCGCGCTGTGTCCAAGGCCTTGCGTGCGTCGCGAGAGGACTACCTCGCCGCTGTCGATTTCATTGCCGCGCAGGCCAAGGGCAACCCGAACGCGGCCTATGCCGGCTCGGTGCCCTACCTGATGCTGGCGGGCAACCTCGTCGCCGGCTGGCAACTCGCCCGCGCGTTGCTGGCTGCGGAAGACGCGTTGGCGACTGACACGGCGTTCATGGCCGCCAAGATCGTGACTGCGCGCTTCTACGCTGAGCACATCCTGCCGCGCACCGCGTCGCTGCGAGCGGCCATCGTGGATGGCGCCGACAGCGTGACCGCCCTTTCCCTTGACGCCTTCTGACGGAGTCCGAACCTTGGCCCTGCCTCCCATCCTGCAGAACCTGCCGCTGCCCATCATCGGCTCGCCGCTGTTCATCATCAGCAACCCCAAGCTCGTCATCGAGCAGTGCAAGGCGGGTGTCGTCGGCTCCATGCCGGCGCTGAATGCTCGTCCGGCGGAACTGCTGGACGAATGGCTCAACGAGATCACGACCGAACTCGCCGCCTACAACCGCGCCAACCCGGACAAGCCGGCCGCGCCGTTTGCCATCAACCAGATCGTTCACAAGAGCAACGAGCGCCTGGAGCACGACATGCAGGTGTGCGCCAAGTACAAGGTGCCCATCATCATCACGAGCCTGGGTGCGCGTGAGGACGTGAACAACGCGGTGCACGCCTGGGGTGGCATCGTGCTGCACGACATCATCAACAACAAGTTCGCCCACAAGGCCATCGAGAAGGGCGCTGACGGCCTGATCGCCGTGGCGGCGGGGGCTGGTGGCCACGCGGGCGTGAAAAGCCCGTTTGCGCTGATCCAGGAAATCCGCGAGTGGTTTGACGGCCCGGTGGCGCTGTCGGGATCCATAGCCACCGGCGACGCCGTGCTGGCCGCGAAGGCTTGCGGAGCCGACTTCGCCTACATCGGCTCGGCCTTCATTGCGACCGACGAGGCCCGCGCCAGCGACGCCTACAAGCAGATGATTGTCGACAGCAACAGCGACGACATCGTCTACAGCAACCTCTTCACCGGCGTGCACGGCAACTACCTGCGCGGCTCCATCGTCGCGGCGGGCATGGACCCGGACAAGCTGCCCGAGAGCGACCCGAGTGCGATGAACTTCGGCGGCAGCGGGGCCAAGGCCTGGAAGGAAATCTGGGGCAGTGGCCAGGGCATAGGCGCGGTGCGCGAAGTGCTGCCGACGGCGCAGCTCGTGGCGCGGCTCAAGCGCGAATACCTGACGGCGCGGGAGCGCCTGGCGTTGGGCTAACGCATCAGCGCTTGTGGATGCGCCAGGCCGGCAGCGTCCATCCCGTCCACAAGGCCAGGCCGCGCAGCAACACCGCTGTCGCGGCCGCCGCGCTGATGGCGGCCCATTGCGGCGCGTTCAGGTGCACGGCCGCCACCAGCACCCAGGCGCCGACGAAGCTGCACAGCGCATAGGGCCGGTGGTCGTTGAAGGCCGCCGGGATCTCGTTGCAGACGATGTCGCGCAGTACGCCGCCGAAGGTGGCCGTGATGACCCCCATCAGCACGGCGACGATGGGCGGCTGGCCCAGGTCCAGCGCGACCAACGTGCCGTTGGCCGTGAACAGGCCCAGGCCCAGCGCATCGGGCCACTGGATGGCTTTTTCCGTCAAAGCCAGGTGGCGACCGCGCATGAACAGCATGGCAGCGAAGGACAGGCCCATCAGCGCCCAGAGCCAGTCGGCGTGCTCCACCCAGAAGAAGGGCCGGCGGTCCAGCAGCACGTCGCGCAGCGTGCCGCCGCCAAAGGCGGACAGCCCCGCAATGATGCACAGGCCGACGACGTCGAGCTGCTTGCGCGCGCCGGCCAGCAGGCCCGACAGCGCGAAGGCCAGCGTCGCGGCGATTTCGACCGCCGCCTGCAGCGTGGAGAAATTGATGACGGGAGGCTTCATGGCTGTTCAGTCGATCAGGGCCGCGTCCTTCAGGAAGCGGGAGGGGCGTGCGGGGTCGAAGGTCATCGTCAGGCGGCACTTGACGCGTGTCATCGCGACGTAGAGCAGGTTGCGGCTCTCCATCGAGCCGTCACCGAATTCGCCTCGGGTCAGATGCGGGATGAGCACATGGTCGAACTCCAGGCCTTTGGCGGCCTCGATGCTGGACAGCACCACGCGTTCGCTGGCGCGCAGGCTGCGGCGCGTCTTGTCCATCGCCGAGAACATGCGGAAGGCGCCGTCCACGCCCGCCTCCTCGGCCACGGCAAGGCGGTGCAACTGCGTGACGTTGTCGGCCACCTGGGCCGCGTCCTCCTTGCGCACGAACACGCGGGCGGCGAGCTTCAATGGGTCCAGCGCCTTGAGGAAGGACGCTTCGAAGGCATCGAAGTCATTGCGGCGCAGGACGGCCAGCCCAGCGTCCAGCTGGCGCCCCGCGGCAGGGTCGGCGCTGCGCAGCACATGGGCCTCGATGAAGGCCTGCGTGGAGTCCAGGTCGGCCGCTGCCTCGGCGACGGCGGCGCGCTGGGCTGCGGTGCTGTCCAGGTGTCGCAGCTCCAGGCTGTCGACCTTGGCGCCAGAGAACATCAGCAGCGCGTCCAGCAGCCGCGCGCGCTGCGCGGCGTCCTCGAAGCTCGCGAAGTCTTGCCGCGCATGGGCGTACAGGCCGCGCACCAGCAGCGTCTCGGGGCGCTCCAGGTAGGGTGCGAATCCCACCGTGCCGTAGGGCACGCCCATGCGCAGCAACTCGTGCTCGATCAGCACCGACTGCGCGGCATGGCGCAACAGCACGCGCAGGCTGGCGAGCGCCTTCTGCTGGTGATGGGCCTGCGCTTGGGCGGCGACGAACTCGGCGGCCAGGCGTGAGGTTTCGCAGCGCTCCAGGTGGATGTCGGTGTGCAGCGACTCGTCAGCGGCATACGGCTTGCGGGCGAGCGCCCCCAGGTGCCGCGCGAGCTGGGGGCTGAAACGGCGGCTCTGCGTGAGCGGCAGCACCTGCGGCGTGCCAATCTCGGCCTTGAAGTGCGCATCCATGAAGCCGGCCTCGGCGCCGGTCTGCGCATGGATGACCTGGTCGCGATCACCCACGCCGACGAAGGCCGCGCGCGGGTTGGCCGCCAGCACCGCCTTGAGCACGATGAAGGCGGCGCGGTTCATGTCGTGCATCTCGTCGACGCACAGAAGTGAGAGGCCAAGGCCGAGCGTGTCGTCGCTGGCGGCAATCTCGCCGGTCATCAGCAGGCGGGCGAGGTCATAGCTGCCATCGCCGTCGAACCGGTACTCGGGGTGGTCGGGGTGGCCGCCCTTGCGGATGAACTCGTAGCGCTGCCACACGCGCAGCGTGAAGTAGCCAAAACCCAGCGCGTCGGCCAACTCGGGAGTCAGGCGTTCGTCGGGGTCCAGGTGTTCGACCACCATGCGGCCCTTAAGCACGTCGAAGGACTTGAGCAGGCCCTCGACGAGGTCGCCGGGCATGGCGTGGTTCATCATCTCGTCGGGGTAGGGCTCCTCGGGCACCGACTGGGTGCGCTCGATGGCGCGCACGACGTACGGCTTCACCTGCTCCAGCGACGTGAGGCCGGGCGTCTTCATGCCTTCGAAGCCGGCCAGCAGTGCGCGGCTGAAGGCCTCGAAAGTCTGGATGCGCAGTTGCTGCGCGACCGCCTTGGGCACGCCGATGTGGGCCAGGCGCTCCCGCAGTGCCTCGACGGCCGGCACGGTGGACGTGAGCGCCAGCACGCTCGCGGGCGGCGCGCCACGCTGCAGCGCCTGGGCGATGCGCAGGGCCAGCGTGGTGGTCTTGGCCGCGCCGGCGTTGGCCTCGACGAGCAGCAGCCGGCTCCTCAACAGCTGGATGGCGAGCTGCTCGTCACTCGGCGTGATATGGGTGGGCTGGAAGGGGACGTCGCTCATGGTGCGGATTGGACAGCACGACCAGGCCTGCTCGCCCTGGCCGTGCGACAGCGCCCGCCTCCGCGCGATGCATGGTGCCTACGGGCCGAGCGCCGGGCCGCGCCCAAGCATCGCCGTCCCCACGGGGGCTGAGGCTGGGCATGGCAAGTCCTGTGGACTTGTCGTGCCTGCCGAAGAGCAGCCGCCCTGCCGGCTGCGCGGTCTGCAAGACCGACCGGGCTGGCCCGCGTCCAGCGGGGCGAGACTGGGCGATGGGCTGGCTATTTCACTGTCGCCCAGCGTGCCTGCGGCGCATCGTTGGCGGAGTGCGGGATGGTCACACCGGCCTTCATCGCCCACGGCCGCACCTGGTGGTGGATGGGGATGAACAGCACCTCGTCACGCGCGCGCTTCAGGGCTTCCTGCATCAGCGCCAGGCGCTTGGGCACGTCGGTCTCCACCTTGATCTGCTGCACCAGAGCGTCGACCTTGGCGTCGCTGACGCGCGAGTAGTTGCCCTTGCCGTCGGCGCCGCTGGTCTTGGTGTGGACGATGTCCTGCAGCGTGTACTGCGCGTCAAAGGTCGTCACACCCCAACCGTACAGGTAGAGCGGCAGCTCGAAGCGCTGCAGTGCGGCGGAGTGCTGGGTCATGGGCTGGGTGGTCAGCTTGGCCTTGATGCCGATGCGCGCCCACATGGACACCACCGCTTGGCAGATCTCCTCGTCGTTGACGTAGCGGTCATTGGGGCAGGCCAGCGGCGTCTCGAAGCCGTCGGCATAGCCGGCGTCCGCCATCAGCTGCTTGGCGCGGGCGACGTCGGGCTTCTGCACCACGTCCAGCTCGGCCGAATGGCCATAGGCCACGGGCGGCACCATCAGCGCCGCCGGGATGGACAGGCCGCGCATCAGGCTGCGCTTGATGGCCTCCCGGTCGATGGCAAGCGACATCGCCTCGCGCACGCGCTTGTCCTTGAAGGGGTTCTTGCCCTTCACGCTGGCGCCCTTGATCTCGTCGCTGCCTGCGTCGATGGCGAAGAAGATCGTGCGGTTCTCGGGCCCCTCGATGACCTTCAGGCGCGGGTCGGCCTTGAGCTTGGCGACGTCCTGGGGCGGCAGGTCGGTCAGCAGGTCCAGGTCGCCCGACAGCAAGGCTGCGACGCGCGTCGCGTCCGACTTGATCGGCAGGTAGGTCACTTCGGAGATGTCCCTTGGGCTTGTCCCACCAATCCTTGTTGGCCACCATGGTGACGCGTTGGTCCGGCGTCCAGCCGGTGATCCGGAACGGCCCCGTGCCCATGGCGTTACGCGAGGCATAGGTGTCTTCCTTGGCCTTGAAGTCCTGCGGGTTCTCGGAGCGGTTCTTCGTCGCCCAGGTCTTGCTGACGATTCGTGCGAAGGTCAGGTTGCGCAGCAGCACGGGGTTGGGGCCTTCCAGCACCAGGTCCACCGTGTGGCTGTCGATCTTCTTGACCTCCTTGATGCCGGACACGTAGATGACCATGTTGCTGGCCGGGTGCTTCATGCGCTGCAGGCTGAAGACCACGTCGTCCGCCGTGAACGGCGTGCCGTCATGGAACTTGACCCCCTTGCGCAGCTCGAAGCGCATCAGCGTGGGCGAGGTCATCGTCCACTTGGTGGCCAGCGCCGGCTCGACGTCGAAGGTCTCCGTGTAGCGCGTCAGCCCCTCGTAGGCATAGCCCTGGATGGTGGTCGTCGCGGAGTGGTTCTGCGAATGCGGGTCCAGCGTCTGGATGTCGTTCTGCGCGGCCCAGCGCAGCGTGTTGGCGGTGCTGAGGCTGGTGGCCAGCAGCAGGGCGGCGAGTGTGGCGAGTTGCTTCATTTGACGGTCGTGTAGCGAGCTTCGAAGTAGTCGTTGGAGCGGTGGAGGGTGTCCACGCCCGGCTTCATCGCCCAGGGGCGGATCTGGTGATGGATGGGAATGAACAAGGCCTCGTCGCGGATGCGCACCACCGCCTCCTTGATCAGCGCGTTGCGCTTGGGCACGTCGGGTTCGAACTTGATCTTCTGGATCAGGCCATCGAGCGTCGCGTCGCTGACCTTGCCGAAGTTGAAGTTCCCATCCGCGCCCTGGGTGCGCGTGTGGCCCCAGGCCTGCATCGCATACAGCGCGTCATAGGTCGACACGCCCCAGCCCAGCATGAAAAACGGCGACTCGCCACGCTGGAAGGTCTGGCTGTGCGTGGCGAAGGGCTGGGCGATCAGGCGCACCTTGACGCCCACCTTGGCCCACATCGACGCCGCGGCCTGGCAGACCTGCTCGTCGTTGACGTAGCGGTTGTTGGGGCAGTGCAGCGGCACCTCGAAGCCCTGCGGGTAGCCGGCCTCGGCCAGCAGCTTGCGGGCCTTGTCGAGGTCGGGCTTGGGTGGTGTGTCCAGCGCCGCGTCATAGCCATTGACGCCCGGCGGGATCATCAGCGCCCCAGGCACCGACAGGCCGCGCATGATGCTGCGCTTGATCGCCTCGCGGTCCAGCGCCAGGTTCATCGCCTCACGAACGCGCTTGTCCTTGAACGGGTTCTTGCCCTTCACGCTGGACTCGCGCAGTTCCTCGCTGCCCTGGTCCATGACGAAGAAGATGGTGCGGATCTCCGCGCCCTCCAGCAGCTTGACCTTGCCGTCTTCCTTGAGCTTGAAGAAGTCCTGCGGCGGCAGGTCGGTGACCAGGTCCACATCGCCCGACAGCAGCGCCGCCACGCGCGTGGGCGGAGACTTGATCGGCAGGTAGCTCAGTTCGGTCACATTGCCCGGGTTATTGTCCCACCAGTCCTTGTTGGTCACCATCTTGACGGCTTGGTCGGGCTGCCAGCTGATGAGCTTGTACGGCCCGGTGCCGTTGGCGTTGCGGCTGGCGAAGTTCTCTTCCTTGGCCTTGTAGTCCTGCGTGTTGGTGGTGTTGTTCTTGGTCGCCCAGGCCCGGCTCATGATGGGGAAGCTGATGATGTTCTGCAACAGCATCGGCGTGGGCGCCTCCAGCACCAGGTCGACCGTGTGGTCGCCGATCTTCTTGACCTCCTTGATGCCCGACACATAGGTCTGCTTGGTGCCCTGCGGCTGCGTGATGCGGCCGAAGCTGAAGACCACGTCATCGGCCGTGAACGGCGCGCCGTCATGGAACTTGACGCCTTTGCGCAGCTCGAAGCGCACCTGGGTCTGGCTCAGGTAGGTCCACTTGGTGGCTAGCGACGGCTCGGGGCGGTAATCCTTGCTCAGCCTCGTCAGGCCCTCGTAGATGTGGGCGCCGATGGCGTTGGAAGTGTTGTGGTCCTGCGAGTGCGGGTCCAGCGTCAGGATGTCGTTCTGGGCGGCCCAGCGCAGCGGCGCCGCAGTGGCCGTTCCGACTGTCAGGGCAGTCAGCAGTGGCAGGAGACAGAGAACTTTCATGCGGCTTCCTTGGGGGATGGCAGAAGCCAAAAATACTAGCCGCGACTGAGGGCACTCCGGCTAGGGCTTGCCCGCGACTTCCAGCGAGCAATCGCAACCGCTGCCCGATGAAATCCAGCGCCGCACCAGCCAGCCACGCAAGCCGCTCGGTTGCGCCGTCAGCGCGCCGCACACATAGCGTGCGCCGTCCCAAAGCAGGGCAACGCATGCACCTTTGAGGCGCCGGCTCAGGATGGCGCCCAGCGGGCAGGGCTCCGCCAGGCAGCAGACGCCGCAGCCATTGCAGGTGTGTCCGAGCGCCGGCTTGGCCGGCGCGTCGGGGTGGATCTCGATGACCCGGTGGCTCAGGTCTTCACGCCCAGCTCGCGCAGGCGCTCGTTGAGGTAGCTGTCCGCCGTGTAGCGATCACTCAGCACCACGCTGTCGCGCGGATGCAGGAAAAGCGGCAGCGACACGCGGCTCTTCTTCGCACCTTCGCCGGTCGGGTTGACGACGCGGTGCTGCGTGGACGGGTAGTAGCCCTCGGAGGCTTCCTGCAGCATGTCGCCGATGTTGATGGTCAGCGTGCCGAAGTCGCAGGGCACGTCGTGCCAC